>ENA-OQCE01000882-OQCE01000882.1-human-gut-metagenome-genome-assembly--contig:-NODE-882-length-13881-cov-3.214120_pt1 | contig 13881 bp, 24 predicted proteins | sample MGYA00242495_ERZ504572 | MGnify/ENA primary metagenome ERZ504572 (study PRJEB26092, sample SAMD00036228) | human gut metagenome | host: Homo sapiens | study: EMG produced TPA metagenomics assembly of...
GTCCCGAATCGAGGTGTGGGTAATTCAAATTAATTCAGAACCCATCAGCCACTTTGCCGGAGGTGTCGAGAACTTTGGCGGCGGCTTTGCTGTCATCAACGAAGACCGCCGGGGCGAGCTGGTCCACCTGCCAAACGGCAGTACCGTGTCCCTCATGATGAAAGCATCCGGCAGGCCATGAACGCAGGCAGCCGCTCTATTACCATCCGCATCGATACGATGAACGTCCGCAGCGAGCAGGACATCGATGCTGTAGCCGACAAGCTGGTGGAAAAGATTCGGCTGTACGGCATGAACCGCATGAAAGGAGCGACCATCTGATGGCCTCATTCTTAGAATCCATCCTGAATGCCATCGGGCAGGCGTCACAGAATCTGACGATTTCCCTGACTGCGGGCAGCTCTGTCGTGACCTTTCCCGTGCTGCCTTCGGAACTGATGGTTTCTGTCAATACGAACCATGCACGGTGAATATCAACAACTACGGGGAGTATCTCATGAAAGGCAGGACCGGGCTGAAGTCCCTGACGCTGGCGGGATTTTTCCCCGCCCAGGATTATCCTTTGCCATGATGACGATGTCGCCTTATACCTATATCGCCGAACTGGAAGCCATGCGTACAGGCGGCGAAGTCTGCCAGCTCACGGTATCGGACACGCCTATTTCCATGCCCTGCCTGATCAGCTCCTTCAAGTTCGGGGAAAAGGACGGCAGCGGCGATGTGTATTATGAACTGGCGCTGACGGAATACCGCTATGTCACAGCGGCGGAAACAGGGAAAACGGACCGGCAACGGGGCTGAAGAAACGCCCTGAGTCGTTCTGGCAGAAGATGAAGAAGAACATCACCTATTATCCAGGCGACAGCATTGGCAACGTCGTGGGCCGGGCTGTCGGAAAATCGGTCACGCTCAATAAGGAGCAGTTCTCCAAGTTCCAGGTCTACCGCAGCATCATCGAAACGGCGGCCTGAAAACGGGTGACATCATCCGGCTGACGACCATGAACCTGAAAAGGAATGATGAAAATGTTCCAGTTGGCAAAGATAAATAAGGCAGATACGGAAAACCAGCAAGCAGACAAGCCGCAGAACACGGACTTGTCTGCTTACGTCCTTTCCTATACCTGGTCGGGCGATGTGGAGCAGGCCGGGAGAAAACTGGAATTTGACATCGCCTATACCACGAAAGACAAGAACTGGACGAATGCCGTTCTGGAGCTGGGCGATGAAGTGTGTTTTTCCTATACCGATGAGGTCACGCAGGAGATGTTCCCCATTTTCCAGGGGCGCATCTTTTCCCGGAGCCGGGACAGCGAGTCCTACTCCATGCGCTTTGTGGCCTTTGACAATATCATCTATCTGGCCAAATCCCGCATTACCCGGAAATACGCCAATGTGACTGTGGCCGATGCCATCCGGCAGACCATCCACGACTTTAATATTGAAGCTGGGACGATGCCGGACCTTTCCGTGGTGTGCAGTTTCATCGCCGATGACATCTCAGCGACCGATGCCATCAAGCAGGCGCTGTCTTACCAGTCGGCACAGGACGGCAAGGGGTATCACATCTACATGACGGACGGGAAGCTGAATGTGGTCTGCACTAATGATCAGGTGGTAGAGGATTTTCTCATCAGCGATGAAACGAATCTCACCGGGGCATCCGTGTCGGAATCGGTGGAAGATATGGTATCGAAAGTGGTGGTCGTAGACAGTGCGGGCCAGACGAAAGGCGAGATAACGAATGGCACCGACATCGAACGCTTCGGCACCATCCAGGCCATCTGCAAGGCCGACCCCCAGCAGGACGATGCCTCGCAGGCCCGGGCCATGCTGAAGACCGTCGCCCATGACATGGCTGTCAAGCGCTCGGCCATATCCAGTGTATCGCCGGCTTTTCCGTGGACATCCAGGAAGAACAGCTCAAAGGGCGGTTCTTCATCAAATCGGACAGCCATCGGATTGAAGGGAACAGGCACACCATGGATCTGCATCTGGTCTTCAACAAGCTGCTGGATGAACAGAAGCAGGAACTGGACAGTGCATCGTACAACGCCAATCCGGATTATGTGCCGCCTGCAGCAGCCGCTTCGGGCAGCAAGAGCGGGGCGCCCATGAGCGGGAATGCTGCCGGAGGCGATGTGGTGGATTCGTGCATGGAGAATTTCGATGGCACCGTTTCGCTTATGGCTCCAATGGCTGCGTGGACCGGGCGACGGTTGCCGCGGCCGGTTATTCGCCCTTTGCTGCGCAGGAATACAACAATAACGTCAAAGGCTGCGACCAGCTCCGGGCCGATGCCGAAGCCCGGGGACTGGCGATTTCCTACGACCTGGCACAGCTGGAGAAAGGCGACATCATCATGTACAACCGCTACAGCAAGCCGGACCCGAACTGGCATGTCGTGGTCTATGACGGCAACGGCGGATGCTGGGGCAACAGCTCCAATGTGTACGGCTGTTTCCATCATTACGAAGGGAGCATCGACATGGGGAGCGACTATTATCCGGCGACCATCATCAAGACGTCAAGGGGGTGACGGGAAATGCAGAAAAATCCATATATCAGCCTGCTGAACCTCATGGAGCAGGTATCGAGGAGCAGCAACAGCCCGTCCATCCAGATTGGCGAGATACTCCAATCCCCGCCGGACATCCAGGTGAAATACAATGGCATCGTCCTGACCAAAGAGGAGCTGTGGATTTCCCATTACCTCCTGGCAGGCTATGGCAGGACAGCCCGGGGCCATCTGGTATCGGCTACGCAGAACCGGGCAGGCGGCAGCGGGGATGCGGCCTACCAGTCGCATAACCACGATATCCATAACGACTACACCGATTCAGTGATTACCACAGATACCTTGAAGCCGGGCATGAAAGTCGCCATCATGCCCATGCTGGTGAATGGGAAGATCCAGCAGTATGTGATTTTAGATGAGATTGTGAGGTTGGACGGATATGGCTGATCCTTTTGTGGCCTTGGCATCCGGCGCGGATGCCAGTGCCAGAGAAACACTGCCGCTCCTCTCGGAATACGGCTATGACTTCGAGAAGCACCAGTTTCGCTATGACGAGAACGGGAACAACATCACTGTGACGGAAGACGAAGCCATCAAAGTGTGGATCTATAAAGCCTGATGACGGAACGGTACCGGCACCTGGCCTACCATGATGAATACGGCATTACCATTGAACCCTATCAGGGAACGATGCCCAACAGCGTCTATACGGCAGACCAGATTTGCCAGAACATCCGGGAAGGGCTGGCCGTCAATCCCTATATTGCCCGGATCAACCGGGTGGATGTGGAAAAGCGGGAGAAAGACGATTTGTTCATTCTGGTGGATGTGACATCCATTTACAGCGACGAGAGCATCACGGTTGCCGCAGAAAGGAGCCTTGCATGAGCGATTTGTTCGATGCCCAGACAAAAGACCAGATCGAGAGCCGCATGGTGCAGACCCTGCACACGCTGACCGATACGGACAAGACGGCCATCGAGGGTTCGTTTGCCCGGGATATGATTGATACCAATGCCGTGGAATTCGAGAACTGCTATGCCGAGATGGCCATGCTCCGGGATGCGGCGTTTGCCGAGACTGCCTGGGGCGATTATCTGACGCTCCGGGCCGAGGAATTCGGCATCCAGCGGAAACAGGCGGTGAAGGCCAATGGCAAGGTGACGGTCACCGGGCAGCCCGGGGCCTACATCATACGCGGCAGCCTGTTCCAGACCCAAGACGGGCTGCGGTTCTATACGACAGAATCTGCTACGATCCCGGCGGATGGAACGGAAGCAGACATTGCTGTCCAGGCCGCAGATACAGGGGTGAAAGGGAATGTGGCACCGGGGACGATTACGGAAATCCCGTATTCCATCCCCAATGTGTACAGCGTGACCAACCCGGAGAAATGCACGGACGGAGCCGATGAAGAATCCGATGCGGCCCTCCTGGCACGGCTCCTGTTCCGGGTCCGCCAGCCCATCACGTCCGGCAACGCCAATCATTACCGCTCCTGGGCCATGTCCGTGGACGGGGTGGGCAACTGCAAGGTCATCCCGCTCTGGAATGGGAACGGTACGGTGAAAGTCATCATCGTGACGGCAGAGAATGAATCGGCTTCCAGTGAGCTGATTCAGAAAGTGGCCCGGTACATCGAATCCCAGCGGCCCATCGGAGCAACCGTAACGGTGGTATCTCCGGCACCCGTATCCGTGGATATTGCGGCAGAAGTGTATGGCACCGTCAATGCAGATGCGGTGACGGCTGCCGTGTCTGCCTATTTCAAGAATACGGGCTTCAGCCTGTCTTACGTCAGCCTGGCCCAGATTGGCCGGCTCATCCTGGGGGTGAACGGCATCACGGACTACCGGAATCTGAAACTCAGCGGCAAGGCGGAAAACATCCGCCTGACCAATGAGCAGATCCCGGTAGTCGGAAAGGTGGTGCTGAACCTTGTCAGCGAATGAGTGGATGAGGCAGCACTCCATTGATGTGCTGGACTACCTGCCGAGGTTCCTGGGGAAAGATCCGATGTTCAAAAAGACAGCGGATACCTGCAGCACGGAGCATAACCGCCTGCGTCTGGCTTTGCAGGACCTGGCGGACAACTTCTTCGTGAACACGGCCACCTGGGCGCTGCCGCTCTATGAATCGTTCCTTGGTATCAAGCCTGGTGACGGGGATACCGACGAATTCCGCAGACAGCGGATTCTGTTCAAGTTGCAGCATGTGGATGTGTCCACGGTGGATTTCATGAACTCCATCATCAATTTGTACAGCGTCGGGCATATCGAGGAAGTGAACGAAGAATATTATTTCAAGGTGTATTGCATTATGAATGACGAGGATACAGAAACGCTACAGAAACTGATTGACCAGCTCGACATCTACAAGCCGGCCCATCTGGGCTATGCTATCTATCTGGGCTATTCCTGGAATGGGAAGATCCACTGGGATGGCGAGGCGACGTTCTCGACAGCGACGATTGTATCCGGGAAAGGAGTGACGGCAAGTGGCTGAGTATATCAAGGAGAAGTGGTCGGCGGATTTCCCGGACCGGGCTGGACAGGAAGTCCGTCCCACAGAAGCTGTGGAGAATACGCTGGATTATGATGTGCTTTTCCCTCAGTATCTTTCAGAAGACCCGGTCGTCTTCAATCAGCAGAACAAGACCGTGTCCCAGCTGGTCAGCAATGATGCCCGGCTCTATGAGCGGATTTCCGCGACGGCAGCTGACATCAACGCCCATCTGACCGATGCCAAGGCCCATGCCAGCGGCATCAGCGGCAATGCGGCCAGTGCGTCGAAGCTGCAGACGGGACGGAAGATTCACCGGGTGCTGTTTGATGGCACGAGGGACATCACCCTGCCGGATTTCAGCGGCTGCGGTGAGAAGACAGCAGGCCAGAGCGGCATGGTCCCGTCACCGTCTGTGGGGAAGCTGAATACCGTCCTGCACAGCAACGGCAGCTGGGGCAAGGTCACTTATGCGGATATGGACGAAGAGGCTGTGGCAAAGATCCAGGCTTGTCCGTTCCCTGTCAATGCTATCTACATTTCTACGGACGGGAAGAATCCCGCAACGTATTGGCCGGGTACGACTTGGGTAGCCTTCGCCATGGGGCGGTGCCTGATCGGGGCCGGGGCAGCAGACAGCGGGACCATGTACAAGGCCGGAGACAAACTGGGGGAAGAAAAGCACAATCTTACGATTCCAGAAACTCCGGCTCATGGCCATACAGTCGGAGACAGCGGAAATCATCGTCATTGGTCCTGCGGGGCATTGCCGCGCAACTTCCAGTGGGATGCCTGCGAAGGCAATGACGCACCTGTGGCGGTAGGCTATGGCGACGGCTGCTGGCATGGCAATCAGGTAGACGGGCATACGTCCTGGGATGGAAATCATTCCCACAGCCTTTCCCGGACGGGCGGCGGCCAGCCGCACAACAATATGCAGCCGTCCATTGTCGTGTATATGTTCCAGCGGACAGGATAGGGGGTGAGGAATATGGCTGAATGGTTACAGATGGCCGCGTCTCTGGTATCTGTTCTGATGCTCTGCGGCGTCATCTTCAACTTCAGCGTCATTAAGCCGCTGAATGAATCGGTGCGGAGCCTTAGGGACTGCATCGCAGAACTGCGCCGCCAGCTGTCGGATACGGAAGCCAAACGGCAGCAGATGGCAGAGCGGTTGTCCCGGGTGGAAGAAGCTACGGGGCACGTGCAGCATCGCTTGGATGTGATTGAGCAACGGCAGAATGAGTAGGAGGTGATAGAATGGGTTTTTCGGTCATTCGAAACCGGCTCTTTTTGACAAGAGGGGATTCTGCTGAAATCACGCTGATTATTCGGGACCGGGTGACAGGTGCCATCTTTATCCCAGGTCCGGATGATCAGCTTACTTTTACCGTTAAGCGAGAGCTTTCAGATGAAAAGACAGTGATAGAAAAGCATCTGGATAGTGGTATTCTGTGCCGAGAAAATGACTGTGTTCTGATCCTGATACCAGAAGATACAGCACAGCTTCCATTTGGAACCTATTGGTATGATGTGGAATTGGTGCTGGACTCTGGGTATACAGACACAATCATTCCACCCAGTCCGTTTATTATAACGGGAGAGGTAACAACCCATGGATAAGTATAAAGGCACTATAAAGGGAATAAATACTCTGCAAGGGATTCTATCCATGCCGGTGGTACCTTCCAGAAATTATCAAAAGAAAGTGGTCATTCCTAATAAAGAGAAACAAATCATCCGACCAGATGCAGGTTACGATGCCTTGCAGCGGGTTACGGTAGCTGCCATTCCGTCGAACTATGGCAGAATTAGCTTCAATGGATATGAGTTAAAGGTTGAGTAAAGGAGAATAACATCATGGCGAAAAATGTAAAAATCAATTCCGTAGTGTATGCAGAAGTCCCTCAAGTTTCGATTCCACTAGCAGAAGGAGAGGGAGCCGCCACATTTTATGATACAACGGGGGCGACTGCAGTATCTGCGGATATCCTGAATGGGAAAACTGCATTCTTGGGAACCGGTTCAGTGACAGGCTCTATGCCAGATAATGGGGCTGTCAGTGGCAGTATTGGCAAGGTGGACGGTTCGTATACTATCCCGGCAGGCTACCATAATGGCAAAGGCGCAGTTACCATCATGAACGAGGAACAAGCCAAGCTGGTCGCGGATAACATCAAGGCAGGTGTGACGATTCTGGGAGTAGCTGGCAAGGCTAGTGTGGTGGATACGGCAGATGCTACCGCAGCTGCGAGTACTATTGTGTCGGGTAAAACTGCCTATATTAACGGAGCGAAAGTGACAGGTTCCTTGACCTCTGTAGCAGTATCCCAGGATAGTCTGACCAAAGTGCTGACCATTGAATAGGAGGACTGAGCCATGAAGGTGGATGTTAAGATTGCGGGAGCTAATTACACGGAAGTTCCATCCATATTATTACCCCTTACAGCGGGAGGCAAAGCAAGGTTTTGCGAAGTGTCCGATACGACAGCTGAAATTGGAGATGTTGCTCGGGGAAAAAAGTTCTATACGGCCGATGGGGAACTGGTGGAAGGGACAGCGAACGTATCTGTTGGTGTGGATACCCGGAAGAAAATAACCCTGGTGCAAAAGGACCATCAAAAAATTACGATTACCTGCAATCATCCAGAGTTATCGCTGCAATATGATACGGATAGAAATGCCGTGTATGCTACAGAATATCAAAATATGCTCGATATTACCCTAAAAGCAGACAATGATTATTACGTCGGGAAAATCACAGTTAATGGTAAAGAACAGGGCACTGTCAGTTCGAATCATCAATATGCTTCTGCGTCTATGCCGATTAGTGATGGCATGATTGTCAGTGCCACGGATGCAGTTTTGATTCCCACCAGTCCCTTTACGACTGTGAACCTTACACTGCAAGGACAAGGCTCACAGTTCCTTTTAGGAAGTCTGCTGATGACCTTAGCGCAGAGTCCAGACAGTCCTAAGATAGAAGGGATTGTTGTTGCCGAGGATGCGGATAATAAAGGATGATATTCCTGGTAAAAGAAGAACAGCGCTATGCTGCCTGTAAGGCTGAAGTCACAACGGAACGGGGATCAAGGAAATCATAGACTTGACATATAATATAGACACAGATTTAGGGGCAACAATGTCTGGGAAAATTTCTGATACTTTATACACTTATTTAAAAGAGCGTTCGGAATCGAATGCAGAAGTGACACTACAGATTAAGGTGGTAGCGTAAGTATGTTTGAAAAAGTGAATATCCCTGATTGCATAGTCGTCATCGGGCTGGTCATGGCACTGATCTTGGCGATTTTTTATGCCCTCAACGAGCTGGCCATGTCCATCGCTTCTGGCTTGCTCGGTTACATCGGCGGGACCGTGAAAACCGCTGTTCATCAGAAAGGAGAAGAAAAGCAATGAAAGTATTCCTGAACCCCGGCCATGCGCCGAACGGGCATCCCGACCCAGGTGCCGTCAATGAAGAAACGGGCCTACGCGAGAGTGATGTAGCATTGGCCGTTGGTAAATCCGCTGCAAGCTATCTAAATGCTGCAGGAGTAGAAACAGAACTGCTTCAGTCCGACAGCCTGGAGGAGATCTGCGAAGCTGCCAATACCAGTGATGCCAACATCTTCGTATCCATCCATTGTAATGCCGCCGAAGCCGAAGAAGCCAACGGCACAGAAACTTGGGCCTGCGCCGGCAGTTACCGTGGCGGCATGCTGGCCAACTGCATCCAGCGCGAGCTGTCGATGCCCTTGGAACCACCGACCGTGGCGTAAAAATCGCTACGCCCGGCGTCAACGGACTGTATGTCCTCACAAATACAGACATGCCAGCGGTCCTGATCGAGCTGGCCTTCATTACCAATCCCCGCGATGAAAATATCCTTGCCCATGACCAGGATGCCTTGGCCAGAGCAGTAGCCCGGGGTGTCACTGATTATGAACAACTGATCTTGGGAGGTAAATGACTATGAACCGTGAAGAAATCAAGAAAGCCGTCGCCAATGCCGTCGTAGACTTTGCCAGAAGCGAAGCCGAAGCGGCCATCAAGTCCATTGACCTGGATGATGTCCAAAAACTAGTGGAAGCGCAGATGAAGAACCTCACAGATCCGTTGGAAGCAGAAATCCAGACCACCACCAGCTGGTGGGTGAAGATTCGCAATCGTCTCTACATCACCTTGATGCAGCAGGCGGTAAAAGCCATTGTGACTGACGTAAAACAGAAGATTGCATGAGAAATGCCGGTATGGGACATCGGAGCGGATGTTCCTTACCGGCTTATTTCTATTTATCCAGATAAATATTCTTTCTATGCCCAATTTCAAGAACCAAAACAATCACCTTGGTGTCTTCTATTTCTACAATGATTCGGTAATCACCTACTCGATATCTCCACTGCCCGCTTCTGTTTGCGGTTAATCCTTTGTCATGTTGTCTAGAATCTGAACACCCATTTATGTTTTTCCTCAACCAACTTGTAATCAGGAATGCTGTATATTTATCTAATTTTTTTAATTGTTTTAACGCTCTTTTGGAAAAAACAACACTGTAATTCATTTCAGACCTAACTCTTTTTCCACCTCGTTAAGTGAATAGACTACGGGGTCGGCTTCAAATTCTGCTAAGGCTTCTTTGTAAGCTTTTAAATCATACTCATCCTCAATTCGTTCTATAACAGAACGTCTCACTAATTCTGATACAGTGATCCCATTGAGTTCAGCATACTTTTTAAAAAGTATAGAATCCGCTTTATTTAATCGTAATGAAATAGTCATACTATCACCGCCCCTTTCGTAATACATTGTATTACGAAAGGGGCGGTGTGTTAAGTCTGTTTTCCAATCAAGTTGGGAAAAACTGAAAATTGTTTTCTAGGGTACTTGAAATCATTTCTTTTGTCCTATTACTCCTGAGAGCCAATTTTCAGGAGGTGTTCATTATGACGGATGAACAGAAACAACAGATTACTACTATGCGCCGAGACGGAGCAGGGTATGGGAAGATAGCAGTGATACTCGGTATTTCTATCAATACAGTGAAATCTTTCTGCAGACGGCACAACCTGGTTACCAAGAAGACAACATCAGTCTGTGAGCAATGTAGAAAGCCCATTGAACAGAATATAGGGCGCAAGCGGAAACGGTTCTGCTGCGATGCCTGTCGTAACAAATGGTGGAACGCTCATCCCGAGCTGGTGAAGCGGAAGTCGGTCTATACATTCACTTGCCTAAATTGCGGCAAAAAGTTCAGTGTCTATGGCAACAGCCATCGGAAGTTCTGCTCCCATGCCTGCTATGTCGAGTATCGCTTCAGAGATGGTCGCCATGGATAAAAGGTTATTTCGTAATGAAGCGACCTTCCAGGTGACGATGTATCTGGCGAGAGTGATACTGGCGGAAAAGCTTATCACCGAGAAGGAGTACCAGACTTTCGAGCAGGAGATGCTCCATAAATATCAGCCCTTTTCTGGCGATTTATATACTTGCTAATTGGTTAAAAAAGAGGGATATATAGTGTTGAAAGGAGCTGATTCTATGCGGACTATCCGTAAAATCGAACAAAAAATATCCGGACTGAAACAACGAAAGAAAGTTGCAGCCTATGCCCGTGTCTCCATGGAATCGGAGCGGATGCACTATTCCCTTTCGGCACAGGTCAGTTATTATAGCAAGCTGATACAGAAAAATCCGAATTGGGAATACGCCGGGGTCTATGCAGACTACGGCATCTCTGGGACGGGGATAAAGAAGAGGCAGGAATTCCGGCGGATGCTGGAAGATGCCGAAGCCGGGAAGATAGACATCATCCTGACCAAATCCATCCAGCGGTTTGCCCGAAACACGGTTGACCTTCTGCAGACGGTACGTCACCTGAAAGAACTGGGTATTGAAGTCTGGTTTGAGAAAGAAAATATCCATACCATGAGCGGAGATGGAGAGTTGATGCTGACCATCCTTGCCTCTTTTGCCCAGGAAGAAAGCCGATCCATCAGTGATAATATCAAGTGGCGGTTTCGTAAAAAGTTTGAACAGGGGATTCCTCATGCAAAGTTCTTCGTTTACGGCTATTGCTGGGAGAAAGATAATCTGGTCATCCAACCAGAAGAAGCCGCGATTATCAGAGAAATTTTTGATGCCTATCTGCAGGGCAGAACCAGAAAAGATATATTACGGGAACTAAAGCGGCGGGAGATTCGCACCATGTATGGGAACTATTTCAAAGATGCCAGTATCAGGCAGATTCTTACGAATCGGATTTATACGGGCGTTCTTGAGATTCAGAAAACCTTTGTGACGGACCCTATTACCAAACGCCAGGCCGTTAATCATGGAGAAAGGAATAGGTATGTAGTGGAATGGCATCATGAAGCCATAATTTCTTCTGATATGTTTGAACGGGTTCAGCAGGAATTAAAGAATCGCAAGGAAATGGGAATGCAGCGGGGCGGATATGCCAGGGATTTTTTGAACACCTCTTGCTTTACGGGGATCATCAAATGTGGCATCTGCGGGAAAAGCTATGTCCATGTTGTTCGGAAATACAAGGGAAGGATACGGGAATACTGGACCTGTGATTCGCATAAGGGCAAGGGGACAAACTGCAGGGCCTATGGCTCCATCCCGCAGCCCGCTTTGAAAAAAGCATGCGCAGCCGTTCTGGGTACAGATGAATTTGATGAAGAACTGTTTGTTCAGCGGGTAAAGAAGATTGTTGTTCCTTCTTATCACACGCTGGTATTTCATTTCAAAGATGGAAACGTTATCACACAGGAATGGAAATCGACAGCTTAAAGGATATGTGGACGGATGAGCAGAAGAAAAAGCAGAGGCAATGGATGGAAACGTATCATCAGCGTGATACGTCCGGCCGTTATACCGCTTTTTCGGAACGCATTGTATGTCCTGCGTGCCAGACAAAATTTATCCGTTGTCTAGAGAAACGTAAGAATAGACAAGTCGCTTATTGCGCTGCCGGGGAGAGAACAGATGTATTCATGTAAGAAGCATCAAGGAAGAATGGCTGCAGCGTATGGCAGCAGAAACAATGGGAAAATTGGAATTTGATGATACAGCATTTAGAACACAGGTGCAGCGTATTAAAGTACAGGATAACGAAACATTGCTTTTTCTATTTAGCGATGGTCATACGAAGGAGGTGAAGCTGCCATGAAAAAAGTACAGGTTATACCTGCTACACTACAGAATTACACAGAGAAGTCCTTTCATAAACCAGAAAAAGAGAAAAGTGGCAGGATATGCACGTGTTTCAACCGATCGGGATGAACAGCTTACCAGTTATGAAGCCCAGGTGGAGTATTATACCCATTATATAAAAGGTCGCAGCGATTGGAAGTTTGCCGGAATATATACGGATGAAGGGATCTCAGGTACCAATACAAAACATCGGGAAGGGTTTAAACGAATGATAGCGGATGCACTGGCAGGAAAAATTGATCTTATCATCACGAAATCTGTCAGCCGTTTTGCTAGGAACACGGTGGACAGTCTGACCACCGTGAGAAAGCTGAAAGATAAAGGTATTGAAATCTATTTTGAAAAGGAAAATATCTGGACACTGGATGCCAAAGGGGAACTCCTCATTACGATTATGAGTTCTCTGGCACAGGAAGAGAGTCGCAGCATCTCTGAGAATGTGACGTGGGGACACCGGAAACGGTTTGCTGATGGAAAAGTCAGTCTGGCGTTCAGCCATTTCCTCGGTTATGACAAGGGGCCGAATGGCAATCTGGTAGTGAATAAAGAGCAGGCAAAAATCGTAAAGCTGATTTATCGTCTATATCTTAGTGGATATACTTTCCATTCTATTGCAAAAGAACTGACAGAACAAAAGATTCCCACTCCAGCTGGCTGCAAAATCTGGAGAGCTAATACGATACGAAGTATTCTTATGAATGAAAAATATAAAGGAGATGCGTTGCTTCAAAAGAAATTTACAGTGAATTTTCTTACAAAGGAAAGCAAGAAGAATGAAGGGGAAGTGCTGCAGTATTATGTGGAACATAACCACGAAGCCATCATCAGCCCGCAGGTCTTCGACTGGGTACAGGAAGAAATCAAGCGGCGGCGTGGAGGCAGGAGCCGCTATAGCGGCGTGTCCATCTTCTCCAGCAAAATCAAGTGCGGCCAGTGCGGCGGCTGGTACGGGGCCAAGGTATGGCATTCGACCGACAAGTATCGCAGGACCATCTACCGATGCAACGGCAAGTTCAAGAGTTACTGCCAGACGCCGCATCTAACAGAAAATGATGTTAAGGAAGTCTTTGTCCGGGCTGCCAACCGGCTCATCGAAAACAAAGCGGACATACTTGACAGCATCACCCTGCTGAAGGAACGGCTCACAGACACAGAAGCCCTGGAAGAGGAACGGGACAAGCTCAGTACAGACTTGAACCTGCTGGCCGATAGGGTGAAACAGCTTATTGCTGAAAACGCCCGGTTAGCACAGAACCAGGATGATTACGACCGGAACTACAATGAATTGGTCAGCCGGTATGAAGCAGCGAAGAAGAGATACGACAAGACTTGTGATACCATTCAGTATCGCAAAGCACGGAGCCTACAGATGGACAGCTTCATCAAAGAACTTCGGAATCAGGAACTCATCAAGGAGTTCGATGCCCGGCTGTGGAGCAGTCTGGTGGATTTCATCACGGTATACAGCAAAGATGATATCCGGGTAACATTTAAAAATGGGATAGAGTACTGAAAAAAAGATAAAATTTTTTATAAAAAGTTGGTACGAACCTATTGACAAGAAAATGCGGGGGGATAATAAAGTTCATAGAAAATTTTATAATTCCTGTAGGAGAAAGGAAGATTGTCATGAATAAGGTG
>ENA-OQCE01000883-OQCE01000883.1-human-gut-metagenome-genome-assembly--contig:-NODE-883-length-13876-cov-1.500327_pt1 | contig 13876 bp, 21 predicted proteins | sample MGYA00242495_ERZ504572 | MGnify/ENA primary metagenome ERZ504572 (study PRJEB26092, sample SAMD00036228) | human gut metagenome | host: Homo sapiens | study: EMG produced TPA metagenomics assembly of...
GGCAGAGGCCTTCTTCTTAAGTAATCTTCGGCCTTATCGATACAAAAGAGCATATACGCATTTTCCGAAGCTACGTCAGGATTTACGACGCGCTTCCAAGAATATTCGATATCGCCGGCCGTAATGGGCGTACCGTCGCTCCACTCGATTCCGTCGCGGAGATGAAAGATATAAGTCCGTCCGTCATCTGAAATATCCCAGCTCTTGGCCAGGGCCGGTTGAGGCACGTCATCGACGAGACGGGTCAGGCCTTCAAAAATTTGTAATTCCGTATTGCTTTCAGCTAAGGCCGTCGTCATCGCCGGATCGAGGCGGGACGGTTCTGCTTCTAAGACGTAACTCACCGTATCCGGCCGTTCTACGCCGCAGGCGCTGAGAAAGACGGTCATGAGGATGGCCATGAATAACAGGATATATTTTTTCATCGGTCCGTCCCTCCTTTCGCATGGTGACAGGCAACGAGGCGCCCTTCCCCGACGGGACGAAGAACAGGCACTTCTCTCCGACACCGTTCATCACCATAGGGACAGCGGGGATGGAAGACACAGCCCGACGGTACATCGAGGGGACTGGGGACTTCACCTGACACAAGAGTCTTTCGCCGATAATGAGGATCCGGTCGGGGCACGGACGCAATGAGCATCTGCGTATAAGGATGGAGGGTCGATGAAAGACGGCATCGCTCGGACCTAATTCAACGAGACTTCCCAAGTACATGACGCCGATGCGTCGACTGAGGTGATGAACCATACTCAAATCATGGGCAATAAAGAGATAGGACAACTGTCGTTCCCCTTGGAGCCGCTTCAGCATATTGACGATTTGGACCTGGACCGACACGTCGAGGGCTGAAATCGGTTCATCGCAGAAGATGCATTCCGGATCGACCGCCAGAGCTCTGGCAATGCCGATGCGCTGGCGTTGACCGCCGCTGAATTCATGGGGATAACGCTGGGCTGTTTCCGGTCTCAAATCGACTTGCGTCAATAAGTCAGCCACGCGCTGACGCCGCTCCGTATCGTTAGAGCAGAGTCCGTAATTGCGAAGAGGCTCGCTGATGATATCTTCGACAGTCATCCGCGGGTCCAAAGAGGCATAGGGATCCTGAAAGATCATCTGAACCTGACGGCGATAGGCCTGGCCTACGCAGGATCGTCGATGTTACGGTCTTTATAAAAGATACTTCCCGCGGTCTTAGGATATAAGCCCAATAAGGTACGGGCAAAGGTCGACTTACCACAGCCCGATTCCCCGACCAAGCCGACGGTTTCACCCGGTTCAATCGTAAGGGATACACCATTGACAGCGGTCAACAGCTTTTTCGGACGGCCCAGCCAATTGCGATCGACGACAAATTGCTTGGTAAGTCCTTTAGCTTCAATGAGTGCCATCGTCTCCCCTCCTTTCTGCCGCTGCCAGCCAGCAGGCATAGTGATGATGGGGACCTGCTTCTTCCCGCGGCGGTTCCGCTTCCATACAGACTTTCATCGCCTGAGGCAGCGCCGATAGAAACGGCAGCCTTTTGGCATGTGGAATAAATCCGGGGCCTGGCCGGGAATCCCCGTCAATACCTTATCCCGGTCAGACGGATCAGGCAGGGAGGCTAAAAGACCTTTGGTGTAAGGATGAACAGGACGGTAAAAAATATCGTCGGCCGTCCCTTCTTCGACGACGGTACCGGCATACATGACATAAATGCGGCGGCACATCTGAGCGATGACGCCTAGGTTATGGGAAATGAGGACGACAGCCATACCGAGTTCTGCCTGCAGTTTCTTCAAGACATCCAGGACCTGGGCTTCTGTCGTAACGTCGAGGGCCGTCGTCGGTTCGTCGGCAAAGAGGAGTTTCGGCGAACAGGATAGGGCCATGGCAATGAGACAGCGTTGGCGCATGCCACCCGATAATTGGTGCGGATATTGATCGAGCCGCTTTTCCGGCGACGTCAGGCCGACGGCCTTTAAGAGTTCTAACGCCTTTTCCCGCTGCTCATTTTTGGACAGCTTCTGATAGAGGGCAAGGCCTTCACAAAGCTGGGCACCGATGGTGAGGACCGGATTTAAAGACGTCATGGGGGCCTGAAAAATCATGGCCATATCGCGGCCGCGAAGACCATTCATGTCGCTTCTGACAAGGGAAGGATGTCGCGGCCTTCCCATAAAATCTCTCCGGATTGGTATTCTGCCGCCCTTTGAGGCAGTAATTTCATGACCGCCTGAGACGTAACCGACTTGCCGCAGCCCGATTCACCGACGATGCCGACAGTTTCACCGGCGTGGACCGTAAGCGATACGGCATGAACCGCTTCTAACAGGCCCCGATAGGTATGGAACGAAATGGACAGGTGACGCACTTCAAGTAACGGTTTCATCGACTTCCCTCCTTCTGGTTCTGCGGATCTAAGGCATCGCGCAGGCCGTCGCCTAAGAACATGAAGCCCAGCATGGTAATGCACAGAGCCAAGGCCGGAAAGACGAGCTGAAAGGGAAAGGACCGCATGCTGTTAATGCCTTCGGAAGCGAGAACGCCCCAGCTGGCCATCGGTGCCGATACGCCGAGACCGATAAAGCTTAAAAAGGCTTCCGTAAAGATCGCTTCCGGAATCGATAAGGTCAAGGTGACGATAATCGGTCCGACGCAGTTGGGAATCATATGACGCCGCAAGATCTGCCAGGTCGACGTCCCGCAGGAACGGGCGGCCATGACGTATTCCTGCTGTTTCAGACTGAGGATCTGACCGCGGACGACGCGGGCCATATTGACCAGTAGCGATGCCTAAGGCCAAATAAATATTGAGCAGTCCCGGTTTGAAGACGACCATCAGCAAGATGACGTACAGCAGCATGGGAATGGAGTACAGAATATCGACGATGTGCATCATGATCCGGTCGACTCGACCGCCAACCAGGCTGAAATCCCGCCGTAGAGGACGCCGATGAAGACGTTGATAAGACTGGCTACCAGGCCGATGGACAAGGAAATGCGGGCGCCGTACAGGACGCGGACAAAGAGATCTCGTCCGAGCGAATCGGTACCGAACCAGTGTGCCGCCGACGGCCAGGCGTTGGCATCGGCCAGGCTCTGATCGGCATAGGTATAAGGGGATAAAAAAGGCCCGATGACAGCAGGAGGGTCATGACGATGACGATAGCCATCCCCCCAGAGGGCCAGGGGATTTCCTTTCATTCGGCGCCAGCCCGGTCCCGCAGCGTTTGAGGTGCCACATAAGGTTCCTGACGGTCGGCTGCCGTAATCGGTGTGAAATCCATGGCTATTCCTCCTTTCGGCTGTCGACAGTGATGCGCGGATCTAAGAGCGGATAGATGATGTCGACGAGTAATTCATCATCATGATGAGAAAACTGTAAAAAATCGTAATGCCTAAGATGACCGTATAATCGCGGTTATAAATACTGGTAACAAAATGACGCCCCAAGCCGGGAATGGCAAAAATCGTCTCGACGATAAAGCTCCCGGTCATCAAGGCCGCCGCCAAGGGGCCGATATAACTGACGACAGGCAAGAGGGCATTGCGCAGGGCATGGCGGTACAATAAAGACCAGGGACCGATCCCCCGCGAACGGGCCGTCCGTATATAATCTTGTCCCAAGGCATCGACCAGGCTCGACCGCGTCAAACGCATGATAAAAGCCGTCGGCTGCGCAGCCAGGGCCAAGGCCGGCAGGATGACATAGGCCGGTCCCTTCCACAAGGCCGCCGGCAAGACGGGCCAGGTAAAGGCAAAGAGTTGTATGAGGACAGCCGCTAAAATAAAACTGGGCACCGAAACACCGAGGGTAGCCCGATCATCATCCCGTAATCGACCCAGGTATTCTTATACCAGGCAGCGGCCATGCCAGCCAGGATACCGGCCCCGATAGCCAGAAGAAGCTGATCAGCGAGCTCAGCCGAGACGGGCAAGGTTTCGGCGATAATGTCGTTGACCGTTTTTCCGGGATACTTGTAGGACGGGCCGAGGTCGAGCACGGCGGCGTGGCGGACGTAATCGACATACTGATCCCACAACGGTTCATCGAGATGGTACCGGGCTTCGACCGTCGCCATGACGGCCGGCGGCAGTTTCTTTTCCTGTGTAAACGGTCCGCCGGGAATGGCGTGCATCAGGCCAAAGGTAATGGTAATGACCGCCCATAGGACGATACAGGCGCCAATCAGGCGCTTTGCAAGATAAATGGCCAAGGAGAATCATTCCTTTCCAACATAGATAAATTCATTATACGGCGCGATATCGCTCATGACAAGGCGATAGCGTTGTTATTATCACGGCGGCGGCGTATAATAGTAAATTGACTACGTTAACAAATCGAAAGAAAGGTGATCGCTGTGAACTGGAAACTTTGTTTAGCAATTCTAACGTGTAACGTCGTCTTCATGTCCTCAAGCTACACCATGCTCATCCCCTTCCTTCCTATGTACCTGACGAGAGATCTCGGCGTCGATGCAGCGTCGGTCAATATTTGGTCGGGCATCGTCTTTTCCTCGACGTTTCTCATCAGCGCCGTCATGGCCCCTATCTGGGGACGGATGGCCGATAAACGAGGCAAGCGGCTCATGGCTATTCGAGCCAGTTTTCTCTTATCCATCAGTTACTTTCTCGGCGGCATCGTAACGTCACCGCTGGAACTGACCTTCATGCGCATGTTCCAAGGTTTTGCCTCGGGCCTGTGGCCCATGGAGCTGGCCATCATGACCACCTATGCGCCACCAAAAAAACTGGGGATCTGCCTGGGCGTCATGCAGGGGGCTCTCACGGCCGGCGGCATCATCGGCCCCCTCTTCGGCGGCATCTTAGCCGAAGCCTTCGGCATGCGCCGGTCCTTCTTTTTGGCAGCCGCCGCCTTGTTCCTCAACTTTTTAGTCCTGGTCTTCTTCATTAAAGAACCGCCGACGGACACGGCACCGGCTGCCGATACGGCAAAGGCCGATGACAAAAGCGGCAAAGTCAGCCTCTGGAAGATTCCCGTCATCCGCCTGATGCTCCTCAGCGCCGCCTTGGTACAGGCCGTCATCCTCATCGTCCAGCCGATTTTAACGACCTATATTTCCCACCTGGCCGGAGATATTGACAACCTGGTCTTCGTAGCCGGCCTGATCTTTTCGCTGGGCGGCTTTGCCAGCGCCATTACGGCTCCTCTTTGGGGCCGCTTCGGTCAGCGTCACGGCTTCGTCAAGACCTTGCGCATCGTCCTGATTTTGGCAGGTATTTTCTTCCTCATCCAGTCGCTGCCCGATACGCTGTATACCTTCGCCGCCAGTCAATTTGCCGTCGGCCTGTTCTTCTCCGGCATCTATCCGTCGATCAACGCCATCTTGGCCGAAAGGACGAGTGCCAGCATCAAAGGCCGCGTCTTCGGTTTCCTGTTCTCCGCTCAGCAGATTGGTCCATGGGCGGCCCGATCTTAGGCGGCGTCATCGCCACTTACATCGGCATGAAATACGTCTTTTTGGCAGCCGGCGCCATTCTCTTGTGCCTGAGTTTTGCCATCAACTGGAAGGTCCGTCACCTTCACGGCGAAAAAATTACCGATTAAAAGCTTATCCCCGGGTTCCCCGATTGTGGGTGTAATCGGGCAGGAGTTTCGGTGACAGGATGTTCCCTGTAAAACCGGCAGCGGCCCGTTCCCGGTCAAAGCGGCGAACGTGGTCGAGATTCCCCTTTCCGGGATGAGCGGTCTTGCTGTAGGCAGCCGCTTCGGTTCCGGCAATCCGACCAAAGACGATGATATCCAAGAGGCTGTTGCCCATGAGGCGGTTCTTACCGTGAATACCGCCGACGTCTTCTCCGGCAGCATAGAGGCCAGGAATCTTGGTTTCACTCTTCGCCCCGATGCAGATGCCGCCATTTTGATAATGGAGGGTCGGATACACTAAAATCGGCTGTTTTCGGATATCGATGCCGAATTTTTCATACATATGAATCATGGCCGGTAGCCTCTTTTCCATCGTCCCCTCGCCATGGATCAAATCGACCATAGGCGTATCGAGCCAGACCGCCTGGCCATGCAGGGCATAGACGCCATTGTTCCGTTCCTGGCACTCGCGGATGATGGCCGCCGCTACGACATCCCTCGTTTCCAAGGGATGGAGGAAGGCATCGCCGTTCTTATTGACCAACATGGCATCGAGAGAACGGACCTTCTCCGTAACCAAAGCCCCATAAATTTGGGGCGGATAGGCAGCTCCCGTCGGGTGATACTGAATGGCACCGGCATAGAGAAGCGGAATGCCGGCCCGATAGGCCATGACCAATCCGTCAGCCGTCGATCCGTAATGGTTCGACGTCGGAAACCCTGATAATGGAGCGTCCAGCACCGCCGGCAGCCAGGATGACGCTTTTGGCCCGGACGACGTGATATTCCTGAGTATCGAAATCGTACAAGACGGCACCGGCAGCCTGTCCGTCCCCGTCAAGGAGCAATTCGACAGCCGGTGAATATTCAATGACATCGACGCCGGCATTGCGGACTTCATCGCGAAGAACGCGCATGATTTCCGCTCCCGTGTAATCCCCACAGGCATGCATCCGTTTATACGACGTCCCGCCGCCGTGGGTCGTTACCATAGCGCCGTCACTGTCCTTGTCGAATAAGACGCCTAAGGAGCTGAGCCACTGGATGGCTTCCGGTCCGCGAAGGACCAATTCAGCGAGAAGTTCGGGGATATTCTTATAATGACCGCCGCCCATGGCGTCCAAGTAATGTGCTGCCGGCGAATCATGTTCCTTATCGGCAGCCTGTATCCCGCCTTCGGCCATGCCCGTATTGGCATCGCCCAGGCGCAGTTTCGTGGCCATGAGGACCTTGGCTCCATGGCGGGCCGCTTCAATGGCCGCTGCCGCACCGGCTCCACCGCCGCCGATGACCAGGACGTCCGTTTCAAACTGGATATGGTCTACATCGACGTCGCTTCATCCATACGGCTCTTGCCCTGTAAGAGGACAGCCAGCTCCGACGGTACCTGATCGCCCTTATTGGGACCGACAGAAAGGCGGGTAAACCCTTCTTCGTGATAATCAGGATGAAACTGTTTTAAAAGGACGTCTTTTTCTTCTGCCGTAAACCGCGGCAGTTCCTCCGACAAGCGGAGATTGCGCGTCGCTTCGACCCGCGACTGAGACGCCCGCATTTCTTCGGTATATATCATGAGGTCCTCCTATTTTTCAATGGTCCGCCCTTCATACAAGCGGCGCAATTCGTCGTCATCGGCATTCATTAAGCGTTCTACATCGGCAATATACTGCCCTTCTTGAATGGCCTTTACGCGGTCTTCCAAATGGCGGCTCTTTTTGGCAATATACTTGCCCAGGAGGCGCCGCGCCAAGAGACCGACCGGTCCGTGACTGATCTTGGCCGGGCAGCTGGCGGCACAGATATTGCAGCAGACACAGCGAAAAGACTCTTTTGCACAGCCGGCATAATCGCCCTTCTGAGCCAAGGCGATATACTTCATGACTTGGATTCCCTGAGGACAGTTTCGCGTGCAGGCATTACAATGGATGCAGTTATAGATTTCAGGATAAAGCTGGCCGACGACGTTGCCGGCAACGGGAAGATCATCCATATCGTATTCCATCTTTTTGATGGGAAACGATTCTAGCCGGCCGACACACATGCCGTCTTCGACCTTCGTCTGACAAGCCAGGCCGAATGCGTTTCAGTCTGTCCTTTCAGACGATAAACGACGGCACAGGCTCCACAAAAGCCGCTTCGACAGCCGCAGCCTCGAACCAGGCGGAAGCCGGAATATTCCATAGCCCGCATAATCGTCAAATCTTCAGGGACGGAAAACATCTTACCCAGTAAATAGACGGTTACCATTTTCATAGCTATTTCTCCTTTAATGAAAAAGGTGCTGCCGCACATGCGGCAGCACCTTTTATTGCTTTATAAACCGTAATCTTATTCCAAGACTTCGAGCAGGCAGTCGCCGCTGATGATAGCTTGGCCTTTGACGGCATAGATTTCACCGACAGTACCGTCGATGGGCGACGTAATCGTCGTTTCCATCTTCATGGCTTCGGTAACAACCAAGGGTTCGCCCTTCTTGACTTTCTGGCCCTTGGAAACGAGGACGTTGACGACCGAACCGGACAAAGTGGCGCCGATGTCACCGGCCTTATCGGGATCTGCCTTACGGCGGGAAACGGTCTTCATGTCGACGCTCTTATCCTGAATGCGGATTTCACGTTCGGCACCGTTGAACATGAAGGTGACCGTGCGGATACCGCTTTCGTCAGGATCGCTGATATTAATCAGGGTGATGATGAGATCCTTCCCTTCTTCGATTTCAACGTGAAGTTCTTCATTTTTCTTCATGCCGAAGAAGAAGGTCGGCGTATCGAGAACGCTGACATCACCGAATCTCTTGACCTTTTCATTGTAGTCTTCGAAGACTTTCGGATACTGGCAGTAGGCATTGATATCTTCGGCTTCGTGTTTGTAGCCGTTTTCAGCCAATTTGGCGCGGACGGCGTCGAAGTCGACCGGTGCCAGGCTCTTGCCCGGACGTTCCGTAAGCGGTTTCTTTCCTTTGAGGATGATCTTCTGAAGTTTTTCCGGGAAGCCCTGGTACGGAATGCCGATACGGCCTTCGAAGAATTCGACGACGGACTGCGGGAAGTCGAGGACGTCGCCTTATCGTAAATATCCTGTTCGGTCAGGTTGTTCTGGACCATGAACAAGGTCATGTCGCCGACAACCTTAGACGACGGCGTAACTTTGATGATATCGCCGAACATCATGCTGACCGTATGGTACATCTTTTTAATTTCATTCCAGTGGTCGCCAAGGCCCACAGCCTTCGCCTGCTGACGGAGGTTGGAGAACTGACCGCCCGGCATTTCATGCTGGTAGACTTCCGTATTCGGATAGGCTTCGGCTTTGTCGACACCTTTGTAGTACGGACGAACTGTTGCCCAGTAGCGGGACATTTCTTCCATAGCATTGACGTCGAGATCCGGCTGACGATCCTTGCCGCTCAAAGCGTAATACAAGGTGCTCATGCTCGGCTGGCTGGTACCGCCGGCAAAGGCAGAATAAGCTACGTCGACGATATCGACGCCGGCATCGATAGCCCGGCTGTAGGTCGTAATAGCATTGCCTGAGCCGTCATGGGTATGGAGGTGAATCGGCAGGTCAACAGCATCTTTCAATGCCGATACCAGACGGTAGAAGCTTCCGGTTTCAAGAGGCCGGCCATATCTTTAATGGCGATGATGTTGCGCCGGCATTCTTCAATTCCTTAGCCATATTGACATAGTATGCCAAGTCGTATTTATTCCGCGACGGATCGAGGATATCGCCGGTATAGCAGAGAGCTACTTCGGCCAATTTATTGTTTTCACGAACGGCCTGAATCGTGCCGTACATATTGTCTAAGCTGTTCAAGCTGTCAAAAACGCGGAAGACGTCGATGCCGTTCTTGGCCGAGAGGTCGATAAAGTTTTTGACGACATTGTCCGGATAGCTCGTATAGCCGACGGCATTGGCACCGCGGACGAGCATCTGAAGAAGGATATTCGGAGCCTTTTCACGCATCTGACGCAGGCGGACCCAAGGATCTTCATAGAGGAAACGGTAGGCTACGTCGAAGGTTGCCCCGCCCCAGCATTCATAGGAGAAGAGATTGGGCAGCTTCTTAGAAGCCGATTCCAGGACGCGAAGCATATCGATGGTGCGGACACGGGTTGCAAACAGGGACTGGTGAGCGTCACGCATGGTCGTATCGGTAAAGAATACCTTATGCTGATCTTTGATCCACTGGGAGAATTTTTCCGGTCCCATGGCATCGAATTTCTGTTTCGTGCCGTCAGGATAGGGTCCGTTTTCGACACTCGGCATTTCCAAGGGTTCAAATTCAGCTTTTTCCTGATGACCGGCGCGGCATAGCCATTGATGGTCGTATCGCTGATGTACTCTAAGAGTTTCGTGCCGCGGTCCTGTACGACCGGAAGGTTGAACAGTTCCGGATGATCATCGATGAAGTTGACGTTGTAAGAGCCGTCGACGAATTCAGGGCTCTTCAATACGTTGATCAAGAAGCCGATATTGGTCTTGACGCCGCGGATACGGAATTCCTGAAGGACGCGGAGCATCTTCTGAACGGCTGCGGCATGGTTGAGGCCATAAGTCGTCGTCTTGACCAACAGGGAGTCGTAGTACGGCGTAATGATCGAACCCGTATAGGCATTGCCGCTGTCGAGACGGACGCCAAAGCCGCCGCCGCTGCGGTATACCGTGATTTTACCGGAATCCGGCATGAAGTTGTTCATCGGATCTTCCGTCGTAATACGGCACTGGATGGCATTGCCGAGACAGTGGACCGATTCCTGGGACTTAATACCGATTTCATCGCTGTCGAGGGCATAGCTTCAGCGACTTTGATCTGGGTCTGGACGATGTCGATACCGGTAATCATTTCGGTAACCGTGTGTTCTACCTGGACACGGGGGTTGACTTCGATGAAATAGAAGTTGCCGTCAGGCGTAACCAAGAATTCGACCGTACCGGCATTGACGTAATGAACGTTTTTCATCAATTTCAAAGCAGCGTCGCAAATCTTCTGACGAAGTTCGACGGGCAGGGCCGAAGCCGGAGCCGTTTCAACGACCTTCTGATGACGGCGCTGAATGGAGCAGTCACGTTCAAAGAGATGAATGACGTTGCCGTGTTCGTCGCCCATGATCTGGACTTCGATATGTTTCGGGTTGATGATACATTTTTCGAGATAAATTTCATCGCTGCCGAAAGCCAGCTGTGCTTCCGATTTCGCCCGTTCATAAGCATCGCGCAGTTCTTCCATGGAGTCGACCATACGCATGCCGCGGCCACCGCCGCCGTTTACGGCTTTAAGCATAATCGGGAGTCCGACTTCCTTGGCAAATTTTTCGACTTCTTCGTAGCTTTCTACGCGGCCGTCACTGCCGGGGATGTACTGAATACCGGCCTTCTTTGCCTGAATACGGGCATTGATCTTATCGCCGAACATGATGAGATGTTCAACCTTAGGACCGATAAAGATAATACCTTCTTCTTCACAGCGTTTCGCTAAGTCCGCATTTTCGGACAAGATCCGTAACCGGGATGGATGGCATCGACGTCGTGCTCATGGGCAATACGGATAATATCTTCAATATCTAAATATGCATCTACCGGTTTTTTGCCTTCACCGAGAGATACGATTCATCTGCACGGAAACGGTGCAGCGACAGCGAATCTTCTTTGGAATAAATCGCAATCGTGCGGATTCCCAGTTCATTACAAGCCCGGAAAACACGAATGGCAATTTCTCCGCGGTTGGCAACTAAAACCGAACGAATTTTTTTCATGAAAATACCCTCCTGCGTATAAAAATTGAATCAGACCGGTAAACGCACAGCTTAATCGACGCCCATACATTCACCGCTTTCTCTATTATAGCAAAATGGAAACACATTACAAGAGACGGCCACTTTGTATACAAAAAAATACTGTATACATGCGTCACAAAATCATTATATTTCAATAAATATGCCCCTAAGGCTTCATGAATCGCATGAACAAAATCGTTCCCTCATAGAGAAAAATCAAAGGCACGGCAATGGCCGTCTGGGTAATCATATCCGTCGTCGGCGATACGACGCCGGCAAAGATGAAGGCACCTACAATAAAGACCCGCCTTTTCTTTCGAAGGGACTTCCCGGTCACCAATCCCAGGTGAGCGAGGATGATCAAGGCCAGTGGCAGTTCAAACCCAATGGCAAAAGGCAGGACGAAAGCGATAAAAAAGGACAAGTAGGCCGCCAAGGAAAACATGGGCTGTAGGGATACGGCAGAAAAGCTCAGAAAAAATTGGACGGCTTGGGGAAAGACGACGAAGAAAGAAAAGGCCGCCCCGCCATACCACAGAATGAGGGCTGCGGCATAAACCAAACGAGGCCCTGGACTCCTTGTCCTGCAGGCCCGGCCGTAAAAATCGCCATAGTTCATAGCAATGAATGGGCAGCGTCACAAATAAGCCCGTAACGGCAGCAATCTGCAGGTAGGAAAAAAAGACTTCCGCCGGGTTCAGGAAATAAAGCTTTCCGGCCGGCGCCGAGATGACGGCAATGATATCTTCGACATGGGCATACGCGGCGATACTGCCAATGAGCCAGGCTGTCAGCGAAAAGAGGATGCGCCGTCGCAGTTCCGCTAAATGGAAGGTTATGGGCGTTTTTTCTTCAATCATAAAAATCCCTTCTTTAACAATAAATAGGAAAAGGCCCTGCCAAATAACGACAGGACCCTTTCGAGGCCGTACAAAAATTATACGTAATGAATGCGGGATGGATCATAGCGGTCTTCATGCGGTTTGTCTTCTGCCGTTGCCTGCGGATAGCCGAGAGCAACCATGGCAAAGGGGGTAACGCCCTTCGGAGCGCCCAAAGCACGGCGTACCAAGACTTCGCGAGCCCGATAAGGCGTAACGCCAAGCCAAACAGCGCCGAGATCGAGGTGTACTGCTTCGATGAGGATGTTCTCCACAGCAGCACTGAGATCAAGGGTCGTAAAGGCAGGAAAACGCATGTGTTCGTCACGAGAACAGACGACAATCGCCAGGGCCGCACCATTAGCACAGCCAGCATAGGGACTGCATTGAGATAAGTCCTGAATGACCCGTTTGTCGCGGACGACATAAAATTCCCAAGGTTGTTGATTTCCGGCAGATGGAGCAGCCATGGCAGCGCGCAGCAGCTGTTCGATCTTTTCATCTTCTACCATGGTAGGTAAAAATTTCCGGATACTCCGTCTGGCAAAGATTTCATTCATGTAAATCGACTCCTCCCTATAATCATTTATCCATTTTATTATAACATATATAGATAGAAAGAAAACAGGGGCGGATTGAAAAAGAGTGTGACTCCGAAAATCAACCTTCTTTATCATTCTATAATTACGAAAAAAGAAGCACAGTACAAAGCTTTGTACTGTGCTTCTCAAGGTTTGGTGCCGAGGGAGGGACTTGAACCCTCACGGTGTTACCCGCCTGATTTTGAGTCAGGTGCGTCTGCCATTCCGCCACCCCGGCATAGCTCTTGTGCCTTTGCAGAATTTTTACTCAGTGCTTGGCACAAGATTAATTATACCATAATGGAGAGAATCGTCAAGTATTTTTTACAAAAGATTTAGTGACCTGGCGTTGCTTCTTCTTCTAAATCGTCGGGCATATCCTTCTTTTCTTCTTTCAAGTAATCGAAGTATTTTTTCGTTTCTGCTACGACGACGCCGCTCAAGCCGATGAGGGCAATGAGGTTCGGGATAGCCATCAGACCGTTTACGATATCGGCCAAGATCCAGATGACGTCGAGTTTGATGAAGGCGCCGCAGGCGACGAGGGCGATAAAGATAATACGGTAGGGCATGATGCCTTTAACGCCGACGAGGTATTCGACGCAGCGTTCACCGTAGTAGTTCCAGCCGAGGATCGTCGTGAAAGCAAAGAGGGTAAGGCCAACGCAGAGGATGATGCTGCCATAGGTCGGGAAGGCCATGGTAAAGGCGGCATTGGTAAGAGCTGCCCCGTTGACGTCACCCATCCAGGCACCGCTGACGACTAAGACGAGGCCCGTCAAGGTGCAGATGATGATCGTATCGATGAAGGTACCGGTCATGGAGATGAGGCCCTGTTCAGCCGGCCATTTGGTTTTAGCAGCTGCAGCGACAATCGGTGCACTGCCGAGACCCGATTCGTTGGAGAAGACGCCGCGGGCTACCCCATTTCGCATGGCAACCAAAACGGTAGCGCCGAGGAAACCGCCGGCAGCAGCCGTCGGAGTGAAGGCGCTGAGAGAATCTGTTCGATAGCTGCCGGAACCTTATCGGCAAATACGACCAGGA
>ENA-OQCE01000884-OQCE01000884.1-human-gut-metagenome-genome-assembly--contig:-NODE-884-length-13865-cov-2.102053_pt1 | contig 13865 bp, 16 predicted proteins | sample MGYA00242495_ERZ504572 | MGnify/ENA primary metagenome ERZ504572 (study PRJEB26092, sample SAMD00036228) | human gut metagenome | host: Homo sapiens | study: EMG produced TPA metagenomics assembly of...
CCAGCCGGCCTCCCGTGGGCGGCACTCAGCCTCCGGCCGGTACAGCAGGGACGCAGCGGGCCGCTGGTCCCAGCCGGCCTCCCATAGGGGGCACGCAGGCTTCCACCGGGGCAAAGGAATCACGCAGAATTTCTGGCGCCCCAAGGCCGCCTACAATCCAAACGGCTTCCGAAGAAACCACGGCAAAAGACAGTTCGGCGGGGACTCACCGGATCAAACGGCCGGCGGCTCCGCCCAATGGCAACACATCCAAAAAACGCAATAAGACCTGCTAAGAAAAGTCAAGTAGAAATTTCAAGGTAATGCGGTGCGCAAAAAGGCCGCGCCAAACCAAGCCGCTTTGCATCTCAAAATGAAACGGCGGCCAGCCAATGGCTTTATGGCGAAGATCAGGCGGTGTGTTCCAACGACTCCAGATAGGCCTTCACGGTGGCGTAGTAGATCCGTAGAAACTTATTGGCGGAAGCATCATGTAGACGCGGTAGGGCTTGCCCTCGGCGCGTTTCCTGTCCATGACTGGTAGACCGGTTCATCCAGCGGTGCGGTCTGCAAATAGACGCTCATAACAAGAAAGAGTGTCCGCCGTAAAGACGACGCGCCAATTTTGCTCATGGATTTGTGCCTGCCGGTCACATCACCGGAATCATTTGGCGGAGCATCCAGCCCAGCGTAGGCTACGAGCGCTTTCTTGGAATAAAAGCGGCGCACATCCCCGATTTCGGCTATGAGCTGCGGCCCCAGAGTCGGGCCTACGCCGAACATATCCATGACAACGGGATATTCCGGAAGCATGGAAGTCAATGCTTGCATTTCGTGTTTGAGAGCCGCAAGCGCGGTAGAAGTCGCTCTGAGCTGCGCAACCGCCTGTTCCACGAGCAGCTTGGTCGTTTCGGACATTGGCATGACACCAATGTGTCCGCTGGCTTCGGCGTGAATCGTGTGCGCCTTTGCTTCATTGAAGTTATATCCATACTTCCTGCACCATCGCTGGTATTTGTTTGCGAATGCCTTTTCAGATTTCTCGCTGACACAGCGGCAATGCCAAAACTCCGCCACAAAGTCCACCCATTTCTCGCTTCCATCCTCACGGGCGGGACTGCTGAACAAACGGTTTACATTAGGAAATACCGTATCCAGCAACGAAATCAGATTGTTCTTCAGAACCGTCTGTACCTTGGAATACTGCCGGTACTGGCGGTAGCAGTTCTTCAGCAGTAGCCGGGTATCTTCCTCTGGAACATATCTCGTCAAAGCGAGCCAGCGGTCAAGACCGTAATTTGCCAGCTTGACAGAATCTTTTTTGTCGGTCTTGACCCGCCTCAAATCGTTGTTCCCGTAGCCATGCACCAGCTTTGCATTGACGACGGAAACATACAGTCCTGCGTCGTGGAGCAGCTTTGCAACCGGCGTATGGTAGTTTCCTGTGGCCTCCATGACCACACGAGTCTCACCGTCCAGGCTTTTGAGCTGCCTTGCCAGTTCGCTCAGTTCACTGTCGGTGTGACGGACTTCAAAGGGCGAGATAACGACCTCCCCAAAGGGACGCATGACGGCAACCGTGCTTCTGCCTTTGGAAATGTCAATGCCAACAGAGTTCATTTGTATTCCTCCCATCTGTGAATTGCAACCGGAATCCATCTTTTTCTCATTGCCGATTCAATCTATTGGGTGACACGAACTCTATGGCTCAACCTGCTCAAATCGAACGCCGCAATAAGGGAATGGCTGACAGTCTTATTGACGGACATAGAAGCCCAAGAAAAGAGTCGTCAACCAGTTGCTTCCCTTATTGTAGCTTAGGCAAGAGATGGAAAGAAGCCCAGCCGGATGCTGGGCTTCCAACCAAAACTTATTGTAATAGAAAAAATAATTGAAATCCTCAAGGAGCATGGGTGAGCCGCATAGGAAGCGCCCATGCTCCGCCTTTAGAAATTAGAGTCAAACGGGAATCAGAAGGAGGCGTATTTAGTATATGAACGATTATCAGTCCGGATCAGGAGGAAAGGGTATTCGTGTCGCCGCAGCGGCCGCGAATATTGCCCGCGGCGCCGCCTATGGAGGGGTGTACGGCGCGGCTGCCGAGGCCGCCAAGTCTTTTCTGCCGGAGCTTATCAAGTTGGGTGTGATCCTTCTGTTCGTGGTTGTTTTGTTCCCCCTGTTCGCCTTCGTGTCGCTCCCCAATATTCTGTTCGGCTTCAACAGCTCGACAGATCAGGAAATCATCGAATTTACAGACTCTGCTCAAGAACTGACCCAAATTTATGACCGGGCGACCTCCCGGACTCCGTCCATTTTGGAGCGCCTGGTGAATACGATCCTGCCCGGTTTTCGACTTCCAGACGGGAGCGCTCAGTATGACAGCTATTCCGTCACTGAAAATCTGGGGAACTTGAATCAATACTGGCTGGTTGCCATCGGATCGACCAAGTATAAACAGGATTTGACGGCCATGGACGAGGCCGCCGTAGATGACTTGATATACGGTAAGCTGGATTATTCCACCTCTCTGATTGACCGGGTACTGAACATTACTGTCTGGGACATGACTCCGGAGGCATATATGGAAAAGCTCGGCTTCACCGATGAGGAAAAGGAATGGGCCTCCCTCCTGTACTCCGTACTGGTGGATGATCAGTCTGTATCATATGACGATACGGACGGGGATGGCTACTACAACACCGATTACGGCGATGTGACCTTTGAGCATCAGGACACCCCGGTGGTGTACTACAATCAGACGGACGCCCGTTGGGGCAACAAGCTCTATGGGAAGACCGGGACGATTGGCGCGGAGGGCTGTGGGCCGACCGCGCTGGCCATTGTGGTGGCCACGCTGGTGGATTCATCCGTTACGCCTTACGATGTGGCGAAATGGTCGGCGGAGACCGGCCACCGCTGCGAGGGGAACGGAAGCTATCACAGTCTGATCCCGGATGGCGGCGCACACTATGCTCACAGTAACCGGGATTGGAAACAACAGCACCAAGCTGGTAGAGGCGCTTCAGGACGGGAAACTGGTGATCGCCTGATGTCAAAAGGGCATTTTACAAACGGCGGACATTTTATTGTCCTGCGCGGCATCACAGAAGATGGAAAAATATTGGTTGCCGACCCGGCCAGCGTCAAAAGAAGCAATCAGGAATGGGAGCTCGGCATTGTAGTGAATGAAGCCCGGCGCGGGGCCGCTGCGGGCGGTCCCTTCTGGGTATTTTCTTAGGGGGTGCAGCATACATGGATAAAATTTGCTGGATAAGGGCGTTCAGACTGCGGCATAGGGTGACGATTGCGGAACTGGCCTTCTGTGCCGGGATCTCATCCCAGCTGCTCAGTCTGATTGAGCTGGATTCTGGCCGGCAGTCGCCGCAGCATGAGGCCATGCTGAGACGCGCCTGCGCAGCTCTGATGTCCGCACGTCATGCGGAACTGGCCAGATGGAAGCTGAGCTGTCGGCCTGTCCCAATATCTTTACGATGGAACAGGGGGATCAGGATGGGGTATGAAACTTATCACATTCCGGTAAATTACACCGACGCCGGAAAACTATTCGGCCTGTTCGAGATCCGGAATGTAGTGGAGGCTGTCCTGATCGGACTTCCGGTGCTTGCTCTCTGCGCCAGGTTTCTGCCGCTGGTGATTACCTGGAAGATCACTGTCTCCCTGTTCTTTTTGGTCCCCACAGTTGGCTTTGCACTGATTGCTCAAGGACGACAGTTTGACAAGATACCTAAAAACATGGTGGATCTGGCGCCAACGCCGCCGGGTCGTAACATATCGAGGAGAGGTGCATCCGCATGAATCTGAAAGACGTTATCTTCGGCAATTCCGCTGCGGCCGTCCATGACTTAGGCGGCTCCTATTCCGGGAGCAGCCAGGAGTGGCTGCCCATCAAGGATATTCTGAAAGGAGTCATCATAACCCGGGACAAGCGCTTTGTCAAAGTGCTGGAACTTCTGCCAGTCAATTTCTACACACTTTCAGAAACGGAACAGGGCAACGCAATCGCCGATTTCGCCGCCTATCTGAAGGTGGCTCCCGATCAGCTGCAGATCAACGTCCTGACTCAAAAATTCAATCTGAACGGCTATCTGAAGCTGATGAAGAATTGTTTGGACTGTGAGCAGAACGAAAGCTGCCGTGAAATGATTCTGGAGAGTATGCAGTATGTCCCCCAGCTTGTAGAGCGAGAGGCCATCACCCACCGCTTTTTCCTGACCTTTTCTTATGAGCCAGGTATGAAAGCGGCAAACAATTCTCCAGGCGCCATCGCCGCCCGTCTTAACGAACAGGCGGAAGTAGCGCGGCGCTATCTGGACCGATGCGGGATTTCGGTTCTGGAACCGGAGTATGTGGACAATTTTGTTCTGGAGCTCTTTTATGAACTGGTCAATAAGCATACCTCGCAGCATATCAGGCTCCCAGAGGGTGCGTATGATATGCTGGGGACCATCCACGGTATTTACGATGAAAGCGTTGTCGGCACAGCCCTGGAGCAGAAGCCGGAAAGTCCCGGCGCCAAAAAGAAAAAGTGGTTTATGCCAAAGAAAAAAAGCGCGGAGCTGCCTGGGCTGGAGGGCGGCGCGACAACAATCCCTGATCTGATCGCGCCCACCTCCATTGACACGCACTCCCCTCACTTCCTTCTGGTGGACGGCGTGTACCACACTTATCTTTACATTGCCGGGTATGGATACGCCACAGTGGTGGGAAAAGGCTGGCTCACCCCGCTGATTGAAGCGGGAGAGGGTGTCAGTGTCAGCTTCCAGCTGCGAAAACAGCCACGGGAAAAAATTCTCAGTTCCATTTCTCAGACCACCATGATTAACCGCTCCCGGATGCGGGATGTTGGTGATACCAGGAGCGACTTCGAGGAATTGGGCGACGCCATCAACGCAGGGCTCTATTTGAAAGAGGGGATCAACCGCGAGGGCGAGGATCTGTACTTTATGTACACGCTGATTGAGGTAGTGGCTGATGATCTGGAGACGCTGGAGCAGCGGGCCGCAGCGGTGGAAACGCTATGTGTCGCTTCGGATATGCTGGCGAAACGCTGTGAATTCAAAAACGAACAGGCGTTTTTATCATTCCTCCCCGGCCTGGGGCTTGATCCGGATATTGAGCGGAAAAGCAGAAGAAACGCTCTGACCACCGGTGTGGCCGGAGCGTTTCCTTTTGCCTCCTATGAGCTCAGCGATTCCGGCGGCATTTTCCTGGGCTTGAATCTCTACAACCGCTCCCCCGTGCTGATCGACTTTTATGATGACTATAAGTACACCAACGGCAATTTCGCCGTATTCGGGTCTACCGGCGCCGGAAAGTCTACCATCTGCAATCTATCGGGAAACGGGTGCGGGAACAGGGGCGCAAGGTCATCTGCATCGTCCCGGAAAAAGGACATGAGTACCGCCCCCTGTGTGAATCCCTTGGCGGCCAGTTTATCAAGCTTGGCCCGGCATCTCCGGACTGCATTGGGCTGATGGAGATCAGGCGCTTCCGGGAGGACCCGTACAGCTCTCGGTCCTCCGGTGACCGGCGGGAATCCCTTCTGGCGGAAAAGGTGTCCTGGCTGAGCGTGTGGTATTCCCTGCAGAAGAAAAACCTCAGCGAAGAGGATCGGGCCTACATTGACGCATCCCTGATCGAGTGCTACCGCCGCAAGGGGATCACCTTTGACAACAGCACACTCTATGACCAGGACGGGGCATTGAAGGAGATGCCGGTCATAGAGGACTGGTACGATGTTCTGATGGACAATCCGGAGACAAAGCATCTGGCCGTTGTACTGACCCGGTATGTGTCCGGCTCTGCCGCGGCCATGGGCGGGCGCACCAATGTCGATACGGACAACCCCTATCTGGTGATCGACCTGACGGACCTGCCGGATGACCTGATCCTTCCTTCCGTCTACGCGGCCACAGGCTTTGCCACGGATGTCATCGTACAAAACGGGGATGTGGGGACCGCCCTGCTTTCGGATGAGCTTTGGAAACTCCTGGGCGCAAATTCCAATCCCCTGGCTGCGGACTACACCATGCGCATGGTCAAGCTGATCCGCTCCCAGGGCGGCATTGCCGGCGTTACCTCCCAGGGCATGGCGGACATGATGGCTCTGGACGGCGGCAAATACGGCAAGGCGATCCTGGATAGCTGCCGGATCAAATTCATCATGCAGATGGAAGAACAGGAGGCTCGGCTGGTCCAGAATATCCTAAATCTGACGGAGGAGGAGGTGCGGCTCATCACACGCTTCCGGCGCGGCGAGGGCCTGCTCTGCATCGGCCACAACCATGTCCCGATCTCCGTGTTCGTCTCCCCCAAGGAGTATGAGGCCATCACAACGTCGCCCACGGACCGCGCGCCAGAAACAATGCCTGACCGGGCCCCGAAAAATTCTTACTTTATGCTGTGAAAGGAAACTTCTATGTTATTTGACCAGGATACGATCAAGCAGATCCAGGCCATTGCGTTTGACGCCTACAAGACAACGGGGCGGATCGCCGCCCTGCTGGACGGCGGCGGAGATGGAAATAGATCTCTGGCCCGGGAAATGTCCGCCGCCGCTTTCCGGCTGGAACGTGGTACGGTGGCATTTCGCCGGCTCTGCGAGCAATGCCAGACGCTTCCACCGGAAACCGCAAAGGATGCGCCTCCCCCGGCCCCGCTGGACTTGGCCTGCTGGTGGAACGCAGCGATTATGGATGGCTCCATATCCGCCTCAATACCCTCCTGCCCCACTGCCGCTACGACGCACCCATCTGGCTGTCGGATACCGTGGCCCGGCGCTGGATCGCTATGAGGCGCCCACGCCAGGCTTCCCATGCTGGAACACGCTCTGCTCATTATTGATGAACATTGCGAGATCGATGCCAGGCGTGTGTACGACCAGGACAACAAGGGCTGGAAGCAATCGCAAATGCCATCAAAGGGCGCCTGATCCCGGATGACGACCAGTACAGCTTGGGCGTGTGCCTTCTCTCCAGACGCCTGCCACAAAATGTATGCCATATCTACCTCATCCCGGAGCAGGACGCGGGCGACTTTCTCACCCTCCGGGCAGAAAACTATCTACCCTTTTCCCTGACCTCCGGTTACAACTACGGATCAATTCCGAAGTAGACCTTCGGATACGTTCCACCCGCAAATCCCCATATCATCGGTTACATTCCACATACAGAACAAAGGGCCACCATCGGTTACATCCGGTCTTGGAATGTACCCGATGGTGGCGTGTGTTTTCCCTTGTGGCGCCTCCCTTTGGCCGCTCCAGCAATGTCGAGACATATCTGGAATGTAAACGTCCTACGCCGTCTGCCGTTACATTGACGCCTCTATTTCCTGCACCGAGAGGAGGAATTGCGTATGCTTTACGACCGCAGGGATTTTGGCCTGCTCCGCTTGGCAGGGACCTATCAATGGCTCCCTGCGGCGCCGCTGAAAAAGCTTTCCGCATTAAAAACGCTCCGCCGGGAGGCGGAGCTGCTGTCCACCCTGGGGCTGGTCAGCTATGCCAGGAGCGGTGAGTACCTGATGCCATCGCCCCAGGGCTATGAATTCCTTTCCGGCATCGACCAGACCTGTCAGCCGCCTACCAAACGCCCCATATGCGCAGAGCCCCCGCCTCCGCCGCAGGCTGGAGGTGGGGACCATCCTGCTTACCTGCATCGGGGCAGGAATTGAGCCTGCCTTCGGCAAGGTAGAACACCTGAAACGCCAGCCAGTCTTTTTCCCCGCCTTTGCCCTCCGAAACGCCGGAGGCAACCTGATGAACGCCGCCGGCTGCGCCGGATTCGGCCACTGGGCTCTACCGCCTATATGACGCTGTACGTCAGCGCGCAGAACACCGGCTTTGTAATGACCAATGAACTGGGCCACCTCCATAACCTGGCTTCTGTGTTCAGTGAGACGCTGGATACGCCGCAGGCTTTGATCCTGGCCGGGGAGAGCTACCAGTCCGTCTATGAGGTCCTGACGAAAAAAACGCTTTCCAAACGGCATGGGAAAAAGGGCTTCGTGGATTACAGCGAGGCATACCAAAAGCTAAGTATTCCGGCCTGCATTGTATCCTGCGACAACACCGGCGTGATGCAGCTTGCGTGATGCGGCAGACCGACTACCGGGCCAGGATTGCCCAGGCTGCCTTCGGCGCACGCTGGGACAGCAAGGACGATGGGATACCGGAGGCAGACGGCCATGTGGACGGAAATCCGCTGGTCATTGCGGTGGACATGGATCTGCGCCGCTTGGATCGGGTGTGTACCGCCGCCGTCCGCCAGGGCCGGAAAGAGATCATGGTGGCCGCCCTGGAGGGGCAGATGTCCGGCCTGCTGCTCTCCATCCTGCCAAAAACGCGCCGGTCAGACCCCTACGCATCAACGCCCAGGTCCTCTCCGTGGCCTTTGGCGGGGACTGTAAGACCGGAGATCCCTGGCCGGACGCCCCTCTGACCCTGAAAGGCGGCTTCGTCCATGTTTAGGCTCTCAAAAAAGCTGGCGAAGCTGGAAGACCGCATTGCCGGACGCTGGGGAAAAAAGCTGGACCGGTTTCAAAGCAGGCATAAGGGAGAATGGAAATACCTGATCCCGCTTGGCCTTGTCGCATGGTATTTCGCCGGTATGCTGCTCAACTCCATCCGCCTGGGCATCCAGTCGGTATTTGGGGCGGACTCCGACCAGATCAAAAGCATCTGGGTGGTCAACCCGTTTGTGAACTTCGCGGCGGTGTTTACCCCTACCGGCCTGGCAACCATCGCGGTGGGCGCGCTGATGTTCTGTCTCATCACCAAAAAAGGGTACCATTGGTTTTCGGGGTACAAGTACACCCGGGATAAGCGGGGGTTTGACATTTTACCCAACGGGACGCACGGCACCTCTGCCTTTATGGGAAAGAAGGAACAGGAGAAGGTGCTGCTGACCGGTCCCATCCAGGACTTGGATGGGACTATCCTGGGCAAGCAGAAGGATGACCCGGACGACGATGACAAATACGCTGAGTACGTGACGCTGAAACCCGGCTGCGGGCTGACGGAGCACATTATGATTTATGGCGCCACCGGCTCCGGAAAGACCAGGGGCTTTGTCAAGCCCTTCATCCTTCAAGCCATGCGCCGCCGGGAGAGCATGGTCCTGGTGGATGTCAGGGGGAAATCTACGAGGGGATGTCCCAGATCCTTCGGGATGACGGCTACGAAGTCAAGATGTTTAACCTCTTGGACAAGGAACACAGCGACGCCTGGAACTGCCTGAGCGTGATCGAGCAGGACAAAAACCTGGTCCAATCCATTGCCGAGGTCATCATCAAAAATACATCCAACGCCAATGAACGGCAGGACTTCTGGGAGAAGGCGGAATTAAATCTGCTCATGGCACTCATGCACTATGTCGCAACTCAGACCATCCAGGCACCAACCAGCTTCTGCCCATCCAGCAGCGGTCTTTGGGGGAAATCTACCGCATCCTTTCCAACGAGTCCTTCGCTGATCTGGAGCAGCGCTTTGAGGCGCTGCCCAAAGGCCATCCCGCCCTGCCGCCCTACGGCATTTTCAAACTGGCCAACCGCCAGATTTGGGGCAATATCGCCATTGGACTCGGAAACCGGCTTTCCGTGTTTCAAAATCCGCTGGTGGATAAGATCACTTCCTACAATGAAATCGACCTGACACTTCCTGGGCAAAAGCCCTGCGCCTACTTCTGCTGCATCTCCGCGCAGGACTCCTCGCTGGAGTTTTTAAGCTCCCTGTTTTTCTCCCAGCTCTTTTCCAGCCTGATGGAATACGGACGCCGCAATGGAGACCACGGCCGCCTGCCGGTCAGGGTCAACGTGTGTCTGGAGGAGTTCTGCAATATCGGAAAGCTGATGGACTTCAAGCGCGTTTTGGAGGTGTGCCGGGGCTCCAACATCTTCTGTCAGCTTGTGGTTCAGTCGATCCCCCAGCTCAAGGACCGCTATCCCAAGACAGAATGGGAGGAGCTTATCGGCTGTACCGATGTACAGATCTGTCTCGGCTGCAACGATGTGGACACCGCAAAGTACATATCGCAGAAATGCGGCGTTACCACCATCCGGGTGGAGAATAATCAAATGCCCATTGCCCCGCTCTTCTCACCGGTGTATTCCACCACCCGGCCCTATTCCCAGACCAAAAGCAACACCCAGCGCCCTCTTATGTATCTGGACGAAGTGCTCCACATGAATAACCGGGAGTGCCTTGTGCTCCTGCGGGGGCAAAATGTCCTAAAACTCTATAAGATCACCCCGGAAGAATTTCCGGCGTTCTGCCGGCTAAGGATGTCCGGGTGTCCAGCCATACCCCGCGCTGGCGCATCACGGAGGAATCGGAACGGCGGCACGCTCCACAGCCGGCACAGAAGCCTGCGCCGGCGGCTGATGCCACGCCTCCCCAGCCTCCCCAGGCGCCCCCATCTCCTTCGGCTACCCCCTCTCCCCCGGAAGCGGGGATTGAACGGGAGGCCCGGAGAGAAAAGAGGCGGCCGGCCAGTGAGCCGCAGTATTCCTACGGCCTGATGGACTCCAGCCTGTGCGGTCTGGAGGGCGACGCAGAGGAGGACGCAGGCGAATTGGCGGAAACCGCTCCCTACGGCGCATTGGAGCTGATGGAGACCATGCCGGAGGATATAGGAGGCCCGCCGCTTTAATGCAGAAACGGGACGGCCGCGGCGTTTTCCGCCTGCGACCGTCCCATTTTCCCTATGACTGGACATCCTCTCCGCCGGCGATGCCAACGGGAAACCCATTCAGCTCCACCGTACCCTCGTCAGCCGGAACGAGAATATACTTCCGGCCGTTGATACTTGGGTTTCCATCAGATAGCTGCGCTCCGGATCGATAGATACCGCGGCGTCAGCGGTTTTCAGCTCAAAACGCTTGCTGTCAATGAGGTTGGCGGGATTCAGTACAGCGCCGGCGCCGAATGATTCCCCGCATTTTTCTCCAAATGCTTCCGCCTTGGACTCCGGCACGCCGCAGTCGCGCAGGATGGAGCTGATTTCCCCCACCGTCAGCGCCAGAGGCTCCGGATTTTTGCTCTCCTTATGCTGCTCGATGGCCTCCCTCAGCCGTTCGTAGACGCCTTGGACCACCTCAACATTGCAGCAGTCCTCCAGGGAGTCGCAAAGCGCGCTCTGGAACGCCTCCTTCTGCTCTGCGGGTGACATGGGAGGCTCCGTATGGAAGACTGCGTCGATCAATTCCTGATGGAGCTCATCTGCTTTTCTGGAATAGAACAGGGCGTTATAGATGTTCGCTGCCCGGTCATCAAAGGCAGGGAAAAGGAAGCCAAGCTCCGGAGGCGCCACGACCTGCCCCTGGGCGCAGCTGTGAAACTCATTTTCCCCTGGGAAAAAGCCTAGCTCCATCTTCCCGTCCTTTACCGGGCAGATCGCGCAGACAATGTATTGGAATACCTCGTCGGAGCCGTCAGCCTGGGCCTCACCATCCTTTCCCCGGTGCGGAACATCGTATGCGTCATGCGCCAGAAGGATCAGATAATTGCTCTCTCCCATATCCAGGCTTTCGATCACCTTTTGATAAAAGGCATCCCGGGCCGCTCCATCCTTCAAGGCGGAAGACCGGAGCTGAGAGAGCAGCCGGTGCTCCGGGCCATTCATCACCTGTTCGGTGGAAAAGACAATATCAATCAGGTTTTTCCCCAATGTCCCGGACAATGCCTTTTTCAGAAGGCCAAGATATTTTTCGGCCTCCTCCTGGGGCATCTGGCCCAGGGACTCGTCCAGGTAGGAGATGATTTCCCGTCCGCTGTTGACGTAGCAGCCGTACACACGGCTTACCGCGCTTCTATCCGGGCGGAAACGGCGGCGAAGCTCGCCAAGTTCTTTTTGATTCATAAAAGACACATCCCAATTCAAGTGTATTTCCAATCACAGCGCAGGCTGTGCTTTTTATTGTAATGAGAAACGATGAAAAAATCAATCCCCGCCATCTATGCGGCGCGCCGTGTGGGCAGGGCGCATATGGCGGCGGGGCGAGGAGGAATTGTTTGTGAAGGCTGCACCTATGACACAAAAGCCTGCATTCCGGCTCATGAAGCTGGGAGATGTGCAGAGCGTCTATCACCTGCAGATGCCCCGCTGGCTGTTTACCGACCGCGCTATACGGCCCTGTCCCTTGAGCCAAGGTGGCCTATACCTTCCTGCTCAACCGTTTCCAGCTCTCCAGGCTCAACGGCTGGATCAATGACGCGGGCGAGGTCTTTATCATCTACACCAGGAAGTCGCTTGCCGATGAGATGCAGGTGAGCTACCGCAAAGTCATCGACTCCATGAAAGAGCTGTCTGCCGCGGGCTGATCTGGGAGCGCCGGTGCGGTCGGGGCGACGCCAATCAAATCTATCTTGCGCTGGTGGAGCACCAGGAGTGCCGCAACAGCAGCGCCCCCTTTGTCTCAAAAAAGCATGAGGCAGCTGGGGCTCCGCCGGCAGAGGAAGCCGGCACAAGAAGTGCGGAAACGGAACTTCTTCAAGCACAGCAGCATGGCGCCGGTCCGTCCGTACTCAGGCAAGAAGTGCCAGAACAGCACTTGCAGAAATCCCAAACAGGCACTTCTGCAAGTACGGGAACGGCACATCCAGAAGTGCCCGTTTCGCACCCCAGTTATACTGATCCGAATCATACTGATGGGATTCATACTGAGTCAAATCAATCTATCCAGCGCCAGCAGGCTTCCCTGAGGAGGGGCGGCGGATACGGCGCCTCGCCGATGGATCGGACGGAGGAACAGGCGCAGCTAAGACAGATCCTGGATAACTGCGACCTGTGGATTTTTGACCCGGAGGACGCAAAGGTATTTGAAACAGCTATTGAACGCCTGTTCTATTCTGACGGACTGCGGGTGGGGAAGGCCGTACTCCCACAGGCGAACATCCGCTCCCGTCTTTGGGATCTGGACGGGACCATGCTCCAGGTAGTGGCCGGAAAGCTGAAAAACAACCAAAGGGAGGTCCGAAATCCCATTGCCTATGTCATGCAGGTCATCTTCAGCTCCATCAATGAGGCGCACTGTGATGTGATGATCGACCTATATCAACAGCCTGCGCGCTGATCGCAGCGGGGCCGGACAATACGGGGAGGCTGAGGCATTGTGTACTTATTTGAAGATCAAAAATTCTTTTTGTCTGTCCTGCGGCAGACGGACTTCATCCGGCCGGACCAGGCCCTTCCCCTGCTCCGCCTGTTTGACCCGCGCAAAACCCAGGGGCAGACGGAGGCGCTGATCCGGCAGCTCCGCTATGCCGGCGAGCTTGCTTTCTCCGGGCAGCTTCTCTGTTCCCCGGAGATGCTGAAAAAGCAGCCGGACCCGGAGATGCTGGAGGCGCTGGATATTTTGCTGGCGCTTTCCGGGCGCAGGCTTCTGGAGGTGAGCCGGAACCCGCCCTGCAAGCTCTCCTTTCTCCTCCAGCGCGGTGAGGATTGGATCGACTCCTATGCGGTCATGATCGTCAGGCAGGGTTATGAGCGGGAGGCATCGCTGCTTCTGAATCAGCTTGCGCCGGAAACTACCCTGCTCCTGCGCCTGGACGATTTGGGGCAGCACGGGGCGCTTACGGTCCGTCAGAGCTGCTATTTTGTCGTGCGTCAGGCAGGGAAGCTGCGTTTCTATAAAGGGGGTGAGGCCAGGCACTGAAACTGAGCGCGGAATCTGAACGAGAGCACCAAAATAATTGACGAAACAGAAAGGGGACATAGTATGAGCTACATGAACGAAAGCGCTTGGCCCGGACCGGATACGGCGGGGAACGAAGCGGAGGATAGCGGCGTCATCCAGGCTACGCCGGAGAATGAGGCCGCGGATACCAGCGGCGTTCAGGGCACATCTGAGGAGCTGAGGCCCGCCGG
>ENA-OQCE01000885-OQCE01000885.1-human-gut-metagenome-genome-assembly--contig:-NODE-885-length-13843-cov-5.209755_pt1 | contig 13843 bp, 19 predicted proteins | sample MGYA00242495_ERZ504572 | MGnify/ENA primary metagenome ERZ504572 (study PRJEB26092, sample SAMD00036228) | human gut metagenome | host: Homo sapiens | study: EMG produced TPA metagenomics assembly of...
CTAATTCCGGACCATTGACTTGTGCTGGACCGCGACCGATCCGGAGGACAAGATGCAGTCATCATGGTGGAGGACATTGTGAAGAATGGAGATGGTCCATCACCATTCACGCAGCCGCAGCCCCGTGGCAGCATATCCGCCAGATCGGCGAGGATGTATGCGCCGGGGAAATGATTTTGCCCAGCCATATGACCGTTTCCCCGGCTGCCATTGGTGCGATGATTGCCGGCGGTGTGCTGGAAATTGAAGTGATTCGCAAACCTGTGGTGGGCATCATCCCACAGGGGACGAGATTATCCCGCCCTGTACAGACCCGAAGCCCGGGGATATTCTGGAATTCAATGGCTCCATTTTTTCCGCAATGGTGCGTTCCTGGGGCGCAGAGGCGGTGGTCTATCCCATTGTTCCGGATAAATTTGACCAGATCAAAGAAATGGTTGCCAAAGCGGCAGACGAGTGCGATATGGTAATTCTCAATGCCGGTTCTTCTGCCGGACGGGAGGATTTCTCGGCTCGAGTCATCCGGGAACTGGGTGAGGTGCTGTACCATGCATCGCCATCAAGCCCGGCAAGCCTGCCATTCTGGGCTGCCGGGGAGAGAAGGTCATTCTTGGAGTGCCCGGTTATCCGGTGTCCGGCATCATCGTCATTGAGCAGCTGCTGAAGCCCCTGATTGACCACTGGCTGAAAGCACCGGCAGCCACTGACACATATGTGAACGCAACCCTTACCCGGCCTGTTGTCAGCGGTCTGAAATATCAGGAGTTTGTCCGTGTTCGCATGGGCTGCGTAGGCGGCAGGCTGATGGCCAGCCCTCTGAGTCGGGGCAGCGGCGTGGTTTCTTCTTTTATGAAGGCCGATGGCATTCTGGAAGTACCCCAGGGACTGGAGGCTACGAGGCGGGAGAGGAAGTGAGTGTCCGCCTGCTGAGCCCCTTAGAAAAGCTGCACAATACGCTGGTGATTATCGGCAGCCATGATCCGTTGCTGGACGAGCTGGCAGATATGCTCCATTTGGAGGACTCTGCCTTGTACATCAGCTCCTCCCATGTGGGCTCCATGGGCGGTATAATGGCAATCCGCCGTGGTGAGGCGCACATGGCTGGCTGCCACCTGCTGGATACGGCTGACGGCAGCTATAACAAGGCATTTATTCGCAAGTATTTCCCCAAAGGCGGTGTGAAGCTGGTTTCCTGTGTCGGTCGTCAGCAGGGATTGATGGTGGCAAAGGGCAATCCCCTCCAGATCCGGAAATTCGCGGATATTGCAAAGGATGGCGTGCGTTATGTAAATCGCCAGAAGGGATCCGGCACCCGGATCCTTGCGGACTATTTGTGTAGGCGGGAGAATGTGGATACTGCTTCTGTCTACGGCTACGATCGGGAAGAACTGACCCACACTTCTGTTGCTGCTCAGATCGCCAGCGGCAGCGCTGATGTCGGTATGGGCATCTACTCCGCGGCAAAGCTCTATGATCTGGACTTTATCCCCATCTGTATTGAGGAGTATGACCTCATTGTCCCTGACCATGCTTGGGATACCCCTATGGTTCAGGCGCTTTTGCACATCCTGAAGAGCGATGCGTTCCGGGGAAAAATCCTGTCCCTCGGTGGCTATACCGTGGATAACCCCGGACAGATTATCCCCCTATGAAAAGCGTAGATGTTGCGGTTATTGGGGGAGGGATTCTGGGCTGCTTTGCGGCCCGGAATCTGATGCGCTGGAATTTGTCTGTCGTGCTGATTGAAAAGGAATTGGATATCTGTACAGGCATTACCCGGGCAAACTCTGCTATCGTCTATGCGGGATATGACAACAAAACCGGTACCCGGAAGGCGGAATTGACGGTTCGTGGAAATGCCTCTTTTGATGATTTGTGCCGTGAACTGGAAGTTCCCTTTTCCCGCTGCGGCTCCTTGCTGGTGACCTATGACAAGGAGAGCCTGGCCCAGCTCCGGAGAAAATGGGAGCAGGGTATCCGCAATGGCGTGCCGGGTCTGGAGCTTCTGACCGGGGGAGAGGCAGAGGCAATGGAGCCTCTGCTGGCACCGGGTGTGGCAGGCGCGCTCTATGCCCCGACCACCGGAACGGTGAACCCCTGGCAATTGGGCATTGCCGCCTTTGAAAACGCTGCTGCCAATGGGATGGAACCATGCTGGGAACCACTGTGGTGGGAATCCGGAAAACCAAGTTTGGCTATCTGGTGGAAACAGATCGCAGCGAACTGCGCTGCAGGGCTGTCATCAACTGTGCAGGACTTTCCGCGGATCGGATACAGGAGCTGTGCTTTCCCTCCGACACGCATCTTCTGATAGATGGAGCAGAATACCTGGTCCTGGACAAACAGGCGCGGAAGCCGAAGCGGGTCATCTTTCAGCAGGCACATTCCTGCGGAAAAGGCATCACCGCTATCCCGTGTGTGGAAGGGAATCTGCTGCTCAGCGGGGTACGCAAGTCCGTTGGAGAACCCTTTGCCACAACAAAAGAGGGAATATCGGAGTTGAAGACAAGTGCGGTATCGCTGTTTCCGAATCTGAATATGCAGCAGGTAATCCGCTCATTCGCCGCCGCACGGCCAAATCCTCAGCGGGATGACGGCGAGAGCATTCACGATTTCTCCATTACGTACCCGGCTCCTGGATTTTTCAGTCTGATCGGAATCAAAACCCCGGGGCTGACCTGTGCCAACGAACTGGGCAGGTACCTTACGGAGAAAACGGCGGCGTTTCTGGATGCACACCCGAATCCACGCTTCACGCCCCACAGGCAGGCCATTGCCAAAACTAATGACCCCGAAATCATTTGCCTGTGCGAAGGCATCAGCCGCGGAGAGATTCTGGAAGCAATCCGAAGGGGAGCTTCCACGGTGGATGGGGTCAAGCGGAGAGTGGGAAGCGGTATGGGTGTCTGCCAGGGCAGCCGATGCAGCTTTGCCATCGAGCAGATACTCCGGGAGGTCAGGCATGGGGCACTTTGATATCATGATTATCGGCGGTGGTGCAGCGGGAATTGCTGCAGCCAGAGCCGCAGCGGATGCCGGATGCAAAAGCATTGCGCTGGTGGAGAGAAAACAAAAGCTGGGCGGCATTCTCCTGCAATGCAGCATCCCGGTTTTGGCGCCGGACTTACCGGAGGGGAATACGCCGCTGCGCTTGTGCAGGATTTCCCGGAAACGGTTACTCTGTTTTTGGGGACAACGGTGCTTTCGGTAGAACCCAATAAAACGGCGCATCTGTCCGGTGACCGGCAGATCTCGTTTTCTCAGCTGATTCTGGCAACGGGCAGCCGGGAGATTCCACTGGGGGCGCTGCCGATTGCGGGAACCCGTCCAAAGGGTGTCTATACAGCCGGTCAGATGCAGGAGATGATGAACCTCCATGGCTTTGTTCCCCAAGGTCCGGTGGTCATTTTGGGCAGTGGTGACATTGGCCTTATCATGGCATCCCAGATTGCGGCAATGGGGATTTCTGTTATTCTGGTGGAGCAGAAGGAAAACTGCGGCGGCTTGGCGAGAAACCGGCGCTGCCTGAAAGATAATTCCATCCGCCTTATTTGCAGCCAGACCATTGACGCCGTTGAGGGCTCTCCCGCACTCACAGGCTGCTGCCTGTCCGGCGGAGAGAAGATAGCCTGCAGAACGCTTCTGATTGCCGCGGGACTTGTCCCGGAGCGTGGGCTGCTGGCGGAATTGGGAATGCCGTCCTGGCTTCAGATGTGCGGCAACTGCAACACGGTGTACCCCATGGCAGAGGCGTGACAGCCGACGGAAGAAAAGCGGGCATTGCCGCATTTCAAAAGATACGAGGTAAACTATGATTGATACATTTGGACGCAGCGTCACCTATTTGCGCGTTTCTGTGACGGACTTGTGCAATCTTCGCTGCCGGTACTGTATGCCGGAGGATGGTGTCTGCAAGAAAGAGCATGCCGACATGCTCACGGAAGATGAGTTTATTCAGGCCGTGGAAGCAGCCGTGGCTCTGGGCATTACCAAGTTGCGCCTTACAGGTGGAGAACCACTTGTTAAAAAGAATATCGTGTCTATCTGCCGCAGAGCAACCAGAGTTCCTGGAATTCGGGAGGTCTGTCTGACAACAAATGGCATCCTGCTCCCGGAGTTGGCAAGGCCCCTCAAGGAGGCGGGGGTCAGCCGGTTAAACCTGAGCTGGATACCCTGGATCCTCAGAAGTATGCCCACATTACCCGCAACGGCAGTCTGGATGACTTCTGGAAGGGGTTTCATGCGGCCTTGGATGCTGACTTTCAGAAGATCAAACTCAATGCCGTGCTCATTGGCGGATTTAACGATGATGAGATCCTTCCGCTGGCGGAGCTTACCCGGAAGTATCCTGTGGATGTGCGTTTTATTGAAATGATGCCCATGTGCGACAGCTCCGGCTTTGGCCCGGAAGCGTATATTCCATTTACAAGGGTTTTGGAGCTCTGCCGGAAGCGGTACCGGCTGCCAAAGATGGCGGTGTTGCCAAACTCTTCCACCTGCCTGGCGCACTGGGCAATATTGGCCTTATCAGCCGGTGAGCGCCCATTTTTGCGGGGAGTGCAACCGCATCCGACTGACTGCAGACGGAAAAGTGAAGCCCTGTCTGCATTCCAATGCGGAGTATTCCCTGAAAGCTGGATTTCGATGGCATGAAAGCACAGCTGGAAGCAGCGATTTTGGGCAAACCCCAATGGCATGGGGATCTGGATGCTGCGCACAAATCGGGCGCCGGTCGGAATATGAATCAAATCGGAGGTTGAGTATGGCAGACTTTACCCATTTTAATGACCAGGGACGGGCCAAAATGATAGATGTGTGGGGGGGGGAAAAAGCCCATTTCTCAGCGAGTGGCCGTTGCGGCAGGCCGGGTGTGGTGAATGAACACACATTCGCGCTCATTCAAAGCGGCGGCATGAAAAAAGGAGATGTGCTGACCGTTGCCCAGATTGCGGGGGTCATGGGTGCCAAGCGCACACCGGATATCATTCCCATGTGTCACCCCATTTTGATGGATGGCATCAACCTGGTGAAGATTCTGACGGAGAAGGGGTTTGACGTGACCTATACCGCCATCGTTCCCGATGAGGCGGAGATGATCCAATCGGAGCTTTTGAAGTGTGCAGATGAAAAGAAGATTGCCCTGGTGCTCACCACCGGCGGTACCGGCTTCTCACCCCGGGATATTACCCCGGAAGCCGCTATGGAGGTAATCCAGCGTCCGACTCCCGGTATCCCGGAGGCTATGCGGGCAGAATCCATGAAGATCACACCCAAAGGCTGCCTAAGCCGCAGTGTTGCGGGCATTCGGGCACGCACCCTGATTATTACCCTGCCAGGCAGTCAAAAGGCATCGGCAGAGAATATTCTGGCGGTCATCGACCCGGTGGCCCATGGCCTGGATATGCTCTACAGCGAGGGCAGTGCGGACTGTGCAAAATGAAAGGAAATCCCATTTCCGAGCAGGAAATGGGATTTTTATACATCGAAACGGTTACATGAAATTTCGCACATTTTTCCGGATTTCTCGTATCAGTAAAGCTCTATTTCCGTGACACACTCGTTTTTGATGCGACGCACCAGATATTGCAGAGCATCCACCACATGGGGGCGGATATCGCCGCCGATGAGCACATACATGATGTCGTCACCAACGCTCAGTTCCCCTTCGTTCAGCCAGACCTTGATGTAGAAAATACCGTCCAACTTATAGGTTTCTGCGATGATGGCATCCACAGCTTCCTGATTGTAGGAAAACTGCATCCCCACAACGGACTTGGTATCGGCGGCACCCTGGTGTACTTTTGCCTTGGCACTTTCCCGGACAATGCCGTTATGGGTCAGATACATGCCAATCTTAGGGGCGCTTTCGTGGGCCTTGGCCTCTTTCAGCCAGGAATCCATGGAAGGACTTGTTTTCTTGCTCATATTATAAACCTCCAATTCTTATCCGCCTGCGGATAGAAATCGTAATTGAAACTGCCTGTAAATCAGAAGCGCGGAATCATCTGAACCTTCAAAGATGACTCTGGTCTGAGGCAGTGCCAAACCGGCGATCCTGCGGGGTGGGAGGACGGTCACGGTAATCCGGCAATCACGGAACCGGTAACCATCCGCAGTGGCATGAACCTCCCTATGATAAAGGAAAAAGGTTTCTATACGTTCTGGTTCCAAAGCCCACACTTCTTCTTTGAACATGCGATCCCCTCCTGTTTCATCTTATCATACTATGGAGAATAGTGAAAGAGCTGTTTTGAATCATTTCATATAATTTCGTACAGTCTCTAAAAAGGACGGCTTGTATTATTTGTTCAAATGTGATATAGTATTATAAATTGATTGGTCGGTTTTCGTGAAATTGACTGATTTCCAAAGTTTGCAAAGCGGTGGACGAGCCTCTTTCCAGACGCCATGATCGGGTGCAGCTTTCGGCTGTGCTTTTGGTGTTGCGGAAACTGGCTGGTCTTTTTTATATTTTTTTATATTTAGGAGGTAAGACAATGAAAAAGATTCTGTCCATGCTGCTAGTTTTTGCCATGATGTTTGGTATTCTTGCCTGCGGCGCAAGCAAGCCTGCTGAGTGCAGGCTTCCACTGAGCTCCCGCCACAACGGCTGTCCCGACGGAAGCCGCCGCTGAGGTTCCCACCCAGGCCGGTCTTGTGGTGGATACCTGCATTCTGAAGGAAGCCGACGACAAGATGCTCAACACCTACACCGTTATCGCCGTAAATCCCGAGGCGCCTTTTGTGGATGCTGACGGCAACTCTGTCGCTGACGTTGCGGTGAATACCGCCGGTGCGGATGCCCTCATCCAGTGGTTCCTGACCCAGGAAACGTTGGACCTGGCCGCAAACTATGGCTTTAAAGAGTACGGTGAGTCTCTGTTCTACGTCAAGGACGGTGCCCCTGTTTATACAGGTGAGATTGCGCCCGCTACCGAAGAGACAAAGGTCATCCGCCTTTCCACCACCACTTCTGTGAAAGACTCTGGTTTGCTGGGCTATCTGCTGCCCATCTTCGAGAGCACCTATGGCTACACTGTGGAAGTCCAGTCTGCCGGTACCGGCAAGGCAATCTCTGCCGCCAAGTTCGGCAATGCCGACCTGATTCTGGTCCATGCCAAGAGCGAGGAAGAAGCCTTTGTTGAAGAGGGCTTCGCCCGCACTGTAGATGGCTTCGAAGCAGAGCGCATTTCCTTCCTGTATAACTATTTCGTCCTGTGCGGACCTTCTGCGGACCCTGCTGGTGTTAAGGAGGCAGCTTCCGTTCTGGATGCGTTTGCAGCTATTGCGGAGGGCGAGTATCCCTTCATCTCCCGTGGCGACGGTTCCGGCACCCACACCAAGGAGCTGTCCCTGTGGCCTGAGACTCTGGGTATCACGAAGGAGGCAGAGTCCTTCGCTCCCTACACGCAGTGGTACACCTCTGCAAACGCCGGTATGGGCGCATGTCTGGTGATGGCAGAGCAGATGCAGGCTTACATCCTGACCGATAAGGCAACCTTCCTGACTTTCGTTGCCAACGATGGCATCATAAGCTGAGGAAACTCTGGGTTCATTTTCTGCGGCTGACGCTATATGTACAGTTTCCAAAAACTTGCTTTTTTGAAAAAATCTGTGTAAACTGTATCCCGTGGGGAATTTCCCCACGGGATTTTACAAAAAGAAAGGAGGCTACACCGTGGGAACGGCCCTTCAAAATGCGATTTCTCTTATCCTGTCTTCCGATGCAGAACTTCTGAACATTTTGAAAGTCACAGCGCAAATGAGCCTCAAAAGCTCTTTGCTTGCACTGCTGCTGGGTGTTCCGCTGGGAATCTGTCTGGGCAATAGCAAATTCCCCGGGAGAGGGCTTCTGATTATCCTGAACCGAACGCTTATGGGGATGCCCCCTGTAGTATGCGGCCTACTGTTTTACATCCTTTTCTCCGGGGTCGGCCCTCTGCGACACATGAAGCTGTTGTTCACGGTTAAAATCATGATTCTTGCCCAGGTGGCGCTTATCACCCCCATTGTTGTGGGGGCAATGGAGACTTATGTGGCGGGAGTGTCTCCGGCGATTCGGGAAACAGCCAGGGGTTTGGGGCTGGGAAGAGGAAGGACGTTTTTGCTGCTGTGCAATGAGTGCCAGTACTGTATCATCTCTTCCTATCTGCTGGCGTTTTCCAGATCTATTGCAGAGGTCGGGGCAGTGTCCATGGTGGGCGGTGCCATTGCCTGGAAAACGAATGTGATGACTACAGCCATTATGCAGTACACCAATCAGGGAAATTTCTCTCTGGGCATTGCCCTGGGCATGATTCTGCTGGCGGTTTCCCTGCTGGTGAATGTTGTGATATCTCTGCTGCAAAGGAGGCTCAGCCAATGATAATTCCCGCCTTTTCCAAAACCTATGGGCAGAAAAAAGTGCTGGATTTTCCGGGAATGGAATTACAGCCTGGAAACATATATGCAATTCTCGGAGCAAACGGAAGCGGAAAATCCACATTTTCAAAGATTCTGGCAGATGTCCTTCCGGCAGACCGGAAAATCCGCTCGGAACCAAGCATTGGCTATCTTCCCCAGAAGCCCTATGCCTTTCGTATGTCTGTCAGAAAAAACATCCTGCTGGGCGGCAGGGATATCCAGAAAGCGGAGTCCCTCGCGAAAGCACTGTCTCTGACAGAACTGGAACATAAACGGGCGGATCGTCTCTCCGGCGGTGAGACGGCACGCATGGCGATGGCAAGATTGATGATGGGAACATACGATGTGGTGATTCTCGATGAACCAACGGCTGCCATGGATATGGAAACCACGCTGCCGCGGAAACTTTGATTCAGTCCTATGTGCGCCAGACCAATTGTATTTTGATTTTGGTCACCCACTCCCTGCAGCAGGCAAGGCGAATCGCTGATGAAGCGATGTTTTTTCAAAAAGGGGAAGTACTGGAGTATGGTCCTGCAGAAAGTCTGCTGTATTCCCCCACACGTGTGGAATTGAAGAGATTCCTGGAGTTCTACGGAAACTGATGACACTCCGAAAACAGCTGTCTTCGTTGCTTTTGTGCTGAAGATGGCTGTTTTGTTCTTTATAATAGTAGCCGCAAGCAGTGTTAACTTGGACAGGCTCACGCATTTTGCTTGCCTATATCCGGCAGAGGCTTATCCCCGGCATTGCTACGGCACTACCTATCAGTGAACAGGTAAAGGTGGCCGCTACAAATTTTATACTCCATTGTTTTCCTCTTACAATGGTTTCCTTGTTTGGATAGTTTCTTCACGGCAACAGGCAATGTATTGGCATAATTATGCAAAAACGGCAATGATTATTTGAATCCAGGGCGGCTATTCCTCCTTGTGTCCCTTTTTTCTTTTCCATCTTCCCATACATAATTCCCCTTTTCCTGCAAATACTGCTACCGGTAAAAACACGCTTTAACGCGCTTCAAAGGAGAAGAGACTATGAAAGCAACAGGCATTGTATTATTTCGGAATATGAGTTTTCTGGTACAATGGATGCAGGAAATATCCGGGATAGGATTGAGAAGCCCTTGCCGCTTTTGAAGAAACGCTCCCTTGTAAATCGGATCGTTGATTTCATCCGGCAGCACACAGAGAAATACCAATAAGGAGAGAGACAAATGGACAATTCGATTCAGGCTCACCAGAAAGAGCTTTGCAATAAGCTAACGTGTACTTGTTTATGACACCGAAACAATCGAAATTGTTTGGAAGTTCAACGAAGCAAAAATCGACACCGATGAAAACATCGGAGTTGCAAAGTGACTCCGATGTTTTATTTCAGGGCAAAACTGTCGAATTTGCTCCTAAAATAACATAATCTATCGAAACCTCGTAGGTGCATTGTAGCACCGTCCGGATCGCCCAGAACCATTGATATGAAAGGCTTTCCGGATAGTTTGCAAAATTTTTTTGCAACTACTTGACATAAAGGGACGATTTAGGTAGATTCGTGACAAGGGGGCAGCGCACCCATTCGCACCCGCGAGGTGGAATAGACCCCATTATTTCGAGTTAGAGTCGCTGATATGATGCGGCTCATTTTTCGTTTTCGGCGGGCTTCTTGATATACTTGCCGTTCTTGATGCTCGCGTCCGCTGGCTTTTCTGCGTCCTCTGGGATCCCCCAGACTGTGCCAATGCGGATAGCACCGGGGACACGCCCCTCGCCGCATAAAATCTGAATACGGCGGGTGGAGATACCCCAGCGTTCGGCGGTTTGCGCGATAGATAAATACTTCATGGGTAGTACTCCTGTTGCAGTTCCATTCTGCGTCTGCTTATATAATCACAGTATAATTATGATCGTCAAAACGAATAAAAGCAAAGGCTTTCCGGAAAAGCCCAGAAAGTATCTTCAACTTAAAAATCAAGGGTTTGGGCTTCCCCAAAAATCAAAATGGGCGTATCGGCTGCAAGGCTGAAACGCTCATTTTTCCGGTGTGTACGGACACCGGATGTGCTTGCTACTCTCTCAAATCTCATATCCGCAGATACAACGCGCTCCCGCTTTTGCAAAAGCAGGGGCGCATATTTTTTGAAAATTTCTCATTTCGATACCTGCGTTTTGACTTAAAAATGTCCGTTGTAAAGTGAAGGGCAACCCAGCGGTAATTCCCTCGTTCTCAAAATTTTCTTTTCGCCACTACCAAGTTTTAAGTAAAAAATGTCCGTTTAAAAGTGAAAGGAGTGTTTTATCATACCAGACCGCACACGACCCATCCGCAAAGAAATCTGCCTGAATGAGCAGAAAAAGTTGGCTGCTGCCGTCAGCAGGATTGCCACAAATATCAACCACGTCTGCCGCCGCATCAACAGCACCGGGCGTTTCTATGATGCCGATGTTTCCGAGCTGAAAGACCGAATGGCTGACGTATGGGAACTGCTGAAAGTACAGCAGAGAAACGAATTGTGATTCGGGAAAGGAGTACAGATATGCCACGCATGAGCAAATCAAAAAAACTGGAATGGTCGTTTTTCCTGAATGACCGGGGACGCAAGGCGTACAACACGCTCTGCCGCCGCTGCGTCCACGACTGCAAGCAGAGTTTCCGGGCGGTTGTCGTTGTTTCCTGTAAGGTCATGATCCCTGTATTTTGCATCTAGCGTACCGCCATTCGCCAGAATACCGATTACCTCAAACAGCCTATCAAGATTTTTATTTTGCGTTTTGGCAAGCTTCAAATCCTTTTTAAACTGATTGGTAAACTGAATGTCGTATTTCATACGTCGAGAGCTGCCTTAAGCGCATCCATACTGGAATAACGCGGAGCAGAAGGATCCTTCATCATTTTTCTGCCTTCCTCAATGGCAGTGGCTGTTGTATCATTCGGTACTTCCAGTTTTAATTCAAAAGGAATACCATGCTCACGGATAGCGGTTCTCAGGAACATGTTTACAGCAGTTGTCATATTCAGACCAAGCTCATTGAAGATTTCCTCCGCCTGGTCCTTGATTGCCTTGTCTATACGAATATTTAAATTAGTTGTTGCCATACAGAACACCTCCATTCAAGTATAGTATATTCAAATATGTGCCTAATGTCAACACATTGTCATCATATAAGATATATATGAAAAACTAAAATAAAGACTTTCTCCCCCAAATTATGCCTGTTTTGTTAAAAAACTTGATATCTGTTGTCCAAGAAAGAAACCAACCTGTGGATATAACTCTTGGATTTCCTGATATTTTGCCTCAATCATTTCCGGTTCACCAGCCCAGATTTTTTCATATATTTTGAAAGCTCTTTTAAAATATGTTTTGGCTTGCGGAAGATTGGCAGTCATCAGATAAATGGTTCCAAGGGCTACCTGAAAATCTGGCAATAATGCCTGGTCAGAGTCAGTGTCAATGCTTTTTGTCTTTAACAGATCCTTTAATTCCTGAATGATTACATTCATACCTTTGTGGTAGTTATAGTTATCCATGTATGGAAATTTAACCATACAGACGATAGGAAAGTGTGGGGGATTTCGTCTGTGTCATGACACAGGCAGTGCTTGCTATTCTTGATTAGTTAAAGATTTTTAACTTTCCTGATTTTAAAATAATACCGATCAATAATATCCTGCAATGTAATGGATTTCATTTTTTCATCTACCATATTTTGAATTTCATGATAGAAGTCCCCAATAGCGAATTGAATGTTGATACCGATTCCACAATCCGGATTGGTATCTGTGTCCAGGTGAAGCAGCGGCTTATCGCCCTCTACGGCTCGGTAGATGTCATACATATTGATTTTATCTGCCGATTTTGCAAGAGCGGCATTCGCATGACCTTGTGTGTTGACAACAATGCCTGCATTTTTCAGGGTTGCCATAAGCTGTCTGACATAAGCCGGGTTTGTCTTGATACTTTCTGCAATTTTTGTGCTGGAGAGTTGTTCGTCATCTCCAAGAGCAATAAATATAAGAATATGAATGGTGTCACTAAGCTTTGTGGAATATTTCATTTGTCACCTCGAATTTTCTTCTTGCAATTTTTAAACTTACATGATAATATGATTTTAATGCTTGATGTAAATTTAATTTTAACAAGTAAAAGAATAAAAGTCAAGCAAAATAAAAAGTGTGGAATCTGATATGAAAAAGGAGATAAAGTGGTGTATGCAAAAGGAGGAACAAGTCAGTTTTCTGGCGGGAAAGGAAATGTGATGAAGATGAATGTATATCAAGAGATAAGTCAAATCATCAAAGAAGCAGATGGTATTTTGATTGGAGCCAGTAATGGTTTGTCTATCGCAGAGGGATATAATATTTTTGCAGATGACGCATGGTTTCAGGAAAATATGGGAGATTTCAGAGAAAAATACGGACTGCGTTGTGTTTTACACGGATTTTCAGTGCCAATGAAGGTAGAAGAAAAGTGGGCGTTTGTAAGCAGACTTGTTAAGGCAAAAGCTATGCAGGATGAGCCGAGTGAGATTATGAAAAACATCTATGCACTAGTAAAGGATAAAGAATATTTCGTAGTAACTTCCAATGCGGAGGATCATTTTGTGCCGGCAGGTTTTGAGGCAGACCGTGTTTTTGAAATGGAAGGGAAATTAACCCAGATGCGGTGCAAGAACAGATGTCATGACGAGGTCTATCCTAATCAAAAAGCAGTTCTTGCCATGACAGAAGAGGAAGTAAACGGAAGAGTACCCAAAGAGTTACTGCCGAAATGTCCAAAATGCGGTGGAGATATGGAAGTAAATTGGGGTGAGATGTCCTCGTTTACAGAAACGAAAAATTGGAAGGAAAAGGCTGCCCGTTATCAAGAATTTATTCAGAATTTACATGGAAAGAAGCTGGTAATTCTGGAATTTGGTATTGGTTGGAGAAATCAGATGATTAAAGCTCCTTTGATGCAGCTGGCAGCAGTAGAACCACAGGCAAGATATATCACATTTAACAAGGGCGAAATTTACATTCCAGAGGAAATCAAAGAAAAATCCATCGGTGTGGATGGTAATCTTACGGTAGCGTTAAAGGAAATCAGAAAGGGAAGGATAGACTAAGTAAGGTGGTTAAAGATATTACAGTTGTGAGATAGGAGAATGAAAAAAATGAGCTGTTATGAAAATTTGGTAATGAAAACACAAATGAACTATTCCAGACACTATAGTACCTATGCATCCGGCGGTACTGCTGTAGTGTTGAGCAAACAAAAACCACTTCCTTATGAGGAACAGATTCAGGAATTTGTTCGCAGAGTGCAGGAGGCAGAGTGTATCATAGTAGGCGGAGCATCCGGTTTATCAGCGGCTAGAGGTGGTGACTTTTATTATAGTGATACCCCTTCTTTTCGTGATCATTTTGGAAAATTTGCGATAAGTATGGATTCAAAGTGCTTAGC
>ENA-OQCE01000887-OQCE01000887.1-human-gut-metagenome-genome-assembly--contig:-NODE-887-length-13834-cov-2.704749_pt1 | contig 13834 bp, 10 predicted proteins | sample MGYA00242495_ERZ504572 | MGnify/ENA primary metagenome ERZ504572 (study PRJEB26092, sample SAMD00036228) | human gut metagenome | host: Homo sapiens | study: EMG produced TPA metagenomics assembly of...
CCTTCGGTCTATGGGCATCGGTCGGTTGATTAAATAACTACCTTAATCATTTCTTTCCGTTTCTCCTTTCGTTCTGTTTGACGCGTCGATGATGGGGGATTGGGTTCTCAAAGTGCGTTTGGATATCCAACGCTATGCTTGCAAAACCAGTCGCATTTTGCTTCGTCCCCTCTGAACCTATCGTTTTTCGGAATTATTCGTTTTCTTTGATTTTGCTTAACCCATCCAGCGTGGTACAGATGATATGGAGTCTGTCAGCCATGCTGATCTCCGTGTTCATCGTCCCGGTGGTCTCTTTTCCGCAGACGACCACCATCCTGCACCGTCTTAAGATCTGATGGGACATTCTCCGCATAGCCTGCATATCCTCCGCATCCCCATCATCAAGGAATGGGGAAAAGCTGTACTGCGGACAGATCGGCACATATCCCAGTTCGTAGATCTTCCGGCAGTACCGCTGTACTTTGGTCTTTCCCTCTTCTGCAGAGCAGCAGACATAAGCAAGTGCCTGTTCCAATACGACCATCTCCTTTCCTGACCAGACAAGTTTCCTCTGCCCGGCGTTTTTCCAAAAAGAAACACCCACAAAGCATTCCGGCTCTGTGGATGTCTTGTGGACATCTGGATTCTTTTCTTCCTTTTTTCAGATGTCTGGCAGACATCCGGTTACTGTGGTTCTTTATTCTCTGCTCCTACCCCGGCTTCCAGTGCGATACGGACACGGTCGCTTCCCAGCTTATAATATGCATCCGTCACTTCGATGCCGACTGCCTGATAGCCCGACTCTGTCGCCGCAAGGATGGTCGTGCCAGCTCCGGCAAACGGGTCTAAGATCAGGCCGCCCGGCTCGCAGATCTGGATGACATCCTTCATCAGTTGGAGCGGCTTTTCTGTCACATGGATGCGGTTCTGGGGATTCCCATAACGGAACACACCCGGAAGACAGGACACCGGGCGGTTGATTGGCATCGGACCGTTGCTTCCCCACACGATGTATTCTGCCTGCTGGCGAAACCTGCCTTTTTGCGGACGGGAATTTCCTTTGTCCCAGACTGCAGTTCCTCTCCAGATCCAGCCTGCCCACTGAAGGGCATCGGTGATAGACGGGTACTGTCTCCAGTCAATAAAAAGGCAGATCGGAGCCCCTCTCTTGCAGGCTTTCCGCACATCGTACAGCCATTCTGCCATCCAGTGGGTCCAGGAACGCTGATCCTTGTTATCCCCATCAAAGTCCGGAAGGGCATTCTCTGCTTTCATGCTGCTATACTTCTGGTTGGTGGTGCGGTTGCGTTCATTCTGCTTGGTTCCCCCGGACGCATAGGGCGGATCGGTCACGACTGCATCAAAAATCCCCGGCTGGAATCCTTTTACCAGCTTTAAGGTATCCCCATGCAAGATACGCCAGTTCTCCCCTCCGGCAGACTCATCCGGCAGACAGTCCGGTTTTAAAAGATCTTCAAGTTTCAGGGTATTTCCCATAGGCATCATCCTTCCTCTTGCTTATTTCCCAGATTTCTCTGGAAGTGCTTCTATCTATGGAACTGCTCATCGGCAGGTATCCTCTTTTTTTGGTACTTCTTTTCTCGGTGTTCTGCGCTGTTCACGGTGATCCGACAGTTCGGTTTCCACATATTCGCTGATGATTCCCAGTGCTTCATAATAATTGCCACTCTTGTGGACACGGTCTGCCATCTCGTTGGCCTGTTCGGACATCCCGGCACATCTGAGCAATCTTGAGGCATCCCCAAGGATTGAGAAAATATTTCCGTCATGCCCTAAGAGCTTCAGCTTCGGACGGGACGGATTTGGTTTCGGCTGCTGTTCCTGCATCTCGTTTTCTGGTGCTTTCACCTGTATCTGGAAATCCGAGCCGGCACCGACATAGAAATGTAAGTATAATTCACCGCCGTCTACCTTGATCTCCCGTTGTTCCAGACTTTCTCCCCAGCCATCGCTGTACTGGCCTCTCAGATACTGCCCCACCACACGGTATTCCTCTGGTGTCAGATTCTCCCGGAGTGTCAGGTTTGCACAGCCATATAAAACACCATCCTGTTCTTTTACCGCCATTGTAATGCGTTCCACTTTTTCCTTAATGTCCTTATTTCGGTCAAAATAATCAATCAGGTTGCATGGCTGGTTGTCAGGCATACCGAGCCGGTTGATCTCGTCAACCTTTTCTGCTATAGATGGCTGATACTGCACCAGGTCAGGTCCTTCCAATGGTTCCGCATCATCCAGATCCACAATATCTGAATAGTCCGGGATAAACTCTGCCATCAGAGGGGACAGCATTTCCACTTCTATTTTTTCTTTGATAGGCATCACCTCACTTCCTTTCTCTGCCGTTTCTCCGGTGTTCGGGCAGCCATCTTTGCCATATCTGCCCAGTCTGCCCCTTCGATCTCCGGCAGGTTCTCGATGATCCGATAGCTTCCCTCGTAGGCTTTTCGGATATGTTCACACGCCCACCGTCCGGCAAAGTCATTGTCGTACATACTTCAATCTCGGTAATCTCCGGGTGCTGGGACAGAAAATGTTCCAGTGCCTGCGGCTTTTTCATACTCCGCTGGCTCTGCCCTTCTTTTGGTGCACTGATCCCGCCAAGCTCCAGACGGTACTTATCCCGGCTTCCCTGTTCCAGTGTCATGTGCGCCAGCACATCCACACAGGCTTCATAAACGGCAACCCGTCTGCATCCTGTTTGTGCCGGAACACAAAAAGCGTATGCCTTTTCGCTTCCAGCCTGTTCCATCTTAAAAGCCTTTCCGCTGGCATCGTAAATCCCACGCAGGAAAGCATATCTTGCCACCTGATTTTCGTCCCGGCCTACGAACACAGCATTGTGATAGGGCAGGCTCTCATAGAGGATTTCCAGATGAACACACTGCTGTAAGACCTCTCCACTGATTCCGCGCTCTTTCAGATATCGGAACACCCTGCGGCAGTCCGGGCTGGCTGGCGGCAGGACAAACAGCTTTTTGGGCTTTGTCTCCACAGGCGGAGGGATGTAGGTGGGATACTCATCTTTCAGCATTTGCACTGCCTCCAGAAAGGAACACCCATCTACATGGATCAGGAAATTTAAGGCACTGGTTCCCCCGATATCTCTGGATTTCCAGTGCCACTGGCTGGTGAGCTCGTTGATTTTAAAGCTATCGTGGTCTGTCAGCTCCCATTCATTTCTGGCTGAAGATTTTTTCAGGCGGTTCGGCTGGTATTTCTTCAGGTACTCAATGGCGGTGATTTCCCTTGCCCGTTTGATCTCTTCTTCCGGAATCCACGGCATTACATCACGGTATCCCGGAGCTGCTCTGCCTTATCCGTTTTCTCCCACGGGAATTCCTTTCTTCCAAAATGCCCGAACACGGCACTCTGTCGGTAGATTGGCCGCTTCAGGTGCAGGGTGTCACAGATCTGGCTTGGGGTAAGCCCGAACACCAGAGGGATCGCTGCAGCGAGGCAGTCATCCGCACAAATCTTTCCGGTTCCAAAGGTATCCACCTGCACCATGACTGGCTGGGCAACCCCGATGGCATAGGCAAGGGACACCTGACATCGGCTGGCAAGTCCGGCAGCCACCATGTTTTTGGCGATGTAACGAGCCATATACGCCCCGGATCGGTCAACTTTGGAACAGTCCTTCCCGGAAAATGCACCGCCGCCATGCGGTACCAGGCCACCGTAGGTATCCACCATCAGCTTCCTTCCGGTCAGTCCGGTGTCTGCATCCAGACCTCCGCACACAAATCTGCCCGATGGATTAATCAGGATCTTGGTATCCTCATCCGGCGGCAGCATGCGGAGTGCCGGGCGCAGCACTTTCTCCCGGATCTCATGCTCCAGCTTCCGAAGAGATTTTTCCTTTTCATGCTGACAGGACACAACGACCGTATCCAGACGGACAGGTCTGTCATCTTCATATTCCACGGTCACCTGTGCTTTTCCGTCCGGCAGGATTCCCATGATATATCCGCTTCTACGGCTTGCAGACAGTTCTCTTACGATGCGGTTCGCCAGAACCACTGGCATCGGCATAAGCTGCGGCGTATCATCGCAGGCGTATCCCACCATGATTCCCTGATCCCCGGCTCCATTGGCAAGTCCGCTCTGAACAGAAACAGTCCCTGTCCTGCGTTCTCTGGAACGTTCCACTGCCCCGGCGATATCCGGACTCTGTTTGTGGATGAGGGCATCCATATGGATTCCATCTGCTTCATAGCCTGCACTCTCCAACACCTTTCTGACGATTTCAAACACCTGTGGCTCATATCGGCTGGTGATCTCTCCTGCCACAATGATGTTCCCTTTAGTAGCCAGCACTTCGCAGGCCACCTTGGAATTTTCGTCCTCTTTCAGACACGCATCCAGAATACTGTCTGCAATTAAGTCGCAGAGCTTATCCGGATGTCCTTCCGTTACGGATTCTGCTGTATAAAATCGTTTCATAATTATTACCATCCTTTCCAACGAGTCAAAACTCGCTGCTCGTTATAAACTAAATAGATCCAGCAGAAAGCACTCCTTTTTGGAACACTTCCTGCCGGATCTGGATTATGAGCTGTCTCACATTCTGCACTTTTCTAGTACGTTCAGACACTTTTTTCCACCTGAATACTACCAACACACACCCTTACATAATCCCTCTGTTTTGAACACTTCCCAGTCTGTGCGGTCATCATTTGTCTCATTTTCTACACTTTTTGGGGGCTTTCAGACACTTTTCGTTAGAGCATTCGCTGATATTCCGTAGAGTATTTACCAAAGTTTTCACTTTTGAACACATTTTCCATCTGAATACACCTGGCATACACCCTTTATATACTCCCCTGTTTTGAACACATCCCTGCCCATGCGGTCATTATTTGTCTCATTTTCTGCACTTTTCGGTACTTACGAACACTTCTGACTCCACACTGCCCCGGAAACCGGCACCGCCAGGACGATATTCCTGGCACCGCTCCATTCATATGAACACGTGACGAGCGTCAAAACCTTATCGTATATACACTTCAGGTAATCATCTCCGGTTTCGAACACTTCCCTCCGCTTGGCTACTTTTAGGTACTCTTGCACGGCCACCACATCTGGAAGTTTCTGCTGGAACGGGAACAGATTCCGGTCTGCTTTCAGTACCGTGACAATCTTATACTCCTGAATGCCGTCCTCTGTCTGAAGATAAGCAAAACGATGGGCGTTATAATAATCTTCCCCTGCATATAAGTCCAGGTTTCCGAACATCGCCCCGCTGTTCATGTTGTGACCGTAAATGATGAGATTCCTGCTTTCGGACACTTTACAGTCTGCCTGTAAAAACAGGCTTCCGTTGATGTCATATTCCTTTTTGTAATTCCGTTTCAGGTAAAACTCCCCATTCTCCTGTTCGGACTGAAGCACCGGGTAATCAATCCCGGTATCCGGTATGGTCAGCCATCCCTGCACATCCGGGTATTGTTCCTGGAGAGAAACAAGGTCTACCGCAGCCACCGGGCATTTTCTCCCAGCTGGTTGATCTTTCTTTTCAGATCCTGAGGCTCCCGGAGCTTCCGGCTCCGGGAAATTCCCTTTCAGCTCTGCCACCAGCTTTTTGTTCTCCAGTGGGAGATATACCATATGGTAAAGCAGGAACCCGGCACTTAAGAAAAGTGCTGCAAGGCATACCGTTTGAAAAAGTTTTTTCGCGAATTTTCATCGTTCCTGTCCGGCTTTCCTCTGCTTCTTTGGCTGGCTTTTCTGCGTCTGTCCCGGCACAGGCGGTTTTCTGGCTGCTTTCAGGATCGGCTCTGTCGGAATCTGGTTCTGTCTGCAGCCCTTTAAGATTCCGGTCAAGTACGACCGTCCGGGCGGATTAAAGTTCTGCATGTAATCTTTTGTCATGATATAGACAATGGCTTTGATCTCTCTTCCGCCTTTATTCTTGACGGTGATTTCCTGTTTGTCGTAAAAATCAGGATAGCCTTCATAAAGATCCAGGCTCTTTTCGCAGTCCCCGGTCAGTGACCAGAGGACGCCGTCCACATGGCTTCCCTCTTCCGGGAAGATGGTGGCAAGACCGCTTCCTGCGGCTGCAAAGGTCAGCCGATACCCCTCCAGGCGGACGGTTTCTACCATCTCCGCCTTTGGGCACCGATATGCCATCTGGTCCAGATCCATGTTGCTTCCATACGCAAAATATAATTGTTTCAGCCTATCTGCCCCCTTTTTTCTTCTTTCTTCTGGATGCCACACCCATGCCGATCAGACCGCCTGTGGAAAGGATTAGGCACAGGGCCGGAAACCAGAGGTTGGTGTCATCGCCTGTTTTCGGGTTACTTACAGACGGGGTGTCCTCCGGCAGCTTCTCGTTCGTCACTTTCTGGATGACTTCAATCACTGGGGTTTTGTCATCTACATAAGTAAATGTCACTTCATGCTTGGTCTCATCCATCTGATATCCTTCCGGTGCTTTGGTCTCAACCAGATAATAAATGGCTGCCTTATCAAATTTGCCATCCTTATAAGTTCCGATTGCAAGCAGTCCGCTGGTTGCATGACCGTTTTCATCAGTGGTCAGGGTTTCTACCACTTTGCCATCGGCATCCCTCAATTCAAATTCCGCACCTTTCAGTGCAGCTCCGGTATCCTTGTCCGTTTTCTCAATGATCAGACGTCCCTTTGCGGTATCATCTTTCATGGCTACCTTCTGGATCTCTGCGGTGTCTGCCACCTCGAAGGTGATCTCTTCCGAAACGACATAACCGTTTGGAGCCTGCTCTTCTTTCAGGGTGTATTTACCGATTGGAAGTTTTTCGATATAATGCGGCTCTTTACCGGAAGTCCAGGTTTCTACGATATTGCCATTTTCATCTGTGATGGTCAGTTTGGCTCCTTCGATCTCATTATCTCCGGTAATATCCGTTTTGCTGATCTCCACTTTGGTCACATCATCTTCCATTACCTGTTTCTGGATCTCTACAGTATTCTCCACGGTGAATGTGATGCTTTCCGCAGTGGCATATCCATCGGCCGGCTTGGTTTCTGTCAGGGTGTACGATTTTCCTACAACCAATTCTTTGATGATGTGCGGCTCCTTGGTGGATGTCCATTCCTCAACAACAGCCCCGTTTTCATCCGTCAGCTGTAATCTGGCTCCCGGCAGTTCCTCGCCTGTGGTCAGATCGGTTTTGGAAAGTTCCACGGTTGTCGGCTCATCTTCAAATACGAACTCATAGGACACTTCTGCTTCTTTGTCTCCCTGGTACTCAAAAACAAATTCCTTTTCTTCTCCGGTGGTGACAAATCCATCCGGTGCATACAGCTCCTTCACATAATAGGTTCCGTCAATCGGCAGGTCTGCAATAAAGGAAATCTTTCCATCTACATCTGTTGTTTTTAACTCGATCAGGTATCTGCTTCCATCAGCACCTTTCCAGATGCGGACAGGATGTCGTTCCTAGTGTACAATCCAAAGATGCCGCCTTTTAATACACGGTCGGTATCCTTTTCTTTCTTCAGGACGTTCACTTTCACCTTCTGGCGGTTGTTCTGCCAGTCCTCATCGTATACGACAACCGGGGTATCCTGATCGCGGTAGGAAAGATCTACATATCGTGGTTCTTCATCCAGGATATAACCATATGCTGTGCCTACCTCTTTGACATAATATTTTCCAACCGGAAGGTCAGATACTTCTGCAACACCGTTTGCATCGGTAGTTACAGTTGCTACCAGTTCGTCCTTGGAATAATAGTCCGGCTTACGCCATCAGCTGCTTTGATATCTTCGGCAGCACGGATTTCGAAGGTAACGTCTGTCAGGCTTCCTGTAATGTACTCAAAGAAATGTTCCACAACACCTTTGACGTTATCCAGCAGGGTGATCTTATCGAGGAATTCGCCCTTCTTGTTTACGATCAGCAGTGCTTTCGGTACATGGTCCTGCATTTCCACTTTCTGTATTTCTGCGGTATCCTCGATGGTGAATTTCACATCCGTAGTCTTTAAATAACCAAGCGGTGCAAGGGATTCACGGAGGATATAGGTTTTTCCAACAGTCAGATATTTGATCACATGAGGCTCATCCTTTACGGAAGTCCAGCTGTCGATCACGTTTCCATCCTCATCCAGAACAGAAAGGGATGCTCCGTTCAACTCCACGCCTGTTGTCAGATCGGATTTTGTCACCTCGATGGTCGTCGGCTGGTTCTTCTTAATCGATTTCAGTTTAATGGTTTGGATGTCCTGTCCCCGATAGGTGGCATCAAATTCCAGTACCTCATCAGAGGATACAAAACCGTCCGGTGCAGAAATTTCTTTTACATAATAAGTTCCAAGCGGCAGGTCCAGGGTGAAGTGTGCCTGTCCCTTTTCATCGCTTGTAATCTCCTGTAATAAGGTGTCCGCTTTCACGATTACATTGTCACCGGATTTGATCTCATTCTTATTATAAAGACCAAAGACGGCTCTAGCTACCACGCTTCCGGTTTCTGCATCCTGTTTTTCCACGGTGATGCTTACCTTCTGGCGTTCATTGGTAAATGTCACTTCTTCGTCTACAACCGGGGTATCCTGTCCGACATAGGTAAAGGTTACCTTTTCTCCTTTGGCATTCCAGGTGTATCCTTCCGGTGCTTTTTTCTCTTCTACACGGTATTTTCCGAGCGGAAGATTCTCGATTACGGCACTTCCGGTTTCATCGGTCGTTACCGTTGCCACCAGTGTGTCCTTGGCATATTCCAGATAACGGTTGCCGTTCTCATCTGTCTGATGGTCTGCGGTATAGATATCCTCGGAGGCGTAAACTTCAAACACGGCTCCTGCAAGGCTGGCTTCCTCATAAGTAAAGTCTTTATCAAAACCTTTGACTACTTCGCCTTCTTTGCGGATGGTCAGTCTGCCCTTAGCTGGGTGGTTCTCAAAATCCACCTCGATGATCAGTCACCGCTGACCGGATCTTCCTGGTATGCGGTATCACTGTCTACCTTGATTTCCACGGTATTGGTGCTGTGGGTATATCCATCTGGTGCAGTCACTTCTTCGATGCGGTAATTTCCACAAGCCAGATTCTGTGGCAGGATCAGGTATCCGTTTTCATCCGTAAAATAGGATTTATGTACCGTAGTGGATGGATAAGTAGTCACTTGTTCTACATATTTCTTGTTATCCAGATCGTATACTTTAAATTCAGTATTCGGAACCAGAACAGATTTCTTTGTCTCGTCATCTTTTTTGACGATTTTTAATTTTGCTTCAAACTCTTCGTCCAGAAGCACACGCCATACCTGCGGTTTCTCTGGATTGTTCTCTGAAATCACAACTTTGAAATCATCAACTGGTTTGAAGTTGTGCGGTGTGGTGGTTTCTCTTACAATGTAAGTCCCGTATGCAAGCGGAATGGAGCATGCATATCCACGCTCATCCGTGAACATTTCTGTCTGTCCGTCTGCAGTCAGCACGACCGGAGTAGCGGATGTAAAATCATAGGAACCGTCCTTATTTTTCTTCAGGCTGCTCTCCAGATATGCACTGAATCCCACACCTTTTAACAGATCGGCATCGGTCTTTCCGTTGTTGGCGGCTTTGATGACCTGAAACGGCTGTTTGATCACATCTTCCAGAGAAGTTACGGTACGTTCTACCGTCTGAACCAGATCTCCCTCGTCATTACACTCCAGATCATGTTCTCCCGGGTCTGCCAGATATCCGACAGGCGGAGTCAGTTCTTTAACGTAATACTTTCCGAGATAGAGTCTGCGACTTCTGCATTTCCCTCTGTATCCGTAGTCAGGGTTGCAATCTGTGTTCCTGCCGGGTAAAGAACACCTGTCTGTCCATCTGGATGTACGATATCTTCACGGGCATACAATCCGTAAACAGCACCCTCAAGGGTTGCATCTCCCTGTGCGGTCTTTCCGGTTTCGGAATCCTCTTTTACCAGTTTGATCTTCGCATTGATCCGCTCATTCTGGAACGTATGGTTGAAAGAAACCGTTGCCTCTTTGTCTGTTGTGTACTGGAAGGTAAAGGAGTACACATCCTCGCCGTTTCTCACATATCCAGCTGGTGCACCCAGCTCTTTCATGTAGTAGCTGTTGGCTATCGGCAGGTCTGCCTGATATACGGCTTTTCCGTCTGTTCCGGTCACTGCTTTCTCAATGAGAGTATCTTTCTTGACCACAATGGTTCCGTCCGCTGCTTTGATGTCATTTCCGGCATACAGACCATAAGTGCCGCCCGGAAGGTATTTCCTGGTTTCCTTATCCTGCTTGTATACACTTACGCTTGCTTTCTGGCGGTCATTTTTGAATGTCACGCTTCCCATGACCTTTTCTACGTTGCTTCCAGCATAGGAAATGGTGATCTCCTGGCTTTCGCCTGTGCATACCAGATTTTGTGGTGCCTGCATTTCTTTTACTACATATTTCCCCAGATATAGATTATCCAGTGTGGCACTTCCGTCATCTCCGGTGGTAAGTCCGGCTTTGACTAATGCGTCTTTTTTGTAGACTACTGTTCCGTCTGCGGATACAATGTCCGACGCGGCATAAACGTTATAAACCGCACCTTTCTGTTTCTGCTCGGTATAAACAAAGGAAACACCATCATCAGTTACCTTTGCCCCAGTCAGAACTTCTCCTAATTTATAAACAGTCAGGCTTGCCATCTGTTCAGCATCAGTAACGGTCTGTTTTACAGTGCCGCCGATGACCAGGTTCACATCGTAAGCCTTAGTGTCCAGCAGGTATCCGTTTGGTACGGAGATCTCTTTCAGGTATACGGTATCCTGTGTTTTGGTGATCGTAACGCTGGAAGCTCCGTTGTCATCTGTGGCCGGCATCTTTGTGATCAGGTTCTTTCCATCCTTGTCACTGTAAACGCCATAAACTGCACCTGCGATGGCTTTGTTGCTCTTACGGTCTTTCTTTACGATCTCCAGAGTTGCCTGTTTTACCCATGATACTTTAAAATCTACATATTTCTCATCGGTCACACCCTCGCCAAATACCAGGGCAAGGTCCTGTGTCTCGCTTCCGGTTGTGATCTTATAAGCGGAATAATCTTTGATGATGCTTCCCTTCATGGTGACAGACCATTCCCCTTTGACATCCACTGCCTGTGTCAGCGGTGCAGATAAGTAGAATTTGGTACCGCCGCAGATCTCCACGGATGCACCTGCACTGCTTGTTTTTCCCGTTGTCACATTATGCAGTCTGACACCGGACGGCAGTTTCATGGTGATGGTCTGCAGTTCGGATGCCTTGAAGGTGATCTCTTCGGTTCTCTGGCTGTTGCCACTGATATATGCGGTAACATCTGCATTGGAGAAACTCATGTCCACTTCCGGGATCTCCGGCTGGCTCATGCAGTAATTGTAGAGTTCCATTGCCAGAGCCTGTCCGGTTGCATTCGTACCAGAAAAAGCGTCACCGCTGTTATTTGCATAGGATGCTGCCAGATGGACAATGATAAACTGTTTTCCGGCTGAAAAATCAGGATGTTTCTCAGAAAAAAATCCATTTTCACCGGATGCTTTGGTTCCGTAGTAGCACACTTTTGCCAGTGCTTTGCTGTCACCCAGTTTGGTGATCTTGTAAACACCATCCCCAGGTCCCGCTTTGGATGGCTGCACACAGTAGGCAGTTGCAGACACATTTCCAAATTTAACGGTATATTTATAGGTTACATAGGAGCCCAGACCGTAGTCTGCATAATAGTATGCAGTCCCTCTTGTCACATCCACGTCCTGGGTTGCTCTTGTACTGGTATTGACTGCGGTGAATGAAACGGTTTCCCCATCTTCCATTGCTATCAGGTCAATATCCTGTTCCCCTGCCTGCTCCAGAACATCGCTGAGTGTCAGCCCGGATTCTGCATCGGTTGTATTTTCCGTTTCGGATTCCTCTAATGCGGCATCAAACTCGGATTCAGAAAGTCCATCCTGAAATTCGGATTCTTTTTCTTCCGGTTCTTCTGTCTCCGCTTCCTCTGTTTCAGATTCAGCTGTCTCCGGCTCAACAATTTCTGTCTCTACAGGCACTGTCTCAGTTTCTTCCTGCGAGGCAGCTTCCTCATCATCAGAACCTGTATCCTCTTCGGTAACTGCCTGTTCTGTCTGCGGTTCACTCTGAGCTGCTGTCACAGGCTCTTTTACGATCAGATTTCTCCCAATCTGATAAACCGGGTGGTTCTGGTTGACTGGCTCCACATAATAAACGGCATGGTAAGTGTCTGCATGGCTGGTGCTGAAGTTCTCCCCGGCGTCATTCTCTGCTTTCTGGAATATCACTTTGACTTTGCTTTCGTCCTTAATTTCCAAATTTGTAAAATCCGTGGAAACATCAAAGTCCTGTCCGACTTCCAGCTCCAGATCGGTGGCTTTTACCACTTCCTCTTCATCCAGCAGATCCTTTACACATTCATATGCTGGCGGTTCTACCGCTTTTGGTTCTTCTGAAGCATAAACGGTCAGTGGTGAAATGACTGCGGATAAGATGGTAACTGCGGCCATCATCCCGGAAAGGATCCTCCTGAATCGATATTTATTCTTCATGTTTTCTACCTCTTTCTTCTTTTTCTTCATTTAGCATAAGAACAGCCGGATGTTCCCACCCGGCCTGTCTGTTCTCATTATTCTGTTACCTTACATCGTCTGTCCGTCTTGGATTCTGCAGACAGGCATAGGTACTTTTGTCATACCGCCATGCCTTATCCCCGTCCAGATTGGCAAGCAGATGCTTCCGCACATTTTTGTATTCGTCCCCGATCAATCCGAGGCGAAGCAGAAAGGTGCGGAACGTAAATGCCGGGTTATCCCCTATTTCCGTCTTTTTTGCATGGGTACAGGATTGGTTGATCGCCTGTGCGGATATGGCAAGTGCCAGTGTGATATTCGACCGGACTTTTCCTGCATGGAGGGTGCTTTCAAAACAGCGCCATTCCAGTGTTCCCTTGGAAAAAAACAGCGTGTAGGTTTAATGCATAATACCTTGTCCAGTTGTAATGCTCGGAGCTTCCGTCATTTCCCTCATACCATGCCCTTTTGAATTTTTCCATTGTGATAGTGCTGTTGGGCATCCTGCGGATCTTCTCCAGTACCATAGGACGGACTTTCTGGCAGTACTCATCTTCCCTTCTGGTCTGTACATTCAAGGCTTTGAACAGGATATCCTCTTTGCAGTACATAATCGTCAATGCATTTTTCAGACTCCGTGGTGTATGATTGGATGCGTCCACATGGACATGCATGCCACAGGATGAATTGACAAAAGCACCTGCGTTTTTGACACACCGCACCACTTCCTGGAGTTTCCCCATTTCCGAATATTCCAATTTCGGGGATACCATTTCTGTCGAATAATCTCCATCGGCATCTATTACAGTACCATTTGCCAGCCTTTCACAGTCGATACTGCTGTCCCTTGAAAATTTCCACGTTTTTCCATCTGAATCTTTTACACACCAGGAATCGTAAGAACGGATATGATATGGCTCTGTTCCGAACATTCTTCCAATCGCAACAGCCGCATCATAGCGGCTGATACCTGTCATCTCAATCTCTGTACCAAAATACTGGTCTTTTAGGTCGATCTGCTTCACCCACCCTTCGCTTCTGGAACAGGTGAGCTGTTTCGAATCTCTTCATCCACGGCTTTCAGGTTCCTGCCTATTGCTTCAATGACATTGACAGTGACACCATTCCCGGCCTGCTTGTAAAGCTGGTTATCAGATGTCTCTTTTTCCATTTTGGAATTCCTCATCCGGTATCCCTGCATCGCCGCCAGCACACTCCTTGGTGTCCAGCCCTTCGTCGGGATTCTGCCCGTGGTAGGATTCACGCCCATGGACGGTCGGTTGCC
>ENA-OQCE01000891-OQCE01000891.1-human-gut-metagenome-genome-assembly--contig:-NODE-891-length-13815-cov-1.445500_pt1 | contig 13815 bp, 19 predicted proteins | sample MGYA00242495_ERZ504572 | MGnify/ENA primary metagenome ERZ504572 (study PRJEB26092, sample SAMD00036228) | human gut metagenome | host: Homo sapiens | study: EMG produced TPA metagenomics assembly of...
AATCCAGGCTCATACCACGGCAAACGACAAGGCGATCCAGCCTTTTTCGGGCAACTATTCCCTGTCGGCGCACACTTTCGCTATCGGAGTGAACCTGAAATTCTAAAACCGCCCCGATTTCCCGTAAAAATCACTATATTTGCAGTGCGTACTTTCCCGGTACGCACTGTTTCTGTTTATCGGGATCTCCGGCACGACACACGCTTCCCGATCGAAAGCCAACGATTCCTCCGGCCGAAACGACTTCGGGAAGAAGCCGGACAGCTTTACAAGGCTCCATAGTTCAAGGGATAGAACGGAAGTTTCCTAAACTTCAAATTCGCGTTCGAGTCGCGGTGGAGCTACTATCTTCTCTTCAGACGACTACCCGGTCGTCCTGTTTGCATATTGCTCCCCATATAATCCGATCGAAAGCCAGCTTTCAACGGCATACCACCGATCATATCGACATCCGAAATAGTTTCGTTCGATCCGGTTTCTTCCATTGCAGCCACAAAAACGAGCCAGAACAATTCGGTGTCCCGGTTATTCGCCCGACATGGCTTGAACTGCGAAGCGACCAAAAAACTCCGCAACGAAGTCCGCCATCTTCCGGAAGCAAGGTGACAAAACCCCATAAAAAACGGGAGCAGACTTTCCGTCCGCTCCCGTTCGATTATGATAAAAATTATCTATTACTTGGCAGCCTGAATCGCCTCCAGATCCTCCTTCAATCCTACGACCAGATTGTCGTACTCCCGCATACCGGTACCACCGGGAATCAGGTGGCCGCAAATCACGTTCTCCTTCAGGTTCTCCAACGGATCGACTTGCCCTGGATCGCAGCTTCGTTCAGCACCTTGGTCGTCTCCTGGAAGGAAGCGGCCGAAATGAAGCTCGAAGTCTGCAATGCGGCACGGGTAATACCCTGCAGAATCTGCGTGGAAGTCGCAGGAACGATATCACGCTCCTTGACGAGATTCAGGTCACGACGCTTGAGGCTCGAATTCTCATCACGCAACTTGCGCATCGAGATAATCTGCCCCGCTGTACGGCCGTAGAGTCGCCGGCATCCGTTACGACCACCTTGTCATAAAGCTCGTCGTTCACGTCCATAAACTCCCATTTATCGACGATCTGATCCTCGAAGAAGCGGGTATCACCCGGATCTTCGATCTTGACTTTCGACATCATCTGGCGTACGATCACCTCGAAATGCTTGTCGTTGATCTTCACGCCCTGCATACGGTACACCTCCTGCACCTCATTGACGATGTACTCCTGCACCTTCGTCAGACCCAGGATATTGAGAATATCGCTCGGGGTAATGGCACCGTCCGAAAGCGCACCGCCGGCCTTCACGTAGTCGTTCTCCTGAACGATGATCTGACGCGACAGCGGCACCAGGTAACGGCGTACGTCACCTTCTTTTGACGTGATGATGATCTCACGGTTACCGCGCTTGATCTTGCCGAAGGTCACCTCGCCGTCGATCTCCGAAACGATGGCCGGATTGGACGGGTTGCGGGCCTCGAACAACTCCGTAACACGCGGCAGACCACCGGTGATATCGCCGCCCGACTTGCCGACGGCACGCGGGATCTTGATCAGGATATCGCCGGCCTTGATCTTCGCATTGTCCTTGACAACCACGTGGGCCGACACCGGCAAGTTGTAGGATTTGACCTCTTCGCCCTCCTTGTTGATCACCTTGATCACGGGGTTCTTGGTCTTATCCTTGGATTCGATGATTACCTTCTCCGAAAGACCGGTCTGCTCATCGCGCTCGTCACGGTAAGTAACACCCTCGATAACACTGTCATAAACAGCTTTACCCTCATGCTCGGAGATGATTACCGCGTTGTACGGATCCCACTCGCAGATCATGTCGCCCTTCTTGACTTCGGCACCGTCGCTCATATAGAGCATCGAACCGTAAGGCAGGTTGTGCGTATAAAGCACGATTTCGGTCTTGGGATCCACGATGCGGAACTCCGACTGACGCGAAATGACGATGTCCACGGCTTCGCCCTGCGGGTTCTTGCCCTTCACGGTGCGAAGCTCGTCGATCTCCAGACGACCTTCGTATTTCGAAACCACATTGGTCTCGACAGCCGTACCGGCCGCCACACCGCCGACGTGGAACGTACGGAGGGTCAGCTGCGTACCCGGCTCACCGATGGACTGTGCCGCGATGACGCCAACCACTTCGCCACGCTGTACCATGCGGGCCGTAGCCAGGTTGCGTCCGTAGCACTTCGCACAAACGCCGCGACGCGATTCGCAGGTAAGCACCGAACGGATTTCGACGGACTCCAGCGGCGATTTCTCGATGGCCTCGGCAATCGACTCCGTGATCTCCTCACCGGCCTTGCAGAGCACCTCGCCCGTGAGCGGGTGAATCACATCGTTCAGAGCCGTGCGGCCCAGGATGCGATCGTAGAGCGTCTGCACCACGTCGTCGTTGCGCTTGATGGCCGTAGCCGTCAAACCGCGCAGCGTACCGCAATCCTCCTCGTTGATGATTACATCCTGCGCAACGTCCACCAGACGGCGCGTCAGGTAACCGGCATCGGCCGTTTTCAGCGCCGTATCGGCCAAACCCTTACGGGCACCGTGCGTAGAGATGAAGTATTCGAGCACCGAAAGACCCTCCTTGAAGTTCGAGAGAATCGGGTTTTCGATAACTTGCTGACCGCCCTCGACACCAGACTTCTGCGGCTTGGCCATCAGACCGCGCATACCCGAAAGCTGACGGATCTGCTCCTTCGAACCGCGGGCTCCGGAGTCCAGCATCATATAGACCGGGTTGAAACCGTCGTCATCCTTGATCAGGGTGTCGATCACCGTCTTGGTGAGTTTCGTATTGATATTGGTCCAGATGTCGATGATCTGGTTGTAGCGTTCGTTGTTGGTGATAAGACCCATGTTGTAGGATTCGATCACCTCGTCGGCACGCTCGTATCCTCCTGGACCAATTTCTCCTTCTCCTCGGGAATGATAACGGCATCGAGGTTGAACGACAGACCGCCCTGGAAGGCCATCTGGTACCCCATCGCCTTGATATCGTCGAGGAATGCAGCCACCTTGTCGGCACCCGCTTCTTCATCACCACGGCGATAATGTCGCGCAGCGAACGCTTGGTAAGCACCTCATTGATATAACCGACCTCTTCGGGCACCACCTGGTTGAACAGGATGCGGCCGATAGTCGTTTCCTTCAGTACCCGCACCTTGTTGCCGTTCTCGTCCACGTCGCTGACCATACATTTCACCTGCGCATGCAGATCGGCCCGCTTCTCGTTGTAAGCATGATCGCCTCCTCGGGACCATAGAAAGTAAGGCCTTCGCCTTTGACGCCCTTGCGGGGCTTGGTGATATAGTACAGACCGAGAACCATGTCCTGCGAAGGCACGGTGATAGGAGCGCCGTTCGCGGGGTTCAGGACGTTGTGCGAACCGAGCATGAGCAGCTGGGCCTCCAGAATGGCGGCATTGCCCAGCGGCAGATGCACGGCCATCTGGTCACCGTCGAAGTCGGCGTTGAACGCCGTACAAGCCAACGGGTGCAGCTGCATGGCCTTGCCCTCGATCAATTTGGCTGAAAGGCCTGGATACCCAGACGGTGCAACGTCGGGGCACGGTTCATCAGCACCGGATGCCCCTTGATGACGTTCTCCAGAATACCCCAGATAACGGGGTCTTTCCGGTCGATGATCTTCTTGGCCGATTTCACCGTCTTGACGATACCGCGCTCGATGAGTTTGCGGATTACGAACGGCTTGTAGAGTTCGGCCGCCATATCCTTCGGAATACCCATCTCGTGCATCTTCAGTTCAGGACCGACGACGATGACCGAACGGGCCGAATAATCGACACGCTTACCCAACAGGTTCTGACGGAAGCGACCCTGCTTGCCCTTGAGCGAGTCGGACAGCGACTTGAGGCACGGTTGCTTTCGTTCTTCACGGCGTTGCTCTTGCGCGAGTTGTCGAACAGCGAATCGACCGCCTCCTGCAACATACGTTTCTCGTTGCGCAGAATCACCTCCGGAGCCTTGATCTCGATCAGACGCTTCAGACGGTTGTTACGGATGATGACGCGACGGTAGAGGTCGTTCAGATCCGACGTAGCGAAACGTCCGCCGTCCAGCGGCACCAGCGGGCGCAGCTCGGGAGGAATCACCGGCAGCACCTTCAGCACCATCCACTCGGGTTTGTTCCGGCCTTCCGAAGCACGGAACATCTCGATCACATTCAGGCATTTGAGCGCCTCGCTCTTGCGCTGCTGCGAGGTTTCCGTCGAAGCCTTGTGACGCAGGGCATAGGACATGGAATCCAGATCGACCTGCTGAAGCAACTGTATAGATCGCCTCGGCACCCATCTGGGCCACGAACTTGTTGGGATCGCTGTCATCGAGCGACTGGTTGCCCTTCGGCAGCGCGCCCACGATGTCCAGATACTCTTTCTCCGAAAGGGTCTGCAACCGTTCCACACCCTGCTCGGCGGCAGCACCGGCGTTGATTACCACATAGCGCTCGTAATAGATGATCGCCTCCAGCTTCTTGGAAGGGATACCCAGCAGATAGCCGATCTTCGAGGGCAGGGAGCGGAAATACCAGATATGCACCACCGGCACCACCAGCGAAATGTGGCCCATGCGCTCGCGGCGCACCTTTTTCTCGGTCACCTCCACGCCGCAACGGTCGCAGACGATGCCTTGTAACGGATACGCTTGTACTTGCCGCAATGGCACGTCGTAGTCTTTCACGGGACGAAGATACGCTCGCAGAAAGACCGTCGCGTTCAGGCTTGTAGGTACGATAGTTAATGGTTTCGGGCTTCAGCACCTCGCCGCTCGACTGCGCCAGAATCTCTTCCGGCGAAGCAGTCCGATCGAAATGGAGCTGTAACCGTTATTCACTTTATTGTCTTTATTGAATGACATAATGCAATGCTTTTTTCTTATCCTCTATATACTACTACCTACCTTCCCTTACTCCAGCTTGACCGAAAGGGCCAGACCGCGCAACTCGTGCAGCAACACGTTCATTGCCTCGGGAATACCCGGCTTGGGCAGGTTGTCGCCTTTGACGATGGCTCGTAAGCTTGGCACGACCCATCACGTCATCCGACTTGATGGTCAGGATCTCCTGCAGGATATTGGCGGCGCCGAATCCTTCGAGCGCCCAAACCTCCATCTCACCGAAACGCTGACCGCCGAACTGCGCCTTACCGCCGAGCGGCTGTTGCGTGATAAGCGAATAGGGACCGATCGAACGGGCGTGCATCTTGTCGTCGATCATGTGGCCGAGCTTGAGCATGTAGATCACACCCACCGTAGCCGGCTGGTCGAACTTCTCGCCCGTACCGCCGTCGTACAGGTAAGTACGTCCGCTGCGCGGAATACCCGCCTTCGCCGTATATTCATTGATCTGGTCGAGCGAAGCACCGTCGAAAATAGGCGTCGCGAACTTCAGTCCCAGCTCCTTGCCGGCCCAGCCGAGCACGGTTTCGTAAATCTGACCGAGGTTCATACGCGAAGGCACACCCAGCGGTTCAGGCAGATATCGACGATCGTACCGTCCTCGAGGAACGGCATATCCTCGTCGCGCACGACACGGGCCACGATACCCTTGTTGCCGTGGCGTCCCGCCATCTTGTCGCCCACCTTCAGCTTGCGCTTCTTGGCGATATAGACCTTGGCCATCTGGATCACGCCCGTCTGGGGGAAGTTCGTCGCCGTTGGTGAGGTTGTATTTCTCACGCTTGATCGCGGCATCGGCCTTCTTCCATTCGATCGTATAGTTGTTGATCGCCTTCTCTACCAGCGCATCGAGGTGGCTGTCGCCCGTCCACTTGCAGGTCCCCAGGTTCAGGTACCCCATTGCAACGCCCGACTTCTCGTCGGTGACTTTGCGGGAGAGCTCATCGAGCAGCTTCTGGGCGAATTTCGTTCCGGCAGGATAGAGTTTCCACACCGAAGTAATCGGTGATACCCGTAGTCGTCTTGCCCTGAAGCCAGCGTATAAAGTTTGTTTACGAGCTGCTTGGTCAGGTCGGCGACCTGGGCTGCGAACTTCTCGTCGAGCTTCTCAATCTGCAGCTTCTCCGAGCTCTTTCCCGCACGCTTGTTCTCCTTGCCGGCACGGCTGTAAAGCTTCGTGTCGATCACCACACCGTGCAACGACGGCTGCGCCTTGAGCGAAGCGTCCTTCACGTCGCCGGCTTGTCGCCGAAGATCGCACGGAGCAGCTTCTCCTCGGGCGAAGGATCGCTCTCGCCTTTCGGAGTGATCTTACCGATCAGGATGTCCCCCGGATGCACGTTAGCACCTATACGGATAATACCGTTGGCATCCAGATCCTTGGTAGCGTCCTCGCTCACGTTCGGAATATCCGAGGTCAGCTCCTCGACGCCGCGCTTGGTGTCGCGGACCTCCATGATGTACTCATCGACATGGACCGAAGTGAAAATGTCCTCGCGCTGGATACGCTCCGAAATCACGATGGCATCCTCGAAGTTGTAACCCTTCCAAGGCATGAAAGCCACCTTCAGGTTACGCCCCAACGCCAACTCGCCCTTCTGCGTCGAATAACCTTCGGTCAGGATCTGGCCTTTGGTCACCTTGTCACCCGTCAGAACGGCCGGTTTCAACGTGATCGACGTATTCTGGTTCGTACGACGGTAGCGAGGCAGTTCATAAGTCGTAATTTCCGGCTCGAACGAGCAGATCACCTCCTCTTCCGTCCGCTGGTATTTGATCTGAATCTTGGTTGCATCCGCAAATACCACCTCACCGTCGCCCTCGGCGATGATCTGGATGCGACTGTCGGAGATCATATCCTTTTCGATACCCGTACCGACGATCGGCGACTCGCAGGTCACCAGCGGCACGGCCTGGCGCATCATGTTCGATCCCATGAGGGCACGGTTCGCATCGTCGTGCTCCAGGAAGGGAATCAGGCTCGCCGCGATCGACGCGATCTGGTTCGGAGCTACGTCCATGAGCGTCACCTCCTGGGCCGTCACAACGGGGAAATCGGCGCCTTCACGGGCTTGATGCGGTCGGGCTGCAGGAAATGGCCCTCGTCGTCGATCGGAACATTCGACTGGGCGACCACCTGCCCCTCCTCCTCTTCGGCCGAATAATATTTGATATCGGCATTGTTGAGATCCACCTGTCCGTTGGTCACGGTACGGTAAGGAGTCTCGATGAATCCCATGTCGGAGATCTTGGCATAGACGCAGAGCGACGAAATCAGACCGATGTTCGGGCCTTCGGGAGACTCGATCGGGCAAAGACGGCCGTAGTGCGTGTAGTGCACGTCGCGGACTTCGAAACCGGCACGGTCACGCGAAAGACCGCCGGGACCGAGGGCCGACAGACGACGCTTGTGCGTGATTTCGGCCAGCGGGTTGATCTGGTCCATGAACTGCGAAAGCTGCGAAGTGCCGAAGAACGAATTGATCACCGAAGAGAGCGTCTTGGCGTTGATCAGATCCACCGGCGTGAAGACTTCGTTGTCACGCACGTTCATACGCTCGCGGATGGTACGCGCCATGCGCACGAAACCTACCGAGAACTGGTTGGAAAGCTGCTCGCCCACCGTGCGGACACGACGGTTCGAGAGGTGGTCGATATCGTCCACCTCGGCTTTCGAGTTGATGAGCTGGATCAGGTACTTGATGATGGCGATGATGTCCTCGCGCGTCAGCGTGCGGATCGCCGGATCGATGTCCAAATCGAGCTTCTTGTTGATCCGATAACGGCCGACATCGCCCAGGTCGTAACGCTTGTCCGAGAAGAAGAGCTTCTCGATCACGTCGCGGGCCGTAGCCTCGTCGGGCGGCTCCGAAGCACGCAACTGGCGATAGATATACACCACGGCTTCTTTTTCGGAGTTACACGGATCTTTCTGTAAAGTATTGTATATAATAGAGAAATCGATACCCGACAGATTCTCCTTATGCAGCAGAATCGTCTTGGCACCGCTCTCGATAATCTGGTCGATATGCTCTTCCTGGAGCACCGTTTCTCGGTCAACGATCACGTTGTTACGTTCGATCGAAACCACCTCGCCCGTATCCTCGTCCACGAAATCCTCGACCCAGGTCGAAAGAACCCTGGCGGCCAACTTGCGGCCGACGGCCTTCTTCAGAGCGGCTTTGGTCACTTTCACTTCGTCCGCGAGATCGAAAATCTCGAGGATCTGCTGATCGGCTTCGAAACCGATGGCACGCAGCAGGGTCGTAACGGGCAACTTTTTCTTACGGTCGATGTACGCGTACATCACGTTGTTGATGTCGGTAGCGAACTCGATCCACGATCCCTTGAACGATGATACGAGCTGAATAGAGCTTCGTACCGTTGGTGTGCATGCTCTGTCCGAAGAACACGCCCGGCGAGCGGTGGAGCTGCGAAACGATGACGCGCTCGGCACCGTTGATGACGAACGTACCACGTTCGGTCATATAGGGAATCGTACCGAAATAGACATCCTGCACGACCACGCCGAAATCTTCGTGCTCGTCATCGGTACAATATAGTTTCAATTTGGCTTTTAAGGGAACACTATAAGTCAGGCCGCGTTCCAGACACTCTTCGATCGAATAGCGGGGCGGGTCGATATAGTAGTCGATGAACTCCAGAACGAAATTGTTTCTGGTATCGGTAATGGGAAAATTCTCCTGAAACACCTTATACAGCCCCTCGTTCTTACGATTCTCGGCCGTGGTGTCCATCTGGAAAAAATCCCGGAACGATTTAAGCTGTACCTCCAGCAAGTCGGGATAAGGCACCCGGTTCTTGACTGTCGAAAAGCTAACTCTTTGTTGTGTTTTTGTCGTGGACATCGGTAAAATCCAAATTAAAGTTGAAGGTTTAAGTATTCCGGGGGAAGCCCCCGCAGCGGACCTCTTCTAATCCCGCTAATGCCCCCAGTGTAAACAGATTACACCCTGAGAGCATCCAAACTTCCAAAGACCAGACACAGCTCCTGTCGGCACTTCTAATCTTTAGACCAGAAAAGGCATAGAGCTTACAGCAGCGTAAGCCCTATACCCTGAGTTTGTCCTGAAACTTTTAAGTAGAAACTACTTAACCTCAACTTCAGCACCTGCCTCTTCGAGCTGAGCCTTGATCGACTCGGCCTCCTCCTTGGAAACACCCTCCTTGATTGCTTTCGGAGCAGCATCAACCAAAGCCTTGGCATCGCCCAGCGACAGGCCTGCGATATCCTTCACAACTTTGATAACCTGGAGCTTCGACTGGCCAGCGTTCTTCAGAATCACGTCGAATGCGCTCTTCTCAGCGGCAGCAGCCTCTCCGGCGGCGGCAGCAGGCGCTGCAACAGCAACGGCTGCAGCTGCGGGTTCAATGCCGTACTCCTCTTTGAGGATCGTAGCCAACTCGTTTACCTCCTTAACTGTCAAATTTACCAATTCTTCAGCTAATTTTTTTACATCTGCCATAAGTTCAATCTTATTAAATTTTGTTTGAATTCTTGTTTGTTAATTTCTTTCTTCGAGCGTCTTTACGATACCCGCAATCTTTTGGCCTGCATTAGACTGCAATGCAGAGATAACATTCTTCGCAGGAGATTGCAGCAGGGCGATGATATCGCCGATAAGCTCCTCCCGGCTCTTAATGTTGCACAGAGTGTCCAACTGGTTGTCGCCTACATACACGCAGCCTTCCACGTACGCCGCTTTCAGTACCGGCTTGTCGGAAGTCTTGCGGAACTCCTTGATCAGCACCGCAGGCGTCTTGCCCGTGTGGGCGAACATTACCGAGGTCGAACCCTCCAATACTTTCACCAAATCAGCATCCGCTTTCTCCACCCGCTCCAGCGCTTTGGCAAGAAGCGTGTTCTTTACGACCACCAGCTTGATGTCGCTTTCGAAGCACTTGCGACGCAACGACGCAGTCTGCTCAGCATTCAAAGCCTCGATGTTCGTAATGTAAAAGTGAGGATACTCGTTGAGCTGCTCGGCGAGGCTGTCAATGACAACCAATTTTTCTTCCTTCGTCATCTCTTAAATCCTCCCTCTTATTTAGTTTCTACTGATTTAGCATCGATCTGCAAGCCAGGGCTCATAGTCGTCGAGAGGAAAATACTCTTAACATAAGAACCTTTCGCTGCAGCCGGTTTCAATTTCATAATCATGCTGAGCACCGTATTCACGTTATCGGCAATCTGCTCCGCAGAGAACGAAATCTTACCAACTGAAGTGTGGATAATACCGAACTTGTCCACTTTGAAGTCGATCTTACCCGATTTTACCTCACTTACAGCCTTTCCAACTTCCATCGTAACCGTGCCGGTCTTGGGGTTCGGCATCAGGCCGCGGGGACCCAGAATACGACCCAGCGCCCCCACCTTACCCATCACGTTCGGCGTACAGATGATCACATCGATATCCGTCCAACCGGACTTGATCTTCTCGACGTATTCATCCAAACCTACGTAGTCGGCACCGGCAGCCTGCGCTTCGGCCTCTTTTTCCGGAGTACAGAGCACGAGAACCCGTACCTGCTTACCCGTACCATGAGGAAGAGTCACAACGCCTCTCACCATCTGGTTGGCCTTACGCGGATCCACGCCCAGACGCACATCAACATCCACCGAAGCATCAAATTTCGTAAAAGTAATCTCCTTCAGAAGAGCTGCGGCCTCCGTAGCTTGTAAGCCTTTTCGGGCTCGACCTTCGCGTAGGCAATTTTTTTGATTTTTTGTCAACTTACTCATTCTTGTAATTGCAATTACTTGTTAGGAAATTCTCCAACGACGTTGATACCCATACTGCGCGCAGTACCAGCGATCATACGCATAGCAGCCTCGATCGTGAAACAGTTCATATCGGACATCTTGTCCTGAGCGATCTCACGCACCTGATCCCACGTCACCTGACCGACCTTGTCGCGGTTGGGCTGTGCGGAACCCGATTTAGCTTTGGCTGCCTCCTTGAGTTGAATGGCTACAGGCGGCTGTTTTACGATGAAGTCAAACGACTTGTCGCTGTAAACCGTGATGATGACCGGAAGAACTTTTCCCGCCTTGTCTTGTGTTCTGGCATTGAACTGCTTGCAGAAGTCCATAATATTGACTCCTTTTGAACCAATGCTGGTCCCACCGGGGGAGAAGGATTGGCAGCACCACCTTTGATCTGCAATTTGATAAATGCAGCAACCTCTTTTGCCATAGTTTTCCTTGGTTAATTATTCTTTTTCAACTTGTGTGAAACTCAACTCCATAGGAGTTTTGCGCCCGAATATCTTCACCGATACCGTGAGTTTCTTGCGCTCGTTGTCGACGGCCTCAATGGTACCTTGGAAGCTTGAAAAAGGACCATCTGTAACTTTGATGGTTTCGCCGACAAAGAATGGTATTTCGTTTTCTTCCTCCATCGAACTCAATTCATCGACACGCCCCAGGATGCGGCTGACCTCCTGCGGACGCAGGGGCGTAGCGATCATCTTGCGGCTGTCCTCCTTGGTGTCACCCAAAAAACCGAGCACGTTGGGAATATTACGAATGATAATAGGGATCTGACCGACAAAGGCGGCTTCAATCAATACATATCCCGGATAAGAAACCTTCTCTTTGGAAACCTTCTTACCGTTACGGATCGTATAGACTTTTTCGGTCGGAATCAGCACCTGCGAAATATACTCTTCCAGGTGGCTGTGGCGGATTTCGGATTCGATGTACTCTTTTACCTTATTCTCCTTGCCTCCGATCGTACGAACTACATACCACTGTTTCGCTGTTTCGCTCATGGTCACAAAAACAATTAACGACCGAGCTTAGCCAGGGTCCTGTAGATAGCCTCCATAATGTTCTCAAACGAAATGTCCATCGCCAAAATCACGATGGCGAAGATCAACGAAGCGACCATCACCACTACCGTCGAGTTCTGCAACTGTGCGAACGTCGGCAGGTCACTTTATGAACCAATTCGTTATAAGATTCTTTTACGTAATTGAACATATTCTTCTTACTTTATTTTAGCAGGAGCAGAGAGATTCGAACTCCCATCAACGGTTTTGGAGACCGCTATTCTACCCTTGAACTATGCTCCTAAAAAGTAGTGCAAGTCAATCCCTGCACTACTGAAATATCCCTGGGATTAGGCGAGAATCTTCAGAATCTGACCTGCACCTACCGTACGGCCACCCTCGCGGATTGCGAAACGCAGACCTTCGTTGAGTGCAACCGGGTAGATCAACTCAACGGTGATCGTTACGTGGTCGCCCGGCATCACCATATCTACGCCTTCGGGAAGAGTAACCTCACCGGTTACGTCCATCGTACGCAGATAGAACTGGGGACGGTATTTGTTGTGGAACGGCGTGTGACGGCCCCCCTCTTCCTTCTTCAGGATATAAACCTCAGCCTGGAACTTGGTGTGCGGAGTGATAGAACCCGGTTTAGCGACAACCATACCGCGCTTAACCTCTTTCTTGTCGATACCGCGGAGCAGCAGACCTACGTTGTCACCGGCCTCGCCCTCATCGAGCAACTTGCGGAACATCTCCACACCCGTACAAGTCGAAGTCAGCGTCTTCTCCTCCAGACCGATGATCTCAACGGGATCACCTACGTGGATAACACCGGTTTCGATACGGCCCGTAACCACGGTACCACGGCCGGTGATCGAGAATACGTCCTCGACAGGCATCAGGAACGGCTTCTCGTTCTCGCGCTGCGGAATCGGAATATAGTTATCAACCGCATCCATCAGCTCCATGATCTTGTCTTCCCACTTAGCCTCGCCGTTCAGACCACCCAGTGCGGAACCACGGATGATAGGAGCGTTGTCGCCATCGTAGTCGTATTTGCTCAGCAGATCACGAACCTCCATCTCGACCAGGTCGAGCATCTCGGGATCGTCCACCATATCGCATTTGTTCAGGAACACAACGATCTTCGGTACGTTCACCTGGCGAGCCAGCAGCACGTGCTCGTTGGTCTGAGGCATCGGACCGTCGGTTGCGGCAACAACCAGAATCGCACCGTCCATCTGTGCGGCACCGGTAACCATGTTCTTCACATAGTCGGCGTGGCCCGGGCAGTCAACGTGTGCATAGTGACGATTTGCAGTCTGGTACTCAACGTGCGAAGTGTTGATCGTAATACCACGCTCTTTCTCCTCGGGAGCGTTGTCGATAGAATCGAACGAACGAAGCTCAGAAAGGCCTTTTTTAGCCAGAACGGTGGTGATCGCTGCAGTAAGAGTCGTCTTACCGTGATCAACGTGACCGATAGTACGATGTTCACATGCGGTTTGGAACGGTCGAATTTTTCTTTTGCCATAGTATAAAAGTATTAAGATTTTATAAAAATTCTGCTCTTCAAAACGTCTGTCGTTTCGCAAGAGTGACGAGCGACGCAATACCTCTCCTCAAAGAGGTTTGCATCACGCGTCAACTGCATTTCTGGAGCGGAAGACGAGGCTCAAACTCGCGACCCTTAGCTTGGAAGGCTAATGCTCTATCAACTGAGCTACTTCCGCAAAAACGCACCGCAAGGAGTTTCCCCTTCCCGATCGACTCGGAAATACAGGCAACCCGTTCGGCGCTCTTTTTGAGTGGGAAGTGATGGATTCGAACCACCGAAGGCGTAAGCCAGCAGATTTACAGTCTGCCCCATTTGGCCACTCTGGTAACTTCCCTTATGTTTCTAAACCGCTTTCGCTCAACTCCACCGTGTCGGCTCCGCAAGGTTTTTTGGAGCCGATGGAGGGATTCGAACCCCCGACCAGCTGATTACAAATCAGCTGCTCTGGCCAACTGAGCTACATCGGCATATAGACCAATTTGGATTGCAAAAGTA
>ENA-OQCE01000892-OQCE01000892.1-human-gut-metagenome-genome-assembly--contig:-NODE-892-length-13805-cov-2.015134_pt1 | contig 13805 bp, 22 predicted proteins | sample MGYA00242495_ERZ504572 | MGnify/ENA primary metagenome ERZ504572 (study PRJEB26092, sample SAMD00036228) | human gut metagenome | host: Homo sapiens | study: EMG produced TPA metagenomics assembly of...
CCTTGAAAGCGGGATTTTTGCACTGGCAATCTGCCCCTGCAACTGTTCACTGCCGAACTTTCCCAAGCGTCCACGAACGGGGGAAAGGTAATTTTCCAGTTCGGGATAACTGCGCAAAATCGTGAATACATCAGCGTATTTCTTGTTCAACAGTTCTATGGCATGGGGAAACGTGCAATACCTGCCGCCTTGATAGATGCGCAAATACCAAATAATGGCTGCAAGCAGGATAATCGGGCTTTCCACGAAGAAGTCGCCCTGCTTGCTTATCCAGCTTCGATTGAGGTTAAGCATAATCGTGTAGCTGGCTTCATAAGCATCCGCAATGTCCGACATGAAGCTGGCGTTTATAGGGTTACATCGGTGGCTCTTGCGTGGGTCGTCAAAGTTGATAACGTAAAATTTCGGCTTGACCTTGTAGCCGTCCAAGTGGTTAAGCAAATGATTGTAAGCGATTTCCGAAAGGTCAGGAAACTTATAATCATACAGGTAGAGCGCAAAACCTTTCTCGATTTGCTGTTTTATGTAATTATTTACTACTGCGTATGACTTCCCGCTGCCCGGCGTTCCTAACACGATGCTCGCACGAAAAACGTTTACAACGTTAATATAGCCATTGTTCCACTTCTTCTTATAGTAGAACCGGGTAGGCAGATTTACAGAATACTCGTTCTCGATAAGCCTTGTTTCCTGCTGGAACTTTCGTTCTCGGTATTAAAGACATCATCCATGAGGTTGTTTTTCAATAACCGGGACATCCACGTACCCGCCATGAGCATACAGATATAGCCCGCCGACAGCGTGGCGATATAAAACACAGTGTCCGCCGTATGTGGCAGCGGAAGTTCCAGCAGCCACCAGTCAGGAAAAACAACACGACACCCGCCGCAAGGCTGCAATGTATCTTCGCCCACGTTATCTTTTCCTCTTTCACGCCCTTAGTGCCGATACACGACAGGGCGAGGAACACCACCGAAAATAGTTTTGTCCATAAGATAGACGAGAACAGCCCGGTGGTGCGCTGGAAGTTCCACAGTATCTTGTCTATCACCTCAAACGTCACTCCCCATTCTTTCAGGGTGGAGTAACAGAACCAGTACACGTTTATTCCCACGAATAGAATACTGACAGCCCGCATAAAGTCCATGACCCTTGCAAGCCCTCTCAAATCATCTTCCTGTTGCATGATTGTAATGTTTTTAAGTTAGTTGATGCGCCTTGTGCGCTTCTTTTTCTTCTTTCTCTTTTGGCGGTCGGTGTCCTGCGGCTCGTCACCGCCTGATGCACCGCCGCCCAGCAAACCGCCGAAAGCTCCCAGCACGGAAGCCACACCCGGAACGATGTCGGCTTTCGGCGTGAAGCCCGGCTGTTCCTGATGCGGGGATTGCTCCTGCCGTATATCCGTTTTTCTTTCATCGGAATACAAGTCGTTGAACACGTTCGCCGAATACTCCTTGCCCAAGCGGGAGCCATTCAGTACCACCCGGCTGTCATGGTCGATGAACGTAACGCCATAGATGCGCCCGTTGTCGTTCTGACGGAATACCACATCAATGCCCTGCTTCTTTAGCTGTCGTTCCAGTTCCTTGCGGCTGCGGGCGGTCTGCATGGCAGTGGCTACAATCTTCCGGGTGCGCTCTTTCAGTTTCCCGTTCTTAATTGCTTCGCCCGATTTCTCCATTCTGCGCTGCACCGCTTCATAACCTACCGACTTGCCGATGCGGGAAGCCTTTACCGGGTTGCCCACCTTTTCGCCCTTGTCGTTCATGGCGGAATAGACAATGCCCTGATAGGGCTTGCCGTTTATCTCGCCTTTGACTTCCTCGGCGCACACGTTGTAAGCGGCAAGCAAAGCCTTGTACTCCCCGAACGACTGGAAGCGGTAGCCATAGCAAGCCGCTTTCACGGTGTTGCCGATTTGGTGCTTCACGTCCCCGGCGGCATAGTCCACCTTTTTAAGTTCGGGGCGTTCGGCACGTTCCTTTCGTTCTGCCGGGTGCAGGTTGTATTTCTGCTCCAGTTCACGGGTGATTTGCTTGCTGCGCCGATGCTCGAACTTGTCATTCAGCGGCTTGCCGTTCTCGTCCACCCGCAACCCCACGATGTGGATATGGTGGCGGTCGATGTCGGTATGCTTGTACACCAGATAAGGCTGGTCGCCATAGCCCAACTTCCGCATATACTCTTTGGCGATGTCGGAAAGCTGCCGGTCGGTCAGCACGTCTTCCGGGTGCGGGTTTATGGAAATATGAAGTATCGGCTTCTTGGTGGATAGCTGGACGGGCATCTGCATTTCAAAGCTGCGCATACACTCGCCGATAGAGAAATTCCCGTCCTCGCTTAACAGCATCCGGTTGGAGAAAAGCACCTTTGCTTCCTCGCTGTCCACCTTGTTTTGGTTGTATGCCAGTGCGCCGAACATATTGCCGCCCGTGCTTATTTTGGCAACCATAGTTCCCTGCACTCGTTTGTCAGGTCGATAACCTGACGGTTCAACACAGCCAGTTCGGTGGTCGCTTTCTCCAGTTTATAGAGAAAAGCCAGTGCCTTTTTCTCCGAAAAGTTACTATTCAGAGCCTTTACCACTTGGTTGTAATTGACCGCAACCGCCCGGAACTGGGCATAAAATTCGGTCAGCCGGGCGCAATATTCTACTGCCGATTTGTCCACTTTCACCACCCGGAACGGCTCGCCGAACAGCCGGGCGGCGATGAAACGGGACTTGCTCGTGACGCCCGACTGCTCCCATTGCGAGAGGAAGCGGGCATTCTCCCGGTCGTTCAGGTAAAGGACATGGCGATGCTTCGCCGGGTCTGCGAGGGCGGGGCGACCGCCCTTGTTGGTTCTTCTTGTTTCCATGCTTCTTTGGATTAAAAAATTACGACTTCGGAGTGATTTTTACCCCCGACAGGGGCAAGGCGTTTTCAGGCACGGAAAACGGTTCTATGTGCCATAGAACACACCTTGCTATTTTCTGACGAAAATCGAAATCCGTCACGGACGGATTGGGGTTAGCGTGGAACGGTAAGCCCTGCCGTTCACCAGCCCGGTTTTACACCTCTGCCCCCTGCGGTTTGTCACTCCGCTGCAAAGTAACGGTGATTTATAATGCTGTAAAATAGGCGGTTGGTGGACAAAACGGGACAGCGCAGGACAAATCGGGACACATCTAAAAACGAACGTTTTTTCTCCTTTTATTTGCAGAAGATTTCAAGATTGAAAGCCATATTTCAAGCAAGAAAGCAAGATTTCAAGAAAGCAGGATTGCAGGATTTCAATATTTCAAGAAAGAATGAAAGCAGGAAAACAAGATTGAAATAAAAAAGTCTTTCAAGATTTCAAGATTGAAATATGGAAAGAATGGAAGCTATATGGCTGGATTGATTGAAAGCAATAAATAAATCTATCAACCAATAATGAACGGAAGCAATATGGAAAACGAGAAAACACCCCTTTATGTCGCCTTTTCCACCCAAAAGGGCGGGGTCGGCAAAACCACCTTTACCGTGCTGGCGGCGAGTTACCTCTATTACCTCAAAGGCTACGATGTGGCGGTGGTCGATTGCGACTACCCGCAACACTCCATTGCGGGATGCGAAAGCGGGATGCCGAGCAGGTCGGGACGGATGAAGATTACAAGCGCATGGCGTATGAACAGTTCACCCGGCTGGGGAAGAAAGCCTATTCGGTGCTGTGCAGTTCACCTGAAAAGGCGATTGCAACGGCTGACGAACATATAGCCGCCGGACACGTGCCGGATATTGTCTTTTTCGACCTGCCCGGCACGGTGAACAGCGAGGGCGTGATAAACTCCCTCGCGGGCATGGACTACATCTTCACCCCCATTTCAGCCGACAAGGTGGTGCTGGAAAGCAGCCTGTCGTTTGCGGTGGCTATCCACAAGCTGCTGGTGAAGAACGAAGCCTGCCGACTTGCCGGGCTGTACCTATTTTGGAACATGGTGGACGGGCGGGAGAAAACAGACCTCTACACCGCCTATGACAAGACGATTAAGGAACTGGAACTGCCGCTGATGAAAACCTTTATCCCCGATACCAAACGCTACAAAAAGGAACTGGTAGCGGATAAAAAGGCGGTGTTCCGCTCCACGCTCTTTCCCGCCAGCCGCCCGCTGGTAAGGGGAAGCAACTTGGAAGAACTGATAACCGAAATAGTGTACTACATCAAATTAAAATGATATGGCAAAGCAAAGCGGCGGGATGCCGAAGATAGACGAGGATTTCATGAAAGAGCTTATCTCGCAGGGTGTTCCCAGTAAAGAAGATAATAAACCGAATGATGCACCACATACCAATCTTGCATCACAAGTTACCCAAGAGGAACAGCAGACGGAAACGGTGCGGGTGGAGAAAACGACAAACCGCAAGCGCAAGGGCGGTTCGGGCGACTACCGGGAAACCTACTTTCAGAAAGTAGAACTGGCAGACCGACAGCCCTTGTACGTGAGCCGTACCACGCACGAAAAGCTGATGCGTATCGTGACAGTGATAGGCGGGCGCAAGGTGACGGTAAGCAGCTACGTGGAAAACATTCTGCTGCGACACTTCGAGCAGTACCAAGACGAGATAAACACCCTGTACGAAAGCAACTTCCAAAAGCCTGTCTGACTATGGTAATCTATTGCATACTTACCGGGCTTTTGGTGTACTATATCGCCCTATGGCTGTGGTATCGCTACACGGACAGCCGGACATCACCAGGCAGAACGGATGATGCGCCGCTTCCACGAAACGGGGTTTCAGGCTACACGCTGATAGGTGAAAGCCGATACAAGGGTGGACTAATCGGGACAGCGCAGGACAAATCGGGACATCTCCCGCAAGCGGCTGAGAATGATACTATTTTTGCGCCGCAAGCTGACGGACAGGCGGAAGAAAACATTTCGGAAGCAACACCCGGAGCGGAAGAAATGCCCGGTTACGAGAATGACGAACCCGACTACGAGGACGAGGAAATAGCCGGTACATGGACGGTGACGATGATACCGGGCGGGCTACGGGCGTGAGCTTTGACGAACTGGGCGAAGCGGTACGCACGGCAAACGCCGACACCTCCACCGAAGCGGAACAGCGGCAAGCCGCCGGGACACTGGCAAGCATTGAGGGGACGAACCTCTACGATGCGGTGGTGGAGAACATCAACGGCGGACTGGCAAAGGTAGCGGAACTGCTGGGACGCAACGAAGCGGAACTGGCTACGGCTGCCGTCACTGCCGAAGCTGGCGGTACAAGCAAGGAACACGAAGCGTTCGACATGAACGACTTCCTATAATATAATAATGTGTAACAATATGAAGCAACGTGACTACGGTTGATTGGCAACCTGAAAACCAAACAGACAAACGGGACTATCCCCGACCACTAAAATTTCAAATTATTCACCAGCCGGGAAAGGCGGACTTCCCACCCGCCGCCCGGCATTAAAAACAAATCACAATGAGAAAGAAAATCTTTTTTGTCGGCGGCTATCCTTGCCGCTGCGGTAAGTGCCTACGCACAGGCAACGGGCAGGCGGGCATCACCGAAGCCACGAACCTAATCACAGGGTATTTCGACCCCGGAACAAAATTAGTGTACGCAATTGGGGCGGTCTGCGGCTTGATTGGCGGGGTAAAAGTATATAACAAATTTTCAAGCGGTGACCCCGACACCTCAAAGACTGCCGCCAGTTGGTTCGGGGCGTGTATCTTTTTAATTGTCGCCGCCACTATCCTGCGTTCGTTCTTCCTATAAAACGGCGGCTATGTCTGAATATCCGGTAAACAGGGGTATCGGGAAGCCGGTGGAGTTCAAGGGGCTGAAAAGCCAGTACCTCTTTATCTTTTGCGGCGGCTTGCTTGCCGTCTTCGTGGTGTTCATCGTCCTGTTCATGGCAGGCGTGAACCAGTGGATATGTATCGGTTTCATCGTGTCGGCTTCGCTGCTGCTCGTGTGGCAGACGTTCCGGCTCAACGCACGGTACGGCACGCACGCTGATGAAAGCAGCCGCACGCAAAAGACACCCACGCTTCATTATCAGCCGAAAGGCGATACCCCGGCTGTTCAACTACAAAAGAAGAAGGAAGAAAGAACATGAGGAATACATTAAAGGCTACCACGCTGGAGAGGAAATTTCCACTTTTGGCGGTGGAGAACGGCTGCATCATTTCAAAGGATGCGGACATAACGGTGGCTTTCAGGGTGGAACTGCCCGAACTGTTCACCGTCACCAGTGCCGAGTACGAAACCATACATTCGGCGTGGTACAAGGCGGTCAAGGTGCTGCCCGACTACTCCATAGTACACAAGCAGGACTTCTTCATCAAGGAGAACTACCAGCCGACACCGAAAGGGACGAACTTAGCTTTTTAAGCCGCTCCTTTGAACGGCATTTTAATGAACGCCCGTTCCTGAACCATTACTGCTACCTGTTCCTGACAAAGACGACAAGGGAGAGAAGCCGCCGACAGAGCGACTTCTCCACCCTCTGCCGGGGCAGGATTGTACCGCAGGAGATAGCCGACAAGGAAGCGGCGGCAAAGTTCATCGAAGCGGTCGGGCAGTTTGAAAGGATTATGAACGACAGCGGGTTTGTCACCCTTACCCGGCTGGCGGCATCGGAAATCACCGGGCAGGACGGAAAGGCGGGCATCATCGAGAAATACTTCTCGCTCTCGCAGACAGATACCACCTGCCTGAAAGACATCGGGCTGTACCCGGAAGAAATGCGTGTCGGGGACGATATACTGTGCCTGCACACGCTCTCGGACGTGGAAGATTTGCCCGGAAAGGTCGGGACGGACTGCCGATTTGAGAAGCTGTCCACTGACCGGAGCGACTGCCGACTGTCATTTCGCCGCCCCGGTGGGCGTGCTGTTGTCGTGTAACCACGTCTATAACCAGTTCATCTTCATAGACGACCACGCCGAAAACTTGAAGAACTTCGAGCAGACCGCCCGGAATATGCAATCGCTCTCCCGCTATTCCCGTGCCAACCAAGTGAACAAGGAGTGGATAGACGAGTACCTGAACGAAGCGCACAGCAAGGGGCTTATCTCGGTGCGTTGCCACTGCAACGTCATGGCATGGAGCGATGACCGGGAAGAACTCAAACGCATACGCAACGATGTGGGAAGCCAGCTTGCACTAATGGAGTGCAAGCCACGCCACAACACGGTCGATACGCCCACGCTCTTTTGGGCGGGCATACCCGGCAACGAGGCGGACTTCCCCGCAGAGGAAAGTTTCTACACGTTCTTGGGGCAGGCTCTCTGCCTGTTCGTGGAAGAAACGAACTACAAGAGTTCGCTTTCGCCGTTCGGTATCAAAATGGTGGACAGGGTGAGCGGTCGCCCGCTGCACATCGACATATCGGATTTGCCCATGAAGAAAGGCATCACGACCAATAGAAACAAGTTCATACTTGGGCCGAGCGGGTCGGGAAAGTCTTTCTTCACCAACCACATGGTGCGCCAGTATTACGAGCAGGGGGCGCAACGTGCTGCTGGTAGATACGGGTAACAGCTACTTGGGGCTGTCCCAGCTTATCCACAACCGCACGCATGGCGAGGACGGGATTTATTTCACCTACACCAACGAGAACCCGATAGCGTTCAACCCGTTCTATATCGAGGACGGGGTATTTGACATCGAGAAGAAAGAGAGTATCAAGACCCTGATACTCACCCTGTGGAAGCGGGATGATGAAGCCCCCAAGCGGTCGGAAGAAGTGGCGTTGTCCAATGCGGTAAGTGCCTATATCGAACGTATCACGGGCGACAGGTCGGTAACGCCCTGCTTCAACACGTTCTACGAGTTTGTCCGGGATGATTACCGCCGACAGCTTGAACAGAAGAACGTCAGGGAAAAGGATTTTGATATAGACAATTTCCTGAACGTGCTTGAACCTATTACAAGGGTGGCGAGTATGACTATTTGCTAAACTCCGACAAGGAGCTGGATTTGCTGCATAAACGCTTCATAGTCTTTGAATTGGATAATATCAAAGACCACAAGATTTTATTCCCGATAACGACTATCATCATCATGGAAGCCTTTATAAACAAAATGCGCAAGTTAAAGGGGATAAGGAAGTTAATACTAATTGAAGAAGCGTGGAAAGCGATTGCATCGGCGAACATGGCGGACTACATAAAATATTTATACAAAACCGTCCGAAAGTATTTCGGGGAAGCGATTGTGGTAACGCAGGAAGTGGAAGATATTATTTCCTCGTCCATAGTGAAAGAGAGTATCATCAATAACTCGGACTGCAAAATCCTGTTAGACCAGCGAAAATATCTCAACAAGTTCGACAGCATACAAAACCTGCTCGGACTGACCGACAAGGAGCGTTCGCAGATATTGTCTATCAACATGGCGAACCACCCCGGACGGAAGTACAAGGAAGTTTTCTTCTCGCTGGGCGGCACACAATCGGCGTGTACGCCACGGAAGTTTCATTGGAAGAATATTACACGTACACGACTGAGGAAAGCGAAAAAATGGAACTGTTCGCTCTTGCCGAGAAGCTGGACGGCAACCTTGAACTGGCTATCAAGCGGCTTGCAGAAAGCAAAAGAAATCCCCAATCATCAACAACTTAAAAATTAGGAACATGAAATGGATTGACAATCTGATATACACGCTATTGTCCGCCTGCCTGCTGGCGGGCTGCGAGGACAGCGGAAGCAAGGAGCTGGAAAGGATGCAGGGCTATTGGGTACACGTCAGGGGACACCCGGCTTTCACACTCTCGGAAACGGGCGGCAGATACACCGTCACCCGGAAAGCGAATGTCAGGGGCAGAATACTGGAAACGGCTTACCCGGTAACAGAACGGAACGGCTGCCTGTTCATCGAAACGGGCTTCCGCATACAGTTCACCTATGACAAAAAGACCGACCGGATAACGCTCATGCCCGGCGGCGAATACAAACGAGTTACAAACCCTGAAAACAAAAGATAATGAAAAGAACAATTCTCCTTATGGCGGTATGCCTTTGCTTCATCGGCAAGGCATCCGCACAGTGGGTGGTGTCAGACCCCGGCAACTTGGCACAGGGTATCATCAACACCACCAAGCAGATAGTGCAGACTTCCACCACAGCCAAGAACACGCTGGACGGCTTCATGGAAGCGCAGAAGATTTTCCAGCAGGGTAAAAAATATTACGATGCGCTCAAAGCGGTGCATGACGTGGTAAAGGGCGGTGTCAAGGTGAAGAAGTCCATTGAACTGGTGGCGGAAATATCCGAAATCTACGTGCGCAACTTCCAAAGTATGCTGGCAGACCCGAATTTCACGCCTGACGAACTATCCGCAATATCGTTCGGCTATGCCAAACTGATGTCGGAAAGCTCGGACGTGTTGCAGGACTTGAAGAATGTAGTGAACATCACGGGTATGTCGCTGACGGATGCCGAACGGCTGGCTATTATTGATAATGCTACCGAAGCCTATTGAATTACCGCAACCTCGTGAACTACTACACCCGCAAAAACATATCCGTGTCCTACCTGCGGGCAAAGAAGAAAAACGACACCGACCGGGTGCTGGCTCTCTACGGCTCGGCGGATGAACGCTACTGGTAACATATAAATCGGTATGCCTATGTTATTAGCAGCAGTGGATTTTGACAACCTGCACCAAGTGTTGCGGGTGCTTTACGATGAATGATGCCCTTGTGCAGCAACATGACGGGGATAGCGAAAGGTATTGCCGGGCTGGGTGCGCTGTTCTATGTAGCCGCAAAAGTGTGGCAGTCGCTCGCACGTGCCGAACCCATAGACGTGTACCCGCTCCTGCGCCCATTTGCGCTGGGGCTGTGCATCATGTTTTTTCCAACATTCGTGCTGGGTACTATCAACACGGTATTGTCGCCAGTGGTGAAAGGGTGCAACCAGCTTATGGAAACGCAGACTTTCGACATGAACGAGTACCGGGCGCAGAAAGACCGACTGGAATATGAAGCCCTGATGCGAAGCCCCGAAACGGCTTACCTCGCATCGGACGAGGAATTTGACAGGCAACTGGAAGAACTGGGCTGGTCGCCCTCCGACATGGTGACTATGACGGGTATGTACATGGACAGGGCGGCGTACAATATAAAGAAGTCCGTCCGGGACTGGTTCAGGGAACTGTTGGAAATGCTCTTTCAGGCGGCGGGCTGATTATAGACACGCTGCGCACGTTCTTCCTGATTGTGCTTTCGATACTGGGGCCGCTGGCGTTTGCGATTTCCGTCTATGACGGTTTCCAAAGCACGCTGACCCTGTGGATTTCACGCTATATCTCCATTTACCTGTGGCTGCCCGTGTCGGACTTGTTCAGCAGCGTGCTGGCACGCATACAAACCCTGATGCTCCAAAAAGACATCGAGCAGCTTTCAGACCCGGATTTCATCCCGGACGGGAGCAGCACCGTGTATATAATCTTTATGATTATCGGCATCGTGGGCTACTTCACCATTCCAACGGTGGCAAGCTGGATAGTGTCGGCTGGCGGTACGTCTGCCTATAACCGCAACGTGGCACGGGCTGGGTCAATCGCCGGGGCTGCGGTCGGTGCGGCAAGCGGGAAAGTAACCGGGAAACTACTCAAATAACCAACATCAATATTTAGTATATGGAATTTAAGTCATTAACGAACATCGAAACGAGTTTCCGGCAAATCCGGCTCTTTGCGCTGGTATTCATCTGCCTGTGCGCACTGGTGACGGGCTTTGCCGTGTGGAACTCGTACAGCTTCGCCGAGAAGCAGCGGCAGAAGATATACGTCCTCGACAACGGCAAAAGCCTGATGCTGGCACTCTCGCAGGACATGGCACAGAACAGACCCGTGGAAGCGAAGTCGCACGTGCGGCGTTTCCACGAACTTTTCTTCACCTTATCACCCGAAAAGGGGCTATCGAAAGCAACATCAAACGCTCGTTGTTTCTCGCCGACAAGACCGCTTTCAACTATTACAAGGACTTGGCGGAAAAGGGCTACTACAACCGGGTGATTTCCGGAAACGTCACGCAGACGGTGGAGATTGACAGCGTGAAATGCGACTTCGACCAGTACCCCTACAAGGTGAACACGTATGCCCGCCAGTTGATTGTCCGGGAAAGCAGCCTGACGGTGCGAAGCCTTGTGACCTCGTGCCGCCTGCTCAACGCCACACGGAGCGACAACAACCCGCACGGCTTCATCATCGAAGCGTTCACCATTACCGAGAACAAGGATTTGCAGACCATTAAAAGATAGCCTTATGGAAAGAAAACGAAATTACATCGAAAAGGTGCAGGACTGGGCAGACGACCGCCTGCGCCGAATGTGCGGACGGATTACGCCGGGCAAAAGGCTGGCGGTTATCCTCCTGATGTTCTTCTTTTTCGGCGGCTTGTCTATCTACATCACCGTTTCATCAATCTACAATATCGGGAAACGGGACGGGCAAAGGCTGCAAATAGAACACATCAGACAACTGCCGTTGCACGGCAATGACACAACCAAAAGTATCAACCCGTTAAACAGACCGCAATATGGAAGACGTACAGAAGAATGAGAACGGCACGACCGCACAGCAGGCGGACGGGAAGCCGAAAAAGGAAAATAAGCCAAACGGGAACTTACCCCGCAGCAGGTGCAGCAGCGCAGGAAAATGATAGTCTTCCCGCTGATGTTCCTTGCCTTTGCAGGGTGCATGTACCTGATATTCGCACCCTCCGGCAAAGAGGACGTGAATGTGGAAAGCGTGGGCGGCTTCAATGCCGACATACCCCTGCCCGCAGAGGACGGGATTATAGCCGACAAGCAAAAGGCTTACGAACAAGCGATGCTGAACCGCAAACAGCAGGACAAGATACAATCCTTGCAGGACTTCGGTTTCACGGGGGATGATGAAGCGGAAGAACCGCAAGCGGAAATAGACCTGATGCCGGAAGAAGAACCGAAGCCCCAAAGGGGCGGCGGTGCTTCTTATTCGGCAAACGCTTACCGGGACATCAACCGCCAGTTAAGCACATTCTACGAAACCCCGGCGGTGGACGAGGAAAAAGAGGACTTGAAGCGGCAGGTGGCGGAACTGACCGACAGACTGCAACAGCAGCAGAACGCCACGCCTACGGCTGACGACCAAATGGCACTCTTGGAAAAGTCTTATGAACTGGCGGCAAAGTATATGAATGACGGCGGGCAGGACGGACAAACGGCACAAGTGCCTGTTGCCGGGACTGTCACCCAAAAGCCGCAAGCCCAGCCCGTGCAGGCTATCCGGGAAACAACCGTATCGGGATTGCAGCAGCCCATGAGCGATGCCGACTTCATCCGGCTTACAGCCAGCCACGAAACTACGGCTTCAACACAGCGGTAGGCACGGGCTACGCTATGGGCAGGAACACGATAGCCGCCTGCATCCACCAAGACCAAACCCTGACGGACGGCAGGCGGTGAAACTACGGTTGCTCGAACCATGCAAGCGGGAAACATAGTCGTGCCGAAGAATACCCTTGTGGCGGGAACGGCAAAGGTGCAGGGCGAACGGCTCGACATACTGGTGTTCTCGATTGAGTACGCTGGCAACATCATCCCGGTGGAACTCGCCGTGTTTGACACGGACGGGCAAAAGGGATTATCTGTGCCGTCCTCTATGGAGCAGGAAGCGTTCAACGAAGCTATGGCGAATATCGGAAGCGGGCTGGGTACAAGTATTTCCTTTGCACGGAGTGCCGGGCAGCAGGTGGCTATGGACGTGACAAGGGGGTTGCTGCAAGGAACGTCCGGCTATCTTGCGAAAAAGTTCAGGACTGTAAAAGTAAAACTGAAAGCAGCTATAAAGTCATGCTTTACGCCAAACAACAATAACCATTTTATCAACCACTAAAATTTCAATTAACGATGAAACAGATTTTTGTATTGTTCGCCCTCTTGCTGGGCGTGTGTGCGGCAAACGCACAGGAAACCGACACCGTGAAGTATGCGGCTGGCAACGACTTGTACCGGGGGATTACCCGGAAACTTCCATACCGTCAAATGGTAACGCCCTACGGCATGGAAGTGACCTTTGCCAAGACGGTACACATCATCTTCCCCGCCGCCGTCCGCTACGTGGATTTGGGAAGCAACCATATCATAGCGGGCAAGCGGACGGTGCGGAGAACGTAATCCGGGTGAAAGCCACGACAGAGGGATTTCCGGGCGAAACGAACTTCTCCGTCATTTGCGAGGACGGTAGTTTCTTTTCATTCAACGCCAAGTACGCCCGTGAACCGGAAATGCTCAATATCGAAATGAAAGATTTCTTGGAGAACGAGGACACCAGCGACTTTTCGCATACCCGCATGAACATCTATTTCCGGGAATTAGGTAATGAAAGCCCGCTGCTGGTGAAGCTGATAATGCAGAGCATCTACAAGAACAATGACCGGAAAATGCGCCACTTGGGTAGCAAGCGTTTCGGCATACAGTTCTTAATCAAGGGCATTTATACCTATAACGGGATGCTGTACGTGCATACGCAGACGAAGAACAGCTCCAACGTGCCTTTCGATACCGACTTCATCAAGTTTAAGATTGTCGATAAGAAAGTACCCAAGCGCACGGCTATTCAGGAAACGGTACTGGATGCGGTACGCAGCTACAACGAGGTGATAGAGATTGCAGGAAAAGTACCGTGCGCACGGTGTACGCCCTGCCGAAGTTCACCATTCCTGACGACAAGCTGCTGTTGGTGGAATCTACGAGAAGAACGGCGGGCGGCATCAGTCATCCGGGTGAAATTCCGACGAATAGTGAACGCAGAAGTGAATTAACGAACTCAAAA
>ENA-OQCE01000893-OQCE01000893.1-human-gut-metagenome-genome-assembly--contig:-NODE-893-length-13795-cov-1.976368_pt1 | contig 13795 bp, 13 predicted proteins | sample MGYA00242495_ERZ504572 | MGnify/ENA primary metagenome ERZ504572 (study PRJEB26092, sample SAMD00036228) | human gut metagenome | host: Homo sapiens | study: EMG produced TPA metagenomics assembly of...
AACTTTTTTTCCGTTTACCTGTTCGGGAAGAACGATATAGTCTTTTGTTTTTGTCTTTTTATCAGCTTCTTCAACCTTTTCTTGAAGCTGCCTCATCTCTTCTTTATCAGCGCTTAATTCCGACGGAAATACTTTTGCATAAAATTCATATCGTTCTTCCTCATCTTCATATGTTAAAATCGCTGTAAGTTTTATCAATGTTCCTTCTGTCGATAAATTATCCTGCTGTAAATGTCCCTGTATATCCATGACGTCATAACGATCCAGTTCCCATGAAACTTTCATATTTTTTTCCGGAACAGATGTGATTAGATTCAAGTCCGATCTTACTTCATCCAAACTTTTATTTTTTCCGAGAACAGCTTGTTCAACTTCTTTTTCAGCTTCTGAAAATGCATTTTTCAGCTCTTCTTCATCATATTTTTTCCCTGAAACCGAAATACTGATTTCTTCCTGTTTTTCATCAATCTTTACTTTCATGTTTTTGAGTTCATCTTTTCCGCTCTCATTCCGTCTTAATATTTCCCTTCCTTTCTCATCTTTTTCAAGCTTTTTCCCATTATCTTTACTATATACACATCCGAAAATAATAATCGAAATGACCGCGATCATCCCTGCTTTAACATAAACAGGATGCTTTTGGAATATTTTATTTACTGTTGCTCTGTTCATAGCCTATACCTCAATATGAATGATTTTTCTTCCAAAGCTGTACGCTGCAATATATGCGATTAAACAAATTGTCATGAAACACCTCCCCGCTGCATTTTCGTATAAAACACTTAGAAATTCTCCGAATGTCAGCTTCATGTATAAAATAATAAAAAACGGAACTGCACACATAATTTCAAATTCTAATTTTTTTGAAGCGAACATCGTTTGGATTTCCTGTTCCGTATCAATCTTCCCGCTTATAATCTTTACTGCATTTCGTATGATTGAAATACTGTCTCCTCCGCTCATCTTCGCAGATGAAAATACAGTGACAAAATCTTCTGTATCCTCTTGTTTCATTCTTTCGGAAAACTGTTCCATCACGCTGACTGCCGGCATTTTCATATCAAGCTGATGTACCATTTTTCTAAATTCTTTTCTGATCCTTACATTTTCTTCATACATAGGTGCGAGATCTTTTTCTGCTTCTCTTATCGCATTTTCTACAGAGTATCCCGCTTTCAATGCCGCTCCCATTGCCTGTATCGCATTACTGAATTGAACTCTGAATTCCTTTTCTTTTTTACGGCACAAATCACGAAGTCCGTCTCTTGCATATATAACCCATATGGGAATCATAAAAAATATCGGAAGAAAAGATTCGTAAAATACATATGTGATCAAAAGGATGACCGCTATCGACTTTACTGCCAAAAAAATGTATTCTGTTTTTTTAATATCCTGCAGCCACAAGTTTTCCGGTATTTTCAAGTTCAGCAACCTTCATAATGCTTCCTTTAACTTTTTCATTTTCTGTTCCCACCTCCTTAAACTCATATAATGTTTTTGTCTGTATCTTCCCATCCTCATATCCGAGTATCTCTTCAATCATAATAACTTTTCTCGTTTTATCCCTGATTCTTCCAAGATGAATAATAATGTCCAGAGCCGATGCAACCTGCCTTTGAATCGCCTGCAAAGGCAGGTCTATTCCCATCATCATCATCGTTTCAATTCTGTGAAGCATGTCCTTCGGGTTATTTGCATGACCGGTTGACATTGATCCGCTGTGTCCGTTCAGCATCGCCGATGAATCATATCTACAGTCTCTTCTCCTCTGACTTCACCTACAATAATGCGATCCGGTCTCATTCTTAAAGCCGATTTGATCAGATCACGAATCGTAACTGCTCCTTCTCCTTCCAGATTCGCTTCACGCGCTTCAAGTCTGACAAGGTTTTCAACTCCCTGAATCTGAAGTTCTGCATTATCTTCTATCGTAATAATCCTTTCTTCTTTTGGGATAAAATCCGACATTGCATTCAAAAAAGTTGTTTTCCCGGCTCCTGTTCCACCGCTCACAAAAATATTATATTTTGAACGGACGATCTTCCTGATAAACTCTGCCGCTTCTTTCGTTAAACTTCCCATTTTGATCAGATCATTCATCTTAATCGCTTTTGACGGAAATTTTCTGATCGTCATGATCGGTCCGTTCACTGCCACTGGCTTTAATACAACATTTACCCTAGATCCATCAGCTAATCTTGCATCGACAATAGGTGAAGTCTCATTGACATACCTGTTTGCCTCTCCTACAATTTGCTGTATCACATCGCACAATCTTGACTCTGAGAAAAAATGTCTGTTTGTCCGATATAACTTTCCCTCTTTCTCATAAAAAATGTTCTCCGTTCCGTTCACCATAATCTCTGTAATACTGTCATCTTCAATCAAATCCTGTAATATATCCAGTCTGCGAAAGCATTAAACAGTTCCCTGCTCAATCTGATTTTTTCACTTAAGGGGATAAATTCTTTTTTAGACTCATCCTCTAATACAGTCCTTATAATTTCCTGAAGTTCTTCTTCCTTTGTTTCTTTTGTCATATCCATGCGATGCATAACTTTCTCATACATCAATTCTGCAGATATCATACTATGTCACTTCACTCTCATCTGTCGCTTCATGGTTCGTTTTAATATGTCCGAATATCCTGCTGTTTTTAAATTTTCTTCATATTGCCTCATTTTTGCCATAGAAATTTCATCTTGTATATAAGGCGTATATTATACGATACATTTTTTCAATATGTCGTAAAGCCCCGAAACACAATCACCAAGATCAAGGATTACAGCCTTATATATGCATTGGTCCATAATCGTATCCAAAAAATAGATCCATTCTTTCTTCGTCACTTCTCTTAGATCATTCTCATTTGAGATAGGCATGATATAATCCAATTGCTTATATTGCCCTGTCATAAGGCTTGCTTTCAAACCATAATCAATTCTCTCTTGCTTTAAGTAATACAGAAGATCTCCTAAATCTTGATTTTTTCCACCTTTGAAATAAAAATCATTTCCCGAATATCCTTCCATGTTGATATAAAGAGTCGGAACTTTTTTCCGATATTTTTTCGCCTAAACAAAGTGCAAACTCTGTTTTTCCGATTCTGTGTATCGGAGAATAGATACCGATCAGACCGCTTTCTTCAGGTTCGTCACGTATTCCTATTTTTCTTTTTGGAGCAGTAAAATCACTTTGAACCGCATCATATTTTTCTTCTGTTTTTTTCTGCGGCTTATGTGCGGCTTTCGCCTCTTCTTCTCCTATCCCCGATTGAATGATCTTAAGAATCTCATTTGCCGACTGATATCGGAATATCGTCGTTTCTCCCTGTTTTTCCTCTTTTTTCATACTTTCTGACAATATAAATTTCTTTTTTGCTTTTACATTCCCCCTTATTTCAGAGACGCAGTCTTCCGCAATCAAAAGAATTTCTATCTCTGCTTTTTCCGCAAACTGCTCTATCTTTTTCACATTACTGAAAAAATGAAATTGAAAACGCATTCCGAAACGTTTTACTAATATGCTTAATAAATGTTCCGCATATTCTTTCTGCACATCACAAATCAAAAAATTACCTGCAATGCCTTTATATTGTTTTTCCGTCATAATTTGAATTTTGCCGTGAACTATACAGCACGAATAAAAATATACGATATCCGGTCTTTTTTACTCCCGGATTTTTGAATATCTGCTTTCCCTCAAAAACAGATGTTCCAACAGTTGATCTCTGTCGGTAAAATGCATTATAAACAGCAGATTCTATTTTGTCTACAACAAATTTTAAATCTGCTGTTTTTTGTAAAAAACTCACAAAATCTGATAACAAACAATCCCATAAAGCAGTCCAACCCCAGGAATTCCAAGCATTCCCGATGTCAAAAAAGAGACTGCATTCAAACCTACATTAATTGAAGATTCAGGTGGAATAACGTATTGATTTATAAAAAAAAATAAGCGCCATTCCTAATCACCGCACGGATCATAAAATTCACTGCCATGTACAAAACTTTCTTTCCCAGTTGTCCCGCTCCCTTTTCTTTTTACGTATTACCTTTTTACTTTAATACTTTTTATAAATTATTTTATTCTATATCATCACCCATTATTACATCGTATTCTTAATAGAACATCATCCGTACTTCTGTTCGCAGCGCCGCAAAAAAAGACCGACAATGAACTTTTTTTCAATCTATTTATCGCAAACTTCTAACGATTGAAAAATCAGTTCATTATCGATCTTTTCACACAGATTAAACTATTTATCAACAATGTTTTCTCTGTTTTTATTTGTTTTCCACATCATCTGATACGTTATCTTCTGAATTATCCACTATAATTTCAGATGTATTTTCCGGCGAGTCGTCCTCTTCTTTGATTTCAACTTCTTCACCGTCAATTTCCGCTGAAGCTGTTCTTACTTTTGCTACACTTGCCACTCTTTCTTTCTCAGGAAGATTAATCAATTTTACTCCTGATGTTATTCTTCCATATTGAGAAATATCAGAACATTTCATTCGGATTACGATTCCTTCTGTATTGATGATCATGATCTCGCTTTCTTCATCTACAGCTTTCATACCGACTACATTTCCGGTCTTTTCCGTAATCTTATAGCATTTCACGCCTTTTCCGCCGCGATTTTGTTTTGTGAATTCTTCCATGCTTGTACGTTTTCCCATACCTTTTTCCGAAACAATCAGCATATCTTTGCCCTGACTGCTCATCTGCATACCGATGATTTCATCATTATCGCTCAAATTCATTCCTCTGACACCCATAGAAACACGGCCTGTGGAACGAACGTCTTTTTCGTTGAACCGGATACACTGTCCATATTTTGTAACAAGAAGAATATCCTGTGCATTATCTGTTACTTTTACTTCGATTAAAAGATCGTCTTCCCTTAATGAGATTGCCGCAAGTCCGGTCTTTCTCACGTTCATATAATCTTGGATCGGAGTCTTTTTAACAAGACCTTTCTTTGTTGCCATAAACAGATACTTTCCGTCTTCATATTCTTTGATCGGAATTGTCGCCGTAATTTTTTCATCCGGCATAAGCTGAAGTAAATTAATAACAGCCGTTCCTCTTGCCGTTCTTCCAGCTTCCGGTATCTCATATGCTTTCAGCCTGTACACACGACCTTTATTTGTGAAGAACATAATATAATGATGGCTCGTTGTAACAAATAATTCTCTTATAAAATCTTCTTCAAGCGTCTGCATTCCTTTAATTCCTTTGCCACCTCTGTTCTGGCTCTTGAACGTATCCATGCTCATCCGCTTAATGTATCCCATATTTGTCACAGTAATGACAACATTTTCTCTCGGAATCAAATCCTCCATCGAAATGTCAAATTCATCATAGCCGATATGAGTTCTTCTTTCATCTCCGTATTTTTCGGAAATAACAAGAATTTCTTTTCTTATAACTCCGAGAAGAAGTTTTCTGTCCGCAAGAATTGCCCTATATTCTTCGATTTTTTTCATCAATTCAGCATATTCCGCTTCCAGTTTTTCTCTTTCCAAACCTGTAAGAGCACGCAGACGCATATCCACGATTGCCTGTGCCTGCACTTCTGAAAGATCAAATCGAGAGATCAACTCTGCTTTTGCTTCCTGAACATTTTTCGATCCACGAATAATCTTGATTACTTCGTCAATATTATCTAAGGCAATGAGCAATCCCTGCAAAATATGAGCTCTTTCTTCCGCCTTATTCAGATCGTATTTTGTTCTTCTTGTAACAACTTCTTCCTGATGCTTTAGATAATATTTCAGCATATCAAGAATGTTCATGACTTTCGGCTCATTATTTACAAGTGCAAGCATGATCACTCCGAACGTATCCTGAAGCTGTGTATGTTTATAAAGTTGATTTAGAATAACATTTGGATTTACATCACGGCGAAGTTCGATACAGATACGCATTCCTTCCCTGCTTGACTGATCGCTTAAATCCGTAATTCCATCTACTTTTTTGTCTCTTACAAGTTCTGCTATTTTTTCAATAAGACGTGCCTTATTTACCATAAACGGAAGTTCTGTAACGATAATTCTGTTTTTTCCGTTCTGCATCGGCTCGATATTTGTCACAGCTCTTACTCTGATTTTTCCGCGGCCTGTCCTATATGCTTCTTCTATTCCTCTCGTACCGAGTATCTCTGCTCCTGTAGGGAAATCAGGTCCTTTGATAATTTGAAGAATATCTTCAATCGAAGTTTCTCCGTTTTCATCAATCTGATCGTCTATAATCTTTACAACGGCATTGATGACTTCACGCAGATTATGCGGAGGAATATTTGTTGCCATACCAACCGCAATACCTGACGTTCCATTTACAAGAAGATTAGGAAATCTTGACGGAAGTACAACAGGTTCTTTCTCTGTCTCGTCAAAGTTCGGGACAAAATCAACCGTATCTTTATTGATGTCCGCCGTCATTTCCATTGAAATTTTACTTAAACGTGCTTCTGTATAACGCATCGCGGCAGCTCCGTCTCCGTCGACAGAACCAAAATTTCCGTGACCGTCAACAAGAGGATATCTTGTTGACCATTCCTGTGCAAGATTTACTAAAGCCCCGTATATAGAACTGTCTCCATGAGGGTGATATTTACCCATTGTATCTCCGACGATACGGGCACATTTACGATGCGGTTTATCCGGACCGTTATTCAACTCGATCATGGAATACAAAATTCTTCTTTGCACCGGCTTCAGTCCGTCTCTTACATCCGGAAGAGCTCTTGCCGCAATAACGCTCATCGCGTAATCAATGTAGGAAGTTTCCATTGTCTTTTTCAAATCGACTTCATGGACTTTGTCAAAAATATTATCTTCCATTCTTTATCTCCTTTTTACTGATTAAATTCATAGAATTACTTTTAGTTTGCTTCCGCTCCTATCCGGTAAGAAAATCTTCGTTCCTTGATTTTCTTACGGTTTGGCATTTCCAATGCCAAACCATAGAATTGCTTTTCTGTAAAAATCAAGTAAACCTGATTTTTTACCTCAATCAATTCCATGAATAGTCACTGTAAAGTGCTATATATCCAAATTTTTAACGTATTTTGCGTTTTCTTCTATGAATTCGCGTCTTGGTTCTACTTTATCTCCCATGAGAGTCGTAAATGTGAGATCGAGTTCAGATGACGTTTCTTCATCCATCGTTACACGCAGCAAAATTCTATGTTCAGGATCCATTGTTGTTTCCCATAACTGGTCTGCATCCATCTCACCCAGACCTTTATATCTCTGAATTTTATTATTACTGTCTCGTCCTACTTCTGTAAGTATCTGATTTAATTCTTCGTCGCTGTATGCATACCATACTTTTTTATTTTTTTCCAGCTTATAAAGAGGCGGCTGTGCAAGATATACATAACCTTCTTTGATAAGATCGGGCATGAAACGATAAAGAAACGTCAACAGCAATGTGCTTATATGTGCTCCGTCTACATCGGCATCGGTCATAATAATGATTTTATGATATCTTAATTTTGAAATATCAAAGTCTTCATGAATTCCGGTTCCGAATGCAGTTATCATAGCTTTAATCTCGGCATTTGCATATATTTTATCGAGACGCGCCTTTTCTACATTCAAAATTTTTCCTCGAAGAGGAAGGATTGCCTGTGTGGCACGATCACGAGCCGTCTTCGCCGAACCTCCGGCGGAATCTCCCTCTACGATGTATATTTCACAATTTACAGGATCTTTGTCGGAACAGTCTGCAAGTTTTCCCGGCAAAGACATTCCTTCCAACGCCGATTTTCTTCTCGTAAGATCTCTTGCTTTTCTTGCAGCTTCTCTTGCCCGCTGAGCCATAACTGATTTTTCAACCGTAATTTTGGCAACGCTTGGATTTTGTTCCAGAAAAATTTCAAGCTGAGTAGACAGAATACTGTTTACCGCACCTCTTGCCTCGCTGTTTCCAAGCTTTTGTTTCGTCTGACCTTCAAATTGAGGATCTTCGATCTTCACGCTTACGATTGCAGTAAGCCCTTCTCTGATATCGTCTCCGGAAAGATTCGGTTCGCTATCTTTAAGCAGTTTATTTTTCCTTGCATAATCATTAAACGTCTTTGTAAGAGCGCCTCTGAATCCCTCGATATGAGTTCCGCCCTCCGGCGTTGTAATATTATTTACAAAACCATAAGTATTTTCACTGTAAGAATCGTTATGCTGCATCGCAATTTCCACTGCAACGCCGTCTTTCATCCCTTCACAGTAAATGATCTGCTCGTAAAGCGGAGTTTTACTTTTATTCAAATATGTGACAAACTCTTTGATTCCGCCTTCATAGTGGAACGTATGCTCTCGTAATTCTTCGCCTCTCCAGTCTCTTAATACAATCTTCAGACCTTTTGTTAAAAACGCCATTTCCCTGAAACGCTGTTTCAACGTATCATAATCAAACACCGTATCGTCAAATATTTCCGCATCCGGGAAAAACGTAACCGTCGTTCCTGTGCGATCAGGTTCACATTCGCCGACCACTTTTAATTTATATACAACTTTTCCTCTTTCATAACGTTGCTTGTATATCTGACCGTCATGATATATTTCTACTTCAAGCCATTCCGAAAGTGCGTTTACTACAGATGCACCTACTCCGTGAAGTCCTCCGGATACTTTGTATCCTCCTCCGCCGAATTTTCCTCCTGCATGAAGTACAGTAAATACAACTTCAACTGCCGGAAGTCCCGCTTTGTGATTAATACCGACCGGAATACCTCTTCCGTTATCACACACTGTAACAGAATTATCTTTGTTAATATTTACTTGTATTTCATCGCAATATCCCGCCAGAGCTTCGTCTACGGAATTATCCACGATCTCATATACAAGATGGTGAAGTCCTCTCGTAGAAGTGCTGCCGATATACATACCGGGCCTTTTCCTTACGGCTTCCAGACCTTCCAGTATCTGGATCTGATCCGCTCCATATTCCGCGTCAAATTCTGTACTTGATGCACCCATGTAATACCCTCCTAATTTGCATTTACTGCATGTCCGTTCTTTATGTGAAATATCTTGTTAATAGAAAATCTGTGATTGACAAACTCATCCAGCCCTGTGCATGTTATGATCGTCTGTATATTATCGATACTATCCAATAAATAGTTTTGCCGATGTTTGTCCAGTTCAGACAATACATCGTCAAGAAGCAGGATAGGCGTATCATTTAATTCTTCTTTTACAAGTTCAATTTCAGATAATTTCAGCGATAAAGCCGCTGTTCTTTGCTGTCCCTGCGAACCGAATTTCCGAATATCCAGTCCCGCATCTGTCGTAAAACAGATATCGTCTCTGTGCGGACCGACTGTCGTACTCTTCATTCGCAGATCACGTTCCCTATATTTGCTCAAAGCAGTTTCAAACGTTATATTTCCGAGACTGCTCTCATATGTCAATGTGATCCGCTCTTTTCCTCCCGTCAGCTTGTAATGAATATCGGCAATAATATCATTGACCTGTTTTTATAAACTGTTTGCGCCGCTCTAATATTTTTTTTTCCATATTCCGCAAGCTGCATGTCCCATATATCTAATGTCTCTATCAGATTTCTCTGTCCGTATATATCTTTTAACAAGGAATTTCTCTGATTAATGATTCGATTATAGTTAGAAAGATTATTGAGATAAATTTTATCGAGCTGTGAAAGTTCCAGATCAATAAATCTTCTTCTCCCTGCCGGTCCTTCTTTTATGATGTTCAGGTCTTCCGGTGAAAAGAACACAAAATGAACGATCCCGAAAAGTTCACCTGCTCTTCTGATCGGAACTTTATCTATGGCAATCCCTTTTGGACTGTTTTTCTTAAGATGCATGTCTATCTGAAAATCTATGTTCCTTTTCTCAATGATCGTCTCTATATGTGACTCATCATACCCGAATTGAATGACATCTCTGTCTTTCGTTCCCCTGTGAGACTTTGTTGTGCCCGATAAATATAAAGCTTCCAGTATATTCGTTTTTCCCTGAGCATTATCACCATACAGAATATTTGTCTTCGGATCAAATTTCAGATCAAGAAGATCATAATTTCTGTAATTTTTAAGCTTCAAAGATTTGATAACCATAACTTTCCCATCTAATTTATTTTACACGCTTTTTACATTTTTTTCAATGTTCGGATTCACCCTTTATTGTTTGACCGTCAACTCATTTTCTTCGTAAGATACAACGTCGTTCGGATACAGTTTACGACCTCTTCTCGTCTCAACTTCTCCGTTTACACTGACAAATCCGTCTTGTATTACTTCTTTTGCCTGCCCGCCGTTCTCAACAAATCCGGCTGCTTTTAAAACCTGTCCGAGCCGGATAAATTCTTCTCCGGCTCTCAAATGAAAAAATTCCATATTTTACTCCTTTTATACTGCTGCGTTAAAATTTACAGGAAGAATAAGATAAATATAACTTTGTGCCTCGTCTTTTATGAAACACGGCGCCTTTGCATTCATGAAATAAAGATCTACTTCTTCATCTTCGATCACTCGGAGCGCCTCGATCAAAAACTTCGGATTAAATCCGATAAGAAGGTCTTTGCCTTCTTTGATACACATAATATCTTCATCCATTGAACCGACCTGTGATTTTATTTTAAATTCCATTGATTCGTCTCTGATATCGATAATAAGCGGTTTTTTGTCTCCTTCTTTGATAAGCAAGGTAGCGCGGTCGATACATTCAAGAAGCTCTCTTTTATTTATTTTTACTTTCGTTTCATAATCGCTTGAGAGCATCTGATCTATACGGAAATATTCTCCTTCTATCAGTCTTGATACTACGATCGTCCTGTCGAATTCAAATACGATATGATTTTTTCGTAAATGAAATATCTACATCGGCTTCTGCTTCCCCGCCTATGATCTTACTGATTTCCTGAAGTGTTTTTCCGGGAACGATTACCTTTTTAGGCGCATAAGAATCCTTCAGTTCTATTTTTCTGATTGAAATTCTATGACCGTCAAGTGATACGACTTTCAAAATATTATCTTCGATTTCAAAAAGTTCTCCTGTCATCATTTTATTCGTATCGCTGTCGGCGATCGAAAAGATCGTCTGACGGATTACTTCTTTTAGTGTAAACTCCGACACTGTTATAAAATCATCTTTCTCAATGTTCGGAAGATAAGAAAATTCATCTCCCGGAAGTGATGCGATTTTAAATTTTGCTTTTCCACCTGTGATAAGCGCCTGATTATCGCCTTGTGTATCTATGATAATTTCGTTGTCGGGAAGTTTCCTGACGATCTCTGCAAATATTTTTGCGTTAAGAGCCAAAATACCTCTTTCAATGATCTCTCCATCTATAGACGTTTCGATTCCAAGTTCCATATCGTTAGCTGTAAGTTTAATGACGTCTGTAGATGCGTCTATTAAAATACATTCGAGAATTGGCATCGTTGTTTTTGACGGAACAGCTTTGGAAACGATACTCACTCCTTTTGCCAGATTCTGTTTTGTGCATATGATTTTCATAAAAAAGTAACTCCTTTCGATCTGTGTGGAAAAGTCAGACGCGCACGAAATAATATAGATTTATATAAAATCAATTCCGCATTCGTCGTATTAGGGGCTGTGAATAAGTTGAAAACCATCTCAACCCCTTGAAAAATCAAGGTTTTCTGCTTGTGATAACTGTGTGGGATTCGAGTTGAAACGATGAGGAAAGTGTGGGTATAAATCTGAACCTCTTCAGGTCGATATTATGTTATTCACATCTTTTCCCATAGTTTTTAAGAAGTAATCTACATAGTTATCCACAATTATATCGGATTTATCTTCTTTTTTATAATGTTGACGGTATTATTAAGAGCTTCATCGGTTTTTAATTCGTTTTCGATCTTCTTAACGCCGTGATTGACAGAAGCATGGTCTTTTCCGCCTAAGATAGCGCCAATCGCCTTAAGAGGCGTATCCGTCAGAGTACGGCAAAGATACATGATGATCTGTCTTGGAAGGACGATTTCTGCATTTCGCTTCTTTCCTTTTAACTCTGAAATCGGAATATTAAAGTGTTCAGATACAATATCAATGATAAGTTCAGGCGTCACCTCTCGGTTATTATCCGGAGAGATCATATCCTTTAACGCCTCCGCCGCAAGCGGGATATCGATCTTTTTATTTTCAAGGTTAGAAAGAGCGATCAGCTTATTAAGAGAGCCTTCCAATTCACGAATATTCGATTTGATATTATTGGCAATATATTGCATAACATCGTCCGGAATATGGTATTTTTCAAGTCCGTCAAGTTCTTCTTTTTTTCTTAGAATAGCCATTCTTGTCTCATAATCAGGCGACGAGATATCGGCAATAAGTCCCCACTCAAATCTTGTCCTAAGACGGGCTTCAAGCGTCTCGATATCTTTCGGGGGTTTATCACTTGATATGATAATCTGTTTTCCCGATACATGAAGATGATTAAAAGTATGGAAGAATTCTTCCTGTGTACTTTCTTTTCCTATTATAAACTGAATATCGTCGATTAAAAGAACGTCGTTATTTCTGTACTTTTCACGGAATTTTGTCATGGCAAGTTCACTTCCCGTTTTACCGGCTTTCAAGCGTCGATCAATTCATTCGTGAAAGTTTCACTTGTAACGTACAATACTTTTTTAGACGGATCGTTTGCAAGTATAAAATGAGCGACGGAATGCATAAGATGAGTTTTACCTAATCCGACGCCTCCGTATATAAAGAGAGGATTGTAAATCTCTCCGGGTGATTCCGCAACTGCAAGTGAAGCGGCATGCGCGAAGTTGTTGTTACTTCCGACTACGAAAGTATCAAATGTATATTTTGGATTCAGGTTCGCTTTTTCATAAATCGCGTTAACACGGTTTTTCTTAATAATATTTTCTTTTTTTCCTGAATAACCGCTTCATTGTCTGTAACAAAAGCAACTTCAAATTCAATTCCGGTTACTTCCGCAATGCAGACTTTAAAAGGAAGAAGATATTTTTCTTCGATATGTTCAAGGCTTGCCCTTAGTTGGACGAGAATATAAACGGTATTGTCCTTTACTTCATAAACTGTCAAAGGCGCAATCCAAGTAGTATAAGAAATATTAGATGAGCAGTATTCAAGTTTCATCTTATTTAATATCAAATCCCAGTTTTGTTCTACAATATTCATCAAAAGTAACTCCTAATCAATAGAATAGAGAGATATAAAGGCAGAATCTCTCTATTACATTTTACATCAAAAGCGGTTCTTAGGCAATGAGAAATAATGTGTATAACTTTATTCACAACAATAATCTGCGTAATATAGACGTTTTTTTGAAAAAAATTGTTTTATTCACAGCTTATCCCAAAGTTTTTAACAAGTTATCCACATAAAAAACGAAAATTTTCCCCATTCTGTGAATAACTTTTGGAAAAGTCAAAATAACTTGCATTATTTTAACAATTCAGCGTTTGTTATTTGTAAAACTGTGATGTATGCTTATTATAGTAGCGTTATTGCAAAATATTTCTATGAAACCCTTGATTTTGCTTGACTTATAGCTGGTTTCTTACTATAATTAAGAGCAGTGTTTTTTCAAATTATAATAAGAAAAGGTTAAATTTGATAAAAGCGCGGAAAAAAAACGTTAATTATTGTGAATACTTTATTATAAGGTATATCAGAAAAGAGGAGGTGTATTTGATATGAAAATGACATTTCAGCCGAAAAAAAGATCCAGAGCTAAAGTTCACGGATTCAGAGCAAGAATGAGCACACCGGCGGGAAGAAAAGTATTAAGCTGACCATGAAGAATCCACCGACTGAGCCCAA
>ENA-OQCE01000894-OQCE01000894.1-human-gut-metagenome-genome-assembly--contig:-NODE-894-length-13788-cov-12.391479_pt1 | contig 13788 bp, 12 predicted proteins | sample MGYA00242495_ERZ504572 | MGnify/ENA primary metagenome ERZ504572 (study PRJEB26092, sample SAMD00036228) | human gut metagenome | host: Homo sapiens | study: EMG produced TPA metagenomics assembly of...
CCGCCGGAACCGTCGCCGCACCGCCAAAGACGCAGCGGAGGCCTCGTGGTTCTCGGCAACCGCGCCCTCGGTATCAATCGCCACCTGGGGCTCGTCGTCAAAGTTGGGGACGCCCTGGGGCTCGGTGGAAACGGGCTCGGCGGTCGCATCGGCAACGGGCTCGGCGTCAACCGGCACATCGCCCTCGTCAGCGCCTCGTCCTCGGCAGTATCTTCGCCGTTCGCAGCGGCGACGGCCTCGTGAGGATCCTTGCCCTCGGCCTCGGCGCGCATGCCCAGCACCAGGTTGCGTAGGCCCGCGACCGTGCCTTCCACGTCGGGGGCAGGCTGGTCGGCGTGCAGGTACGCCCAGTCCATCATAAAGGTGGCCGACGACAGCGCACCGATGGCCAGTGCGTCATCGGGGCACGAAAGCTCGACCTCAAAGACACGCTCGTCATGCTCGCTTACGCGCGTGCGGCCGCACGAGATGCTACCGGCAAGACCGGTCTCGTTCATGAGCTCAACCGTCACATGCTCCAGCAGGTGGCATAGCTCGGTCTGACCCATGCAGTCCTGGAACTCGCGGCCGGAATCGCCCAGGCACAGGTGCTTGGCAATCGCCGGCACCAGGTAGTACACGCGCGCCGTGGCCTCGATATCCTCCGAGGTCATGAGCGGCATGCCGGGGTTCACCAGCACGTGCGCGCAGATCTTGTCCTCGCTGACGGTGACCTTAAGGATGTTGAACAGGCCTGCCATAACTCTCCCCTACTCTTCCTTGTCCTACTCGTCGCCGTCGTGCGGATTCGCGGAACCCGCACCCGACGTCGTCGGCTCGTCTACCGAAGACTCGGAATCCTTCTTATCGGTTTCGGCCGGAGCGATCACGCGAATGAGCGAGATGCGCTGGCCACGCATCGACTGCACTTTAAACTTGTACCCCGCGACCTCAAACACCTCTCCGATGTCGGGCACCGAGTCGCAAAGCTCCAAAATCCAGCCGGCGATGGTCTCATAATCATCGCTTTCCTCGAGCGGCCAACCAAGCTCAATCGCGTCATCGCACGAAAAACGCCCATCGACGAGCCACTCGCGGCGCGAAAGGCGCGTGAGGTACTTGTTGTCGGGGTCGAACTCGTCCTCGATCTCGCCCACGATCTCCTCGACGATGTCCTCGATGGTGATGATGCCGGCCGTGCCGCCGTACTCATCCACGACGACCACGATCTGGTCGTGCGAGGTCTGCATCTCGGACAGCAGCGGCAGGATGTCCTTGGTGTCGGGCACAAAGGTGGCGTCGCGCAAAAAGCCGGCGATGGGCTGGTCGCCCTTGCCGTCGAGCGCGGGCTGGATCAGGTCCTTGATGTGCGCAATGCCCGCGACGTTGTCGGGATCCTCGTGATAGACGGGGATGCGGCTAAAGCCGGTCTGGCGCATGGTAGACAGCACGTCGGCGACCGTCTCGTCGTCCTCGCACATGGTGGTGTCCACGCGCGGCACCATGACCTCGCGGGCAACGGTGTCGCCCAGGTCGAAGATCTCGTGGATCATACGCTTTTCCTCGTCGAGCAGGTCGTCCTGCTCCGAGACCATGTACTTGATCTCTTCTTCCGAGACGTTCTGCCGGTCGTCGGCGCTCTTGATGCGCAGAATGCGGGCCAGGCCATCGGAGCAAGCGCCAGTCAGCCACACGAGCGGACGGGCGATCTTTTGGAAAAACGACAACGGTCCCACGACCTGCTTGGACACGCCCTCGGCATTGGCCAGGCCGATGCGCTTGGGGACGAGCTCGCCGATCACGATGGACACGAAGGCGACCGCGACGGTGATGATGACCGGCGCCAGGCCGCGCGCGATGGCGGAGAGCGGCGCGATGCCAAAGCTCATGAGCCACGTGGCGAGCGGGTCGGACAGGCTCGTCGAGGCAACGGCGGACGAGGCGAAGCCCACGAGCGTGATGGCGACCTGGATGGTGGCGAGCAGCTGGTCGGAGTCGGCAGCCAGCTTAATGGCACGCTCGGCGCGCTTGTCGCCTTCCTCGGCCTCATGCTCCAGCACGGCGCGCTTGGCCGTGGTGAGCGCCATCTCGGACATAGAGAAGTAGCCGTTGATGAGGGTCAAAACGAGGGTGGTGATAAGGGAGATGGTTATGTCCATCGGGAGTTTCTCGAACCTCCAAGATTCGGGACGTTGGGTAGTAAGCGTAGGTGACGGATAGGGCAATTGCGCCGGTCGCCCGTGGAAGCGAGGGCATGGGCGCGGTCGCTAGATTACGAAGAGGATCACCGCCATGAACTGGAAGATGCTGCCGGCGAGCACCCACAAGTGGAAAATACTGTGCAGATAGCGCACGTTTTTGGCGATATAGAACGGCACGCCCGCGGTGTAGCACACGCCGCCGACGGCGAGCAGGGCAAGTGCCACGGGGTTGAGCAGTGCCACAAGTTCGGGCAGCTTAAAGACAACGAGCCAGCCCATCAGCAAGTAGACCAGGCCACTTACCCAGTGCGGTTGACGTTCGCGCATAAAGCACTCGAGGGCGATGCCGATAATGGCGATGGCCCATACGGCAAAGAACAGCGCAGGGCCGCCGTCGTTTGCGAGCGTGATGAGGCAAAACGGCGTATAGCTGCCGGCAATAAGCAAGTAGATGCAGCTGTGGTCGATGATGCGAAACACGCGCTTGGCGCGCGCGGGCTGAATCGCGTGGTAGAGCGTGGAGGCTAGGTATTCGAGGATAATGCTGACGCCATAGACAATTGCCGCAGCCATGTGGGCCGGGCCTCCGCCGCGCAGGGCAGCGAATACAATCAGGAGCACCAGGCCCGCGATACCCAGCAGACAGCCGACACCATGGGTGACGGAGTTCATGATCTCCTCACCCACCGTGTAGTGTGGAACGGCCGCGGTCTTGGGTCGCGGCTTAGAACTGTCGCTCGAATCGGACATGCCGGTTACATCCTCCAACGTAAAGAGTTCTCAACACTATATCAAAGCGTCTGGGTGCGTGCGAAATTTGCACCATACGTGACCCTTTGTTTACCCATTCTTTGCCTGTTGACGCATCAACGGTGAACGTCCATAATGCGCTTGCATTAAATGTTGATGTATTAACATCTTTAAGGAGAACCGTAAATGCCTCAAAGCGCACGCCCCCATCGAAAGTTCAAGATAGCCGGCATTGTTACGTTGGTAGTCGTTGTCGCGCTGCTGGGGTTTGCCGGCAACTTTCTGTTTGACTTCGCGCTGAATCCCCGCGCGCCATACACCATGAAGATGATGCAGGACGGCAAGGACGCCGAAAAGGGCGAGCAGATTGACGCCGAGGAGGGCGAGGCACGGGCGTGGTTTAAGGAAAACCGCGAGAGCAGCAGCCTCACCGCAGATGACGGGACCGAGCTTGCCGCCTGGTATTATGCTGCGTCGGAGAGCACGCACGACTACGCCGTCTGCCTGCATGGATATACCAACGAGCCCATCGGTATGGCCCGATACGTCAAGCGATTCCACGACCGCGGCATGAACGTACTCGCACCCGCCGCCCGCGCCCACGAGCGTTCCGGCGGTGACTACATCGGCATGGGCTGGCCCGAGCGACTCGATGTCGTCGCGTGGATCGGGCGGATTGTTGCGGCCGATCCCAAGGCGCGCATCCTGGTCTTTGGCGAGTCGATGGGCGCGGCGACTGCCATGAACGTAGCGGGGGAATCTCTGCCCGCAAATGTGAAATGCATTATCGAGGACTGCGGCTATACAAGCGTTTGGGACGAGTTTTCCCTGCAGCTCAAGGATGTATTTGGCCTGCCCAGTTTTCCCTTGCTCGATGTAGCAAACTTGGTGTGCAACGTGCGCGCGGGCTACGACTTTCATAAGGCGAGCAGTGTGGAGCAACTCAAACACGCGACGGTTCCCATGTTGTTCATCCACGGCGACCAGGACACCTTTGTGCCGTACGACATGCTCGACCAAAACTACGACGTGTGCGCCAGCAAGGTCAAGCAAAAGCTCACCATCCATGGCGCCACCCACGCCAAGAGCGCGCAAGTTGACCCCGAGCTCTACTGGAATACGGTCGACGAGTTCCTCGACAAGAATTTTTAAGCAAATAGTACGGTTTACTGGTCTATCTGGCCCCTAGCACTTCCAAAAAGCCGCCCGTGGGCGCTGTGCTCACGGGCGGTTTTTACTAACGTTGCGCTACAAAAGCGCTTGATATGTCCAATAGCTAGGCGCTATTTGACCTCGATGAGCTCGTACTCGCTCGTGCCCAGGCCAATCTTCTCGGCATGCGCGATGCACGCGCGCCAGTCGGTGTCGGGATGCGTGATGCAGAAGGGATCCTTGGCCTGCTCGCCCTCCAGATGCTCGTGATTATGCTCCATCTTGGCCGCGCTGTCGGTAAGCTCGGTGTTAGGCAGCGGCTCGGACGCCAGGACGGCGTCGGCGCAGGCCTGGTCGATGGCGACCGGGTCGAAGCTCGCGAACATGCCGATGTCGTTGACGATGGGCGTGTCATTCTCGGGATGCAGTCGCAGTTGGGGCTGATGTCCATGGCGAGCGAGATGTGGAAGCTCGGGCGGCCGTCGACGATGCCTTGGTGTACTCAGCGATCTTGTAGTTGAGTACGTCGGCCGCGGCATCATAGTCGGGCTTGATGCAGTCCTGGTTGCACGCCGCAATGCAGCGTCCGCAGCCCACGCAGCGATCGTGGTCGATGGCAGCCACATGAACCGTGCGAGTGCTGCCGTTGGCAAGCTCGCGCTCACGCGTACCGTCAAACGTGATGGCGCTGTGCGCGCATATCTTCTCGCAGGCACGGCAGCCAACGCAGTTGGTGGTATCGACGCTCGGCTTGCCAGCGGCGTGCTGCTCCATCTTGCCGGCACGGCTACCGCCGCCCATACCCAGGTTCTTCATGGCGCCGCCAAAGCCGGCCTGCTCATGGCCCTTAAAGTGGGTGAGGCTAATCACGATGTCGGCATCCATGAGTGCCTGGCCGATCTTTGCCTCGCGCACGTACTCGCCGCCCTCGACCGGGACGAGCGCCTCGTCGGTGCCCTTGAGGCCGTCGGCGATGATGATCTGGCAGCCCGTGGCGTACGGGGTAAAGCCGTTCTGGTAGGCGGTGTCGATGTGCTCGAGCGCATTTTTGCGGCTACCCACATAGAGCGTGTTGCAGTCGGTAAGGAAGGGCTTGCCGCCCAGCTCCTTCACGACGTCCGCGACGGCTCGGGCGTAGTTGGGGCGCAAAAAGCTCAGGTTGCCCAGCTCACCAAAGTGAATCTTGATGGCGACAAACTTGTTCTCAAAGTCGATCCGCTCGATACCAGCGCGGCGGATGAGGCGCTTGAGCTTGTCGAGCTGGCTCTCGCGAGCATGCGTGCGCAGGTTGGTGAAGTACACCTTTGCCGGTGCTGCGGGTGCGGTTGCGGTCATAGATCTATCCCCTCGGTCTATATGGCGTTACAGACATAGAGGATGGTACCGTTGAAGTGGGGTTGAAGTCAAGCACAACGCCGAGTCGCTAGGCACTCATTGGGGACAGACTTAAATGAGTGCTTGCCGCCCGGCCAGCGAATCGGCAAAGACTGTCCCCGATGACTACTCCTGCACCTTGAGGCTTCGGCCAGGCTGACGCGCTTGATGGAGCGCGTGTGTAGCAGCGCCACGACCAGGTAGGTCGCAAAGCCGATGCCGATGCATGCAGCCATGGACCAAGCGGGCACGTAGATCTCGATATTGCCGTTGTAGGCGAGCAGCATCGAGCGGAAAATCGCGGTCAGCGAGCCAATGATCACGGGCAGGCTCAGCACGAGTGACACCGCCACGCACAGCGTGATCGAGCGGATGTACAGATGCGAGATCTCGCTATCGCGATAGCCAAAGACTTTCATGTAGCTGATCGAACGGGCGCTGTGGTCGATCACCGCCTTGGTCAGCAGGTACATAAACAGCAGGAAGATAAACACCGCGAGCCCGACCATCATGCCGATCATTTTGCTCATCATGCCGATAAACTGGTCGCCCACGGCGCGCATGTCGTCGGGCGTGGTGTCGCCGGCAAAGTAGCGCGCGTCGAGGTCGAGCTTCTCGTTGCTCACATAGCCGTTGAAGTAGGCGGCATCGTTGTCGAACAGCTCGTTAAAGTCATCGATGCTCATATAGATATTCATGTCCGACTTTGAGCCCCAGGAGCAGCCCTTGCCCGCGTACTCAAGGGAATAATCCCGAGCCTCGTACTTGTCGCGAAGCTCGACCTTCTGGCCCTCGCTCCAGCCAAACTTGTCGAGCAGGCCGCCGCCAAAGACGACGTGCCCGTCGCCGATGTTGAGGCCCTTCCAGTAGCGCGAATCAGGCGAGATGCCGTAGACGGAAATCGTCTCCTCGCCATTACCATCGCCGCGGTCGTATTGCAGCTGGTAGACGGCATATTTCTCGGCCTGCGCGATTGCGCCCGCGCCGTTGTCGGTCGAATTGACCGGGTGGATGTCGTCGTTGTCAGTGTCGATCTTAGAGGCCTTGTCGATCAGGTCGATAGCCTCGTCGCGGTCGCAGCCGAGGGCATCGGCAAGGTCATCGAGGCGCGTATAAAGCGTATCTTTCTTGTCCTGGACCTTGGCGAGCGCATCCTGCGCTGCGGCCAGACTCTCGGCAGACGGAGATGCGGTCGCGGCATCGGCTGCGTCTGCGCCGCATCGGCCGCGTCATCGAGCTCGTCGCTGGCATCCTGAGCGGCGGAGAGCAGCGCACCATCCACCGACTGCAAGCGCTCGAGCGCCGCCCACTGCCCGCGCTCCTCGGCAGTACCCTCAAGCTCTAGCGGAGCCTTGAGCGTGTACTGGTGCTCGGCGACCAGGCTTGTCTCGAGGTTGTCGGCGTAATGCGTCATCGTGGGCAGAATCGCCAGGCCAAAGAGCAGCAGCAGCGAGGCAAACGCAATGCCCACGAAGAGCGTGGCGAAGTTGCCCAGGTTGCGCAGGAAGATGCGCAGGCGAAAGCGCGAGACAAAGCCCATGCGCTCCGGCAGCTGCAGGCCGCGCTTGGTGCCCGATTTGCCGCTCGCCTCGTGACGAAGGAACTGCAACGGCGTCTTGCCCATCTTGCGAAGCAGGCCCACCAGCGTAATGAGGATGAGCGCGGCAGCGGGAACCACGGCGCACTTCACAAAAATCTCCCAGCTCCAGTACACCTGGAAGGGAGGCAGGCTGTACGAACCGTAATAGAGGCCGCGCATGGGCTCGGTAAAGAACGCGACGCCGAGCGCGGTGCCCAAAAGCGCCGCGACCACGCCCACGATGGCGGGAAGTGCCAGGTAGTGCAGCACGATCTCGCGGCGGCGATAGCCGCTGGCGAGCAGTGTGCCAATGATGGCGCTCTCCTCCTCGATGGTGGCGTCGGTGAGCACCACAAAGACAAACGCCATGATCACGATGATAATGTTGAGCAGCGTCATCCACATCATGGAGTCGCCGTCCACGTCGTCGCGCGCATAGCCAATGCCCTGATTGGAATCGGCATCGATCAGATCGTCCACGCGCGCATCGGCATCGGTCAGCGCCTCGACCATATCCTGCTCCGCATCGATGCGATCCGCGGTGGGGAGGTCGCGATCGGTAAAGGTAAAGGAGTAGGTGTAGGCAGGCGCGCCGCCGGCGTCCTCAAGCGCGGCAAAGCCGGCGTCGGTGACCTCGGCCACGCCGTACGTGATGGTGTTCACCGTAAAGTCCGAATTGTCGAGGAACAGCGCCTGGCTATCGGGCTGGGTCATGATGCCGCAGATGGTGTAGGTGCGGCCCTCAAGCTCGACCTTATCACCCACGGCGAGGTCGTTGTTGGTGGCGAAGACACGGTCGATTGCCACCTCATCGTCCGTCTTGGGCTGCCTGCCTTCGCAGTAGGACGCAATGTCAACCTTGGTGCGATGCGCGTAGGTGCGCAGGGTGCGCTTGGTGCCGTCGTCGCCAGCCGCCTTTTTGATGATGGCGTCGATGGAGAAATTCTTGTAGAACGTAACGCCGCCGACGTCCTCAGCCGCGTCTTCGGCAGCCTTGAGCTGATCTTTGGTGGCCTCGAAGGAGGTAGTCACGCGGCCGTCCTCAATCGTGTAGTCGTCGCGCATGTCGTCAATGAGGCAGCCGATGGAATGCGCCGCGAGCAAAAAGCCCGACGTGAGGGCGATGCTTCCGCACATAAGCAAAAAGATGCCCAGGTACTTGCCGATATTGCGGCGCAGCTCGCGCGGGAGACGTTTTGCGAGAGGTGTCATGGCGCCGCCTACCAATCGAGCTCGGCGGCCGCGACGGGCGACTCGTTGAGCTCGTCCTCGACGATGCGCCCGTCGCGCAGGCGCAGCACGCGATTTGCCATGCGCGCGATGGCGGCATTGTGGGTGACAATGATGATGGTGCAGCCGTAAGTGCGGTTGACGTCCTCCATGAGCTGCAAGATTTCCTTGGATGTCTTGTAGTCGAGCGCGCCCGTGGGCTCGTCGCACAGCAGCAGGCCCGGGTTTTTGACGAGCGCACGACCGATGGCGCAGCGCTGCTGCTGGCCGCCCGAGACCTGGCGCGGAAACTTGTTGCGGTGCTCGTAGAGGCCCAGCGAACGCAGCAGATCGTCGACATTGAGCGGGTTTTTGGACAGGTGCGCCGTGACCTCGATGTTTTCCTTGATGGTAAGGTCGGGCACCAGGTTGTAGAACTGGAAGACAAAGCCCAGCTCGCGGCGTCGGTACTCGCCAGATCGGCGGGCTTGAGCGCCGTGAGATCGCAGCCGTCCACCATGATGGAGCCGCCGTCGGCATCCTCCAGGCCGCCGATCAGGTTGAGAAAGGTCGACTTGCCCGAGCCCGAGGGCCCCAGCATGACGCAGATCTCGCCGCGGTTGATGGACGTGTCGATGCCGTCGAGTACCGTCAGGCGCGCATCGCCGTCGCCGTAGTGTTTCTTGAGTCCGTTGACCTGGACGTAGGCACGCTTTGTCGCCATGCTATCCCCCGTTGTTAGCCTTCTGCTACTTTTCTAGGCTAATAGTAAACCCGGGCGAACTATTTTTAAGCGACGTGCGCGAACTATTTTCCAACCTACTCATTGGGGACAGACTTAAATGAGTGAAATCGCTCATTTAAGTCTGTCCCCAATGAGTGGTCCCCAAGTGCCGACATATTGGGACAGTCCCTGCCAGCCCTGCCGGCGGATCGGCAAAGATTGTCCCCAATGACTAGGTGGCTAGACGCTGGATTTGTTGTGGGCGAGGGCTAGGCCTACGGCGGCGATGGCGGCGGCGAAGAGCACCGTGACGCCCAGGTCGCAGGCGATGTCGTCCAGCGCGGCAGACGTCAGGTCAGAGGTAAGCGCCTTGCCGATCGCGTCGTTCACCCAATACGTCGGCACAAAGTGCGCCACCGTCTGCACGGCCGAACCCATCAGCGACAGCGGCATCCAGGCGCCACCCAAAAACGTCATGAGCATGCCGAGTAAGTTGCCCACACCGTTGAGCAGCTCCTCGCGCGCACCCAGGCTCGACAGCATAAAGCCAACAGCCAGCGGCGTGCACGCCAGGGCAAACGTTGCCGCCAGCGCTAGGCACACGCGACCCACGCCGACCTCGGCAACCGCGCTGGCAAAGCCCACGACGCCCATCATGCTCGACACGAGCCAGATGCAGACGGCGAGCACGGCGGCGGCCGCGAACACAGCGAGCGAACGCTGGCGCTCAGAGACCGGGCTGGCATCCATGCGGCGCACGCGCTCGGGCTCGTTCATGCCCGAAAACACCAGTCCCACCGACACGATGACCGACGAGATGATCGCGTACGCGCCAAAGTTGAAGTACGACTCGAGCGTGGTAGCAGCAGTCGAGTCGACCTTGACCTGCTCGATCTGGACCTCCGCGCGCTTTGCGGCCGCGTGCTCGGCGGCCCTTGCGACGTCACCGTTGGAGCAGCGGGTTCAAGCGCCGCCGCAGCGCCCGCGAGCGAGATCCAAGCGCGAGGCCTCGGCGGACGAAAGCGCCGCCGCCATGGTGCCGGAACCATAGGTCACGTCGAGCTTGGGCAGGGCCTCCCCCGCACGGGCGGCTGCAACAAGATCGTCCTCAAACCCCTCCGGGATAAAGAACACGCAATCGGCACTGCCCTTGGCGCTGTTGCTCTTGGAGAGCGCGTCGGCAAGGTCGTATGTGTCGTCGCCGACGCCCGTGACCAGGTCAAAGCGTGAGCCAGGTGCTTGGTAAGCGCCCGCGAAAGGTCGCTATTGTCGCGGTCGACCACGATCACGTTGGTGTCGTAGGGCTTGTACTCGGTAAGCTGCGACGAGTTCCAGCTCACCGAAGCCGCGATGAATACGCCCATGAGCGAGATGAACACCGTATAGATGAGCAGGTAGAACGGGTGCGCCAGCGCCATGCGAAGCGCGGTCTTAAAGGTGCTCATAGCGGCTCCTTCCAAAGATCAGCGTAGCGGCGGCGACAAACACCAGGGCCATCAGGACGAGCGCGCCGGCGCGAACAGCGAAGGGCCCCAGGTCCTCAAAGAAATACAGGCGATTGAACATGTCGCAGATGAGCTTGACGGGGTTGAGCCAGCACTCGACCGGACAAGCGCGGGCGACGTCGTCGGCAAGCGCCATCGCCGGCTCGCCGTAGAGGCCGGCAAACAGGCGCACGTGGTGGCAAAGCCCGTGAGGATGCCCGACTTGGATGCCTTGCCGCCCTTAACGGGAAGCGTGCCCACAAAAAGCCCCAGGCCCGTGGCGGCAAGCGCGGATGCAGCCCCGCCCAGCAGGCACAACCCCTCGCGCCCGCCAAAGTCGACGCCCACGACCAGGCGCACGTAGCCGATCGCAACCGCCATCGATGCAAAGGAAACCAGCCACGAGCCGACAAAAATGCCGGCCAGCGACGCCGTCTTGGAAAGACCGCCCACGCAGCGGCGCGCGCCAAGGCCCGACAGATTAGGCTGCAAATCGACGACGCTCAAGGCGGCAAACTCGGCAGACATCATCGCGACCAGGCCAAAAAGCGCGTAATAGTAGATGACCGTGCCATCGGGCGTGGCACGAGTCAGGCTCATGCGGCGGGTTCCGCCCTCGAGCGACAGGGCGTGCGCAACCGCCGCCGGATCGGCGAGCGCCGCCGGGTTGTCCTGGGCAATCTGGCGCATGAGCTCGACATTTTGCGTATACGAGCTTGCCACCGTTTCAAGGATGCTGCGGTCGGTGAGCACCGACGAGGCGCGCGAGCTGTCGTAACTCGACAGCAGCGTGAGCCTGGGCGTGCCCGCGGCATCAACCGTATAGATGCCCGCGACCTCGCCGGACTTGAGCGCACGGTTCGCGGCGTCCACATCCTCGCACTCGTGGATCTCGAGCAGCTGATCGTTGTCTTCCTTGGCAAGCGACGTCGCCACGCCCTTAAAGGTCGAAGCGTCCCAAGCCTCGTCCGCCACGACGGCAACCGGCACCGGGTCGATCTTGCCGTCGGAGCTGAGGTTAGCAAACATAAACATGAACATCGTGGAAAGTGCGACGGGAAAGAGAGCACCCCAGACCCACGTGCTCGGCCGGCGCAGCAGCGTCTTGACCGTAGTGATGATGGTGTTGAACATGGCTGCCCCCTAGTCGCGCAGCTCGCGGCCGGTGATCTCGAGGAACACGTCGTTGAGGGTCGGCGGTTCGCTCCACACGCGGCCGAGCGCCACGTCGGCAGCACGCAGCGTGTCGAGGATGTCGACCAGATTGTGCGGACTCGCCTCGCAGGTGCAGACGAGCTCGCCGCCGGACAGCTCGACCGAAAGCACGTGCTCGAGGGCGCGCAGTCGCTCGACCGTGGCGGCCTCGACGGCACCGACCTCAACAGTCACGCGCTCGCCCATCTGGATCATGCGCTTAAGCTCGTCGTTGGTGCCCTGCGCCAGCACGCGGCCGCCGTCCATGATCATGATGCGGCTGCAGATCTGCTCGACCTCCTCCATGTAATGGCTGGTATACACCACCGTAGCGCCCTCGTCGCGCAGGCGGCAGATGCCTCCAGGATGGCGTTGCGGCTCTGGGGGTCGACCGCCACCGTGGGCTCGTCAAAGAAGATGAGCTCGGGCTTGTGTGCGATGCCGCAGGCAATGTTGAGGCGGCGCGCCAGTCCGCCCGAAAGCTTGCCGGGACGAAACTTGGTAAAGTCGCCCAGCCCGACAAAGTCGATCGCCTCGTCCACCAGCGCGCGGCGGCGCTTGCGGTCGTTAACGTAGAGGCTGCAGAAATAGTCGATGTTCTCGCGCACCGTGAGCTCGTCAAACACCGCCACCTGCTGCGGCACCACGCCGATGCGGCGCTTGAGGTCGTAGCGGGCGGGCGTCATGGGCTCGCCGAACAGCTCGATGGTGCCTTTGTCGTAGGCGAGCAGCTGCAGGATACAGTTGATGGACGTGGTCTTGCCCGAGCCGTTGGGGCCCAGCAGGCCAAAGATCTCGCCGGGGGCGATGCTCAGGTTAAAGTGGTCGAGCGCAATAAGATCGTCATAGCGCTTGACGAGGTTTTCGACATGGACGATGTCTGTCATGAGGCGGCCCTTCTGTTGGTCGTGGCCCGGTACGATTTCATCATCGCAGGAGCGGGCGGCGCGCACCAGTGAGCTTTGTCACGAGTGAGGGGGGCGGAGGCGAAACCCCCGCTCGCGCGAGCGATCGACGCCGATTTGCCGCGCGGGAGGAATGTCACGGTTGCCCCGGGCGGCCCCTCCACCACGCGCGGCTTCGCGTACAATACCCGTATGAACAGGCTTTTCGACAAATCGATTGTGCTGGCGTGCTGTATCGCAGCCGCTCTGGGCCTTGCTGTGGACGCTCGCCTGGTCGCGGCGTTTTGCCTTGGCGTTATTGCCACCTCGCTGGCTGAGCTCGCGCAGGGGAAAAGCGCCCGGCGCGCGAGCGAGACCGCGAGCTGCGCTTACATCATCGCGGCTGTCTTCGTGCCGCCGTTTGTGCCGTTTGCGCCTCTCGCCCTCTATGACATCGCGCGGCGGGTGCGCCGTGAGCACGCCTGGGCCGCGCTGGGCATTGGCGCCACCTTTGTCTTTGCGCTTGTCGCGGACCTTCGCACCGACGCGCTCACCGCCCGAACGCTCCTGCTGACTGCCATCCTTTCGGTTGCCGCTACCTTGCTATCGCTGCGCACCGCCCAGTTGGAACGCGAGCAGCAGCGCATGCGCCGCACCCGCGACGAGCTGCAGGAACGAGCCCTCGCGCTCGAAGCGCGCAACCGCGATCTTGCCGATCGCCAGGACTACGAAGTCGAGCTCGCGACGCTCGCCGAACGCGCCCGCATCGCGCGCGAGATCCACGATAACGTCGGGCACCAGCTCACGCGTACCTCGCTGCAGACCGAGGCCCTGTGCATAGTCCACGCCGATGAACCCGGCGTCGCCGCCGATTTCGCCGACGTCAAGCACACCGTTGACGAGGCGCTCCAGCTTGTGCGCACCAGCGTCCACGCGCTCAACGACAACGCCGTCGATCTTTCCGTGCAGCTCGAACGCATTGTTGAAGGCGCACGCTCGGACGGCGGCCCGCAGATTGAGCTTGAAGTTATGACCGAACATGCGCCCGCAAACGTCGCCAACTGCTTTGCGGCGGTCCTGCGCGAGGCGCTATCCAACACCATGCGCCACGCCCGCGCGCAAAACGTTGCTGTGCGATGCATGGAGCATCCATCGTTTTACCAGCTCATCGTTACCGACGATGGCATGGGCGGGACCCAGACGGGCGGTCGCGGCGCCGCCGAGGGCATGGGGCTCGGCTCCATGCGCGAGCGCGTCG
>ENA-OQCE01000895-OQCE01000895.1-human-gut-metagenome-genome-assembly--contig:-NODE-895-length-13788-cov-1.777103_pt1 | contig 13788 bp, 16 predicted proteins | sample MGYA00242495_ERZ504572 | MGnify/ENA primary metagenome ERZ504572 (study PRJEB26092, sample SAMD00036228) | human gut metagenome | host: Homo sapiens | study: EMG produced TPA metagenomics assembly of...
CAAAGACATACCGCCGTACATCATAGCCGGACGGGAACCCATCTGCTATGCAGGCATCAACATCGTGGGACTGCGCCGTCGCGTTTCTCCAACGAAACCATCGAGGCCATTCACAACGCCTACCGCATTATCTATCAAAGCGGACTGAACAATACGGAAGCTTTGAAAAAGATTGAGAATGAAATGGAAATGACCCCAGAAATCAGCTATATTGTAAACTTTATACGCGAATCGGCTCGCGGCATTATTCCTGCAAGCAAATAAAAAGTTAATAATATGATATATAGATTTACCCTCATCTCCGATGAAGCGGACGACTTCATCAGAGAAATACAGATTGACCCGGAAGCCACGTTCTATGATTTTCACGAAGCCATCGTGAAATCAGTAGGTTATACCGATGACCAGATGACCTCTTTCTTTATCTGCGACGATGATTGGGAAAAGGAAAAAGAAGTTACCCTCGAAGAAATGGACGACAATCCGGAAATGGACAGTTGGGTGATGAAAGACACTCAGGTCAGCGAATTGGTAGAGGACGAAAAGCAGAAACTCCTGTACGTGTTCGACTACATGACAGAACGTTGTTTCTTCATCGAACTCTCCGAAATCATCACCGGCAAGAATATGACCGGAGCAAAATGCACTAAGAAAGCCGGAGAGGCTCCCAAGCAGACCGTTGACTTTGAAGAAATGGCTGCTGCCAGCGGCTCGCTCGACTTGGACGAAAGTTTCTACGGCGACCAGGACTTCGACATGGAAGACTTCGATAAAGAAGGATTCGGCGGTTTGGACGATGGAGCCGCAGGTATTGCTTACGAAGACGACAAATTCTGATAAACCGGTTCGGGCGAATAGCACCTGCTCCAATGACAACGAGACTTCCCTTGAGGATACATTCGTTTCAAAGGATGCAATTGTTTTTCGCCCGAATTATTTTGTTGCAATCTCATGAAAACATTGATAGTACTTATAGGCCCCACAGGAGTAGGAAAGACAGAACTTAGTCTCCGACTGGCGGAACACTTCGGAACATGTATCATTTCCGCCGATTCACGACAGCTTTATGCCGATTTGAAAATCGTACGGCCGCCCCTACCCCGGAACAACTGCAACGGTACGGCATTACTTTGTAGGCACACTGCAACTGACCGACTATTACAGTGCCGCCCAATATGAAGCCGAAGTACTGCAACTTCTTGAGCAACTCTATACCCGGCACGAGGTCGTACTCCTGACCGGCGGCTCCATGATGTACGTAGATGCCGTATGCAAAGGCATTGACGACATTCCTACCGTAGATGCCGAAACCCGCCGGCTTATGCTGCACAAATACGAAACGGAAGGTTTGGAACACCTCTGTGCCGAACTGAAACTGCTGGACCCGGAATATTACAAAATCGTAGACCTGAAGAACCATAAGCGGGTAATCCACGCACTGGAAATCTGTTATATGACAGGCAAGACCTACACCTCTTTCCGCACACAGCAAAAGAAAGAACGGCCCTTCCGCATCATCAAAATAGGACTCACCCGTGACCGTGAAGAATTATATGCCCGTATCAACCAACGCGTAGAACAGATGATAACGGACGGACTGGTAGAGGAAGCCCGCAGTGTCTACCCTCACCGTGCACTCAATTCACTGAACACCGTAGGCTACAAGGAAATCTTCAACTATCTGGACGGTGAATGGACACTGCCTTTTGCCATTGAGAAAATCCAGCAGAATTCACGCATCTACTCCCGTAAACAGATGACGTGGTTCAAGAGGGACGAAGAGATACGCTGGTTTCATCCGGAACAAGAAACGGAGATACTTGCCTATCTCCGTTCCCAGCTATCGTAAACCTGCCCGCAACCGGCACAGCCCCTAAAACCTTTCCGAGCCTTTGCACCCCGGCTATCGTCAAGGCAAAGCCGTTATTGTCTTTTTCAGCCTTATGTCCTGGCTGGATGCGCCTATCATAACCTCAAACTCGCCCGGCTCCACTGTCCAGTTCATATTGCGGTCCAGAATCTGCAAGTCTTCCGGCTTCAAGGAGAAAGTGACCTGCCTGGTTTCACCCGGTTGCAAGGATATCCTCTCAAAACCGCGCAACTGCGAATCGTAGGTAATGACACTGCTCACCTTATCGCGTACATACAATTGCACCACCTCGTCACCCGCACGTTTTCCAGTATTCGTAACGTTGACTTTAATCATATATTCGCCCTGCGTATGCTGTTGCAACGGAGAGACTTCCAAATCGGAGTAAGCAAAAGTCGTATAGCTCAGACCGAAACCGAACGGATACAGTTCGCCGATGACGCGTGTTGCGCCCGAACCGTTTGGACCGGAATGCGGTTGAGCGCCATGCGAACCGGGTTTGAAAGGGAAGTTCAGCTCTATCTGTCCTACGCTCTTAGGGAAAGTCACTGTCAGTTTGCCGCCCGGATTATGCTCGCCAAACAGAGTTTCCGCAATCACCGTTCCTCCCTGACAACCGGGAAACCACGACTCCAAGATGGCTGGGATATAAGCATTTGCCCAGTTGACGGTGAGCGGCTGCCCGTTTATCAGCACCAGTATCACCGACTTTCCCGTTGCATGCAATGCCTCAAGTAATTGCTGCTGGCGTCCCGGCAAGTCGAGCGAAGTACGCGAACGGCTCTCTCCCGTACGGTACTCATCTCGCCAAGCACGGCAATAATGACATCACTTTCACCGGCTTTTGCTACGGCTTCGGCAATGCCTTGTTTTTCCTGTTCGCTCATGGGCGCAGGCAATATCTCCGTGGCAGGCCAACCTGCATCCACAATATCACAGCCTTTGGCATAATCCACTTCGGCAATGCCTTTCAGATAATTACGCAAACCGGCAAGCACGGTAACCGTCTCCAGTCCGTTAGGGCCGTAACGGCTGGTCATAAAGTTATCCTCATCAGCCAACGGGCCGGTTACCAGCACCTTCTTTATCTGCCGTTTATCCAGCGGAAGGATATTATTCTCGTTTTTCAGAAGCACAAGTGCCTGTTGCTGCATCTGCTTCACAAAATCCATATTCCGGTCTGCCCCGCCTACTCTGTCGGCGGCTTTCGTATCGGCTACATAAGGTTGGTCGAACAGTCCCAAGCGGAATTTCACCCGCAGCACTTCCGACACACGCTTGTCTATCACAGCCATTGAAATCTTCTTTTCTTCCAGCAACCGGCGGATAGGCAGAATAAAATCGGAAGGCGGAGTAAAGTGGGTACGCACATTCAAGCCGGCTTCCAAAACCTGACGCACAGCCTCATCATAGGTATCCGCACATGATGCTTGGACTCCACAAACTCCACAGCCTCGCTGTCGCTCACCACATAGCCGTCGAAGCCATACTCCTCGCGCAGCAATTCCGTCAGAAAATAGTAGCTGGCGGATACGGGCACACCGTCCCAATCGTTATAACTGCTCATCACTCCCATAGGATGCGAGTTCTGAATGACCTTCTTAAAAGGATAAAGAAACAGTTCGTGCAACTCGCGCGGAGCCACATGCGGGTCGGTACGGCAATTCCCGTCACGCCCGCCTTTGGGCACACTGTAAACTGCATAGTGCTTCAAAGTAGCAGCTACTCCCTGCGACTGGATGCCGTTCACCATTTCCGTTCCCAAAGCCGCTATCAGATAGGGTTCTTCTCCATAACACTCCAATGTACGTCCCCAACGCGGGTCGCGTACAATATCCAGTATGGGAGCATACACATTGGTGTATCCCAACGCTTTCGCCTCTTGTCCGGCTATGACACCGGCACGGCGAACAAGCTCTTTGTTCCAGGTGCTTCCGATGGCAATAGGAGCAGGCAACGGCGTGGCTTTGGTGTGGTTCAGTCCGTGAATCCCCTCATTCGTGAAGTCAACGGGAATCCCCAAACGGGTTTCTTCCACAAACCAGCGTTGCACGGTATTGACGGCCTCGGCATGATTGCTGAAAGGGTACAATAAACCGGGAACCTGCGCAGACTTCTTTCCCACGCCGTTCAGCATCTCATCGATATTGGCAATGCCGTCTTTCCATATTTCGTTTTTCCAACCGGCAACGGGCAGGGAATCCTTTAACACACGTCCGTAGCCGTAAAGAGTTGCCAGTTGGCAGGTTTTCTCTTCCACTGACATTTGGGAGAGCAGGTCGGCTACCCGCTTTTCAACCGGTTGGGAAGGGTCTTCATAAATGTCCTTCACCCCGTTCTTGTTGAAATCGATCCAACCGTTCCGATACATTTTCTTGTTTTGCGCCTGCACATTTCCGGCAAGCCCCAGACAAAGAGCGGAAATGCAGATAATCAGTTTGTGTTTCATGTATAAAATCAATAATAAGTAATTAAAGTTCAAATAATTCCGCATATTCGGCTTCAATGAACGCATCCAATTCATTATAGAGCGACTGCATCGCCTTTACATCCGCTTCCCCTTTCCTGCGCCACTCTTTCAATACCGGTACGGTGCGCCGGAACACCTCATCCTCTACCGGAGCCAGCAACTGCATATAGCCGTTCTTATCGGCATTATAAAGCCTTTCCCAGTTCATATAGCGGTTGCTGCCCATACCTTGCCCGTAAGAGAAAACATCCCCTGCCAGTATTACCGACCAATTGCCCAAAGGAGAAACCTTCTTTGCTTCATCACGAACCAGCAACCTCGGCAAAGCCTTGTCCGCCCCTTTCACCCAGACGGGCATTGTCACTCCGGTAGGCGGATACCCCAGAATTGTCCACATCGTAGTGAGTTCGGGCCGCTCCCCTTCTTTCACGCCCTGCACCACCACCGAACTTGCCGTACTGCTGCGTGCGATGAAGTCCTGGTCTACAAACCACCCCGTTGTCTTAGGACGATTGAAATCCCCGCTCTTCAAATCAATCCCCAACAGCGGATTGGCAAAAGAGCGGGAAAGCTCCCTGAATATCCATTGCGGCGTAATCTGTCCCGTAGCAGAGGCCGGCATCAGCAGCTTATCTTCCTGCATAAAGCGAACATAACCCGCTCCCTCATTCACCTTGCCGGAAAAAGAGAAGTTGGTGCGTGCAATGTATCCGCAAGGCGCATCCTTAGGATTGTTGGCATCGTACATCACATACTCGTAATAATCCACTTCGAACATAGCAGCACCGCCTTTGGCATCAATCACGCCGAAGTTGGCCTCTATCAGGCTGGGCTTGGACAGCGTATCGAGAAATTGGCGGAAATCCTTTACCGTGGCACACACTTCCAAGGCACGCCGCATTACCCGTCCGTTGGCCTCTCCACGTTCCTCACCGGGTTTCAGCTCGACCAGGTTATAGGATTGCGTATTCATAATGGAGAAGCCCGCGGCGTTCGTACCTATCCACACATCCGTCGGATTGTCTTCCACACTGTTCACAACGGCTACAAAAGGATAGCGACCGCCGGAGAAGTATCTCACGCTGTTTTGTGGAAAGTCCGTATCGCGGTTCTTCCACAACAAAGGACGTCCGTCGGGGGTAACCTTGCCGGAAATTACGGCAGAAGTACAGGCGGAAAGCGGTTCGGCGCTTCCCAAAGATACAATGGCGGCAATCAAGGCCAATAAAGTCCGTTTCATAGCAAAGATGTTTTACCGTTAATCTCGACAAAGATAAAAAATCAATCCGGATTAGTATATCACACCGGTCAAAATACCTACAAATAGCGATTGCAGTTCTCGAAGAAAAGCCGTTACTTTGCGCCCGAAACATAGAGTGGAAAGGAATAACCTGCAATGAATGAACAACATAAATATCGGGCTACGGACAAGATGAGCGACCTCATCTGCGACAATTACTCCTTATTAATGGTGATGAGCCGTTTCGGGCTGTCGCTCGGCTTCGGAGACAAGAGTGTAAAGGATGTCTGCGAAGCCCAGCATGTAGACTACCGCACCTTCCTCGCCGTAGCCAATTTCATCAGCGAGGAGCAATACTCGTACAGTGCGGACAATGATTCATTCTCGATTCCGGCACTGATGGATTATCTGAAACGCGCACACGCCTACTTCCTCGACTTCAACCTGCCTGCCATGCGCCGCAAGCTGATAGAAGCCATAGACTGCTCCAGAGACAATGATGTGGCTTATCTCATCCTTAAGTTCTTTGACGAATACGCCAAAGAAGTACGCCGCCACATGGAATACGAAAACAAAGCCGTCTTCACTTACGTGGAGCAACTGCTGCAAGGCAGACCGTCCGATGTGTACAACATCGCCACTTTCGCCAGCAAGCACAACCAGATAGACACCAAGCTGAAGGAACTGAAAAACATCATCATCAAGTACTATCCGGAAAAAGAGAACAACAATCTTCTGAACGCCGTCCTTTTCGACATCTTCAATTGCGAACAGGACCTTGCATCGCATTGCCAGGTAGAAGACTATATGTTTGTTCCCGCCGTAGCGCAAATAGAAAAAAGGCTGAAAGATGAACAATAATATTTCTCTGAAAATAGTTGTTGCAGAAACTTCGGTCATTGTACGAAGTGGTCTTGCGGCAGTGCTCAAACGCATTCCCAATCTGAATGCGCACCCCATCGAGGTGTCGTCACCGGAAGCATTGCAGAACTTTATACATCTGCACACTCCCGATATTGTAATCGTAAACCCTACTTTCGGCGGTTGGTTCGACCTGCCTCTTTCAAGACAAACCATAACGGAAACAGTATCAAATACATCGCATTGGTATGTTCCGTCATCGACAATAACGCGCTGAAAGAGTATGACGAAAGCATCGCCATCTGTGACGATATCGAAATGATTACCACAAAAATCAACCGTCTTCTCCATACCGAAGAAGAAGATGAGAAAGACAGCGAACAGGAAACGCTCAGCCAACGTGAAAAGGAAATCATTACCTGCGTCGTAAAAGGCATGACCAACAAGGCGATTGCCGACAAACTGTATCTGTCTATCCATACCGTCATCACCCACCGCCGCAACATTGCACGCAAGTTGCAGATACATTCTCCCGCAGGCCTCACCATCTATGCCATTGTGAACAAGCTGGTGGAACTGAGCGATATTAAAGATACTTTATAATCCTTTCTTCCACACAGCCTGCCGGAAGAAAGAATGCAAAACCCGTTTCCCCATAGGAGAAAAACATATTGACCTGCCGCTGGAACTTCATCAGTCCGGCAGGTATCTCCGCCACATCCGCCACAAAACAAATCCCCGCTTCACGATGTCGCATCGGAAAACGGGGATCCTTTTATCTTCATAAAAGTGGTTACGTAATTATGACTAACTAATTCATTCTTTAAATCTGATGTTGCAAAGATACGGCATCGCACCCGATGCCGCAATCACCTGATATAGGTATATTAAAGAACAACAGTCATTATAAATAGGTAACGCCGCCATTCAACCATGTATTTCTGCCAGCCCTATCCCTTTGCCATCTCTTCCTTAACCGCTGCGGACAGTTGTTCCAGCGCTTTTTGCAGCACCGAACGGGGACAGCCTACATTCAACCGCATAAAGCCTTCTCCCGGTTTGCCGAACATCGTCCCGTCATTCAGGGCCAGATGAGCTTTTTCTGCAAACAGTCTTGCCAACTTCTCTTGCGGCAGGCCCAATGCCCTACAATCCAGAAAAACGAGATAAGAGGCCTGCGGGCGTATCATACCGATGCCCGGAACATGCTCTTTCAGATAATTCTCCGTAAAGTCGATATTGGCCTGTACATATCCGAGTACCTGTTCCAGCCACTCTTCACCGTGCGTATAGGCAGCCGCAGCGCCGATGTAAGCAAATAAATGCCCTTCGCAGAACTCGCCCGCCTCCATAAACTCCCGGAAACGCCGACGAATATCCTCATTCACCGCTATGGCATACGAACTGCCCAATCCCGGCATATTGAAAGCCTTGCTGGGAGCCATAAAAGTAAGAGAATTCTGTGCGGCAGCCTCGGACACCGTGGCGAAAGGATGATGCTTGTAAGGGGGTAAGGTAAGATCGCGTGTATCTCTCGGAAACGACCATAGTCCCGCTCTCTTTACAAACATCCGCTATCCGACGCAGCTCTTCGACCGTCCATACACGTCCGCCCGGATTATGGGGATTACAAAGGATAAGCAACCTGCATCCCCGGATATCCTTAGAGAAACGCTCAAAATCAATATGATAATGCCCGTCGTACAAATCGAGCGGAGAATAGACCACTTCGCGTCCCAAACGTTCGGTCACCAGGAAAAAAGGATGGTACACCGGAGTCATTACCATTACCTTGTCGCCCGGTTTGGTAAAGCATTGCAGCGCAAATGCCTGCCCGCGTACAATTCCGGGAACAAACGTCAGCATATCACGCGTAACATCCCACTGGTGGCGTTTGTGCAACCAACTGCAAATAGAGGTATACCACTCCTCACAGGCAAAAGTATATCCCAAAACCTCGTGGTCGAGACGACGGCGCAACGCATCCATCACAAAAGGCGGCGTACGGAAATCCATATCGGCCACCCACATGGGAAGCAAATCTTTACGTCCCCACACATTCTCCACGCCGTCCCATTTTACGGAGTCCGTACCGCGGCGTTCAATCACTTCATCAAAATTATACTTCATAAGGTTCAAGCTATTTTAATTGAGTTTCCGAGTTTAACGACAGTATATAAAATTATTCGCAAAAGTACGAAATATCTTTGCTTTTGAGTAAATTTGCCAACCAATTTAAAAGAGACATTTATGATTAAAGCCCTGTTTTTTGACATCGACGGTACACTGGTGAGTTTCAAGACCCACCAGATTCCCGTTTCCACCATCGAAGCGCTGGAAGCCGCCAAAGCCAAAGGCATACAGATATTCATTTCTACCGGACGTCCGCGTGTCATCATCAATAACCTCGCCGCCCTGCAGGAACGGAAACTGATAGACGGCTACATCACCATGAACGGCGCCTATTGTTTTGTGGACGATACCGTTATCTACAAAAGTCCCATACCGGCAGCCGAAGTCGATGCACTGACAAGCTTCTGTCACGAGCGCAATCTCCCCTGCATACTGGTGGTGAACACGATATTTGCGTCAATCAGCCGGGCGAACTCGTAACAGAGATATTCAACAGACAACTCAAAACAGACCCCATCCCACCCAAACCCTATACAGACAACCATTCGGACAAGGAGTACTACCAACTGACGCCCTTTATCGATATTGAAGAAGAACAACTCCTGCTGCCTTCCATTCCCAACTGCGAAATGGGACGCTGGCATCCGGCATTTGTAGATGTCACCGCCAAAGGAAATACCAAACAACGCGGCATCGACGAGATAATCCGGCATTTCGGCATCCGTCTGGAAGAAACGATGGCTTTCGGCGACGGTGGAAACGATATCAGCATGTTGCGTCATGCAGGCATTGGAGTGGCTATGGGCAATGCCAAAGACGATGTTAAAGCCGCAGCCGGTTATGTCACTACGAGCGTTGACGACAACGGCATAGCCAATGCACTAAAACAATACGGAATAATCGAAAGTTGAGGGTTGAAAGCCAGCTATGCATATGTCCTTCGTACCCGACACTCAGAACAAGGAGTTTCAAGATGCCTTGAACCTCATACAGTACACCCGCCAGTCTGTTTTCCTGACGGGGAAAGCGGGTACGGGAAAGTCTACCTTTCTCCGGTATATCTGCGAACATACCAAGAAGAAACACGTTGTGCTGGCTCCTACGGGAATTGCCGCCATCAATGCGGGGGGAAGCACGCTGCACAGTTTCTTCAAACTGCCGTTTTATCCTCTGCTGCCCGATGACCCAATTTCAGCTTACAACGGGGACGCATCCACGAATTCTTTAAATACACCAAACCTCACCGCAAGCTGCTCGAAGAACTGGAGCTGGTTATCATCGACGAGATTTCCATGGTACGGGCAGATATCATCGATGCCGTCGACCGTATTTTGCGGGTTTACTCACGCAACCTCAGGGACTTTCGGCGGAAAACAAATCCTGCTGGTGGGCGATGTATTCCAGTTGGAACCCGTAGTGAAAGGGGACGAACGGGACATACTGAACCGTTTCTATCCTACCCCTTATTTCTTCTCTGCAAGAGTATTCGGACAGATAGACCTCGTGTCCATTGAACTGCAAACCGTCTACCGCCAGACCGACAAGGTATTTGTCAACGTACTGGACCATATACGGAGCAATACAGTGGGCGCTGCCGACCTGCAACTGCTCAATACCCGCTACGGTACACAGATAGAACAGTCCGAAGCCGATATGTACATCACCCTCGCCACCCGCCGCGATAATGTGGATTATATCAATGACAAAAAACTTGCCGAGCTTCCGGGAGACCCCGTTACGTTTCATGGTGAAATCATGGGCGACTTTCCCGAAAGCAGCCTTCCCACCTCTCAGGAACTGGTACTCAAACCGGGCGCTCAAATCATTTTCATTAAAAACGATTTCGACCGCCGGTGGGTAAACGGTACAATCGGCATTGTCAGCGGCTTCGACCTATTGAAGAAACACTCTACATCATTACCGACGACGGCAAGGAATGTGATGTGAAACGGGAGTCCTGGCGGAATATCCGCTACAAATACAACGAAGAAAAAAAAACAGATTGAGGAAGAAGAGTTAGGAACTTTCACCCAATATCCTGTACGACTGGCATGGGCCATCACTGTCCATAAAAGCCAGGGACTGACTTTCAGCCGGGTAGTCATCGATTTCACCGGTGGCGTATTTGCCGGTGGACAAGCATACGTGGCACTCAGCCGGTGCACATCGCTGGAAGGGATACAGCTGAAAAAGCCCGTCAGCCGCGCCGATGTATTCGTACGTCCCGAAATTGTAGGATTCGCCCAACGCTTCAACAACCGCCAGGCCATTGACCGTGCCTTGAAGCAGGCACAGGCAGATGTGCAATATGTAGCGGCAGCCAAAGCCTTCGACCAGGGAGACTTCGAGACTTTCCTCAATGAATTCTTCAAGGCCATCCATTCCCGTTATGACATCGAGAAACCCGTAGTGCAACGTCTTATCCGCAAAAAGCTGAATATCATCAACCGGCTGAAAGCAGACAACGCCTGCCTGAAACAAGACATGGAAAAACAGCGGAAGCGCCTGCAAGACTACGCCCGCGAATATTATGCCATGGGGAACGAGTGCATCACCCAAGCCCGCGACGCCCGTGCCGCCCTTGCCAATTATGACAAAGCTTTGGAGCTTTATCCCGAATACACGGATGCCTGGGTGCGAAAAGGCGTCACCCTCTTCAACGAAAACCAATACCAGGAAGCCGAAGAATGCCTGAACCGTGCCGTACGCTTGCGCCCCGCCGAATTCAAAACCGTGTACAACCGTGGAAAGTTGCGGCTTAAACTCGGAAACATTGAAGGTGCCATAGCCGACCTGGACAAAGCCACCACCCTAAAGCCCGAACATGCCGGGGCTCACGAACTCTTCGGGGACGCTTTGATGCAAACCGGGAAAGAGGTTGAAGCAGCCTTGCAATGGCGATTGGCGGAAGAACTCCGCAAAAAGCGCTCCTCAAAATAAAATCCATCCTTATACATTTGATTTCAAGAAACTTATTATTACTTTTGTGATATACTTTTAAACCAAGTCCGACAATATCATGCTTCTGAAACTTTATGAAAAGAACAACAACCCGGCAGATTTGCAACAAGTAATCGACATTCTGAACGACGGGGGCATCATCATCTACCCCACCGACACCATGTATGCCATCGGCTGCCACGGACTGAAGGAACGTGCGATAGAACGTATCTGCCAACTCAAAAACACCGACCCCAAGAAGAACAACCTTTCCATCATCTGCTACGACCTGAGCAGTATCAGCGAATATGCCAAGTTCGACAACAACACGTTTAAATTAATGAAGCGCAACCTTCCGGGCGCTTTCACCTTTATCTTAAACGGCACAGTCCGTCTGCCGAAGATATTCCGCAACCGGAAAGAAGTAGGAATCCGTATGCCCGACCATCCGATAATACAGGAGCTGGCACGCCTGCTGGATGCCCCTATCATGACCGCCACACTCCCCCATAACGAAAACGAAGACATTGAATACTGCACCGACCCCGAACTGATTGATGAGAAGTTCGGCAATATCGTCGACCTGGTTATCGACGGTGGAATAGGTGGCATAGAGGGTTCCACAGTAGTGGACTGCACCGGTGGCGAGGCAGAAATCGTACGCCAGGGAAAAGGCTGGCTGGATGAAGGATAAAATTCAATCTCCGCATATTCCTCAAAAACATTTCCGGCTCTTATAATGTTTCTTTTTCAAAGAAACAACATATTCTATGAGTACAAAAGAGCAATACTGGAAATATTCATTGATTACCATCATTATCGGGTTGGGGATTATCCTCGCCAGGCAAATCACTCCCTTCTTAGGCGGTCTGTTGGGTGCATTGACCATCTATATACTGGTCAGGCGCCAGATGATTTATCTGTCCGAAAAGCGAAAGATAAAACGGAGCATAGCTGCCACCGTCATTACGGCAGAAGCCATTTTATGCTTTCTCGTTCCTCTGGCATTGGTAGTATGGCTGGCGGTAGTAAACCTGCAGAACATCAACCTTGATCCGCAGGCAGTCATTGCACCTTTTGAAGAAGCCGCCTCCATTATCAAGGCCAGAACCGGATACAATGTACTAAGCGGAAACAGCCTTTCATTCTTCATTTCATCCCTTCCACGCATCGGACAGACATTAATGGGAGGCATCAGCAGCTTCATCGTCAACATGTTTGTACTGGTATTTGTCCTCTACTTCATGCTGATAGGCGGAAAGAAAATGGAGCAATATGTCAACGAACTTCTTCCTTTCAATGAAACCAACACACAGGAGATAGTACACGAAATCAATATGATTGTCCGTTCCATTGTGCTCGGCATACCTTTGCTTGCCGTAATACAAGGAGGAGTAGCCATGCTCGGCTATTGGATATTCGATGCTCCCAATATTCTGTTTTCAGGCTTTCTTACAGGTTTTGCCAGTATCATACCCATGGCAGGTACGGCATTGGTATGGATTCCCATAGCCATATACATGGCACTTATCGGCAACTGGTTCCAAGCAATCGGACTGGTCATATTCGGTTCCCTTGTCATCTCGCAACTCGATAATCTGATACGTTTCGTCATCCAAAAGAAAATGGCCGATATTCATCCGCTCATCACTGTCTTCGGAGTTGTTATCGGCCTCTCCCTTTTTGGATTTATGGGGGTCATATTCGGCCCGTTACTACTTTCCCTGTTCTTTCTCTTTGTCAATATGTTCAAAAAAGGATATCTGGACGGAGCAAAATAAATCGCTCCTAAGGTGTAAACAGAACAAAGCACCGGACTCCCCCGAAAGCCTCATAACCGACTTTGGGATGGCAGTCCGATGCCTTGCATATCAGAAGAGTCCGGCTGAATACAACGTACCTCTACGGAAAACGTTTACTTCCGGCCGGTTTCCTCATTGTATTCCGATGTTATGACGTACCGGAGTCAGGATAAACGTAAATTCATAATCAGCATAAGGCACCTGATACTCAGGACGGGCTATGCGTCCCCAACTATCCTCGCATCCCAAACCGGCTTGAACCTTATCAATGCAGAAGTTTGTCAAATCCGCCTCTTCCACCTCCTGAGAGTGTCCCTGGCGCTTGCTCCAGCCTTCATCCAAAGATTCAATCGTATAGTGTAAAGCCGATGCGGAGAACGGAGCGGCAGCAACTGCCTCTATACCGTTACCGGCTGCATCCAGCATCTTCCACCAGCGGATATCGGTCTTTGTGCCATTCCTTCCTGCGGAC
>ENA-OQCE01000896-OQCE01000896.1-human-gut-metagenome-genome-assembly--contig:-NODE-896-length-13785-cov-1.805023_pt1 | contig 13785 bp, 14 predicted proteins | sample MGYA00242495_ERZ504572 | MGnify/ENA primary metagenome ERZ504572 (study PRJEB26092, sample SAMD00036228) | human gut metagenome | host: Homo sapiens | study: EMG produced TPA metagenomics assembly of...
ATTTATTTTCGCGTTTATCCTGATGAGCTGTGTGGGATATGATAAGCCGGTTCTTTCCGGGGTAATGGAAGGATATGCCGCAGAAGAGGCAGGTCTTCAGGAAGGGGATGAGATTATCCGGATGAATCATTTTTCGGTTCATTTCAGCAGAGAAATCACTGCATACGGAACATTTCATTCCGGGGAAACCATTAAAGTCACTTATGCAAGGGATGGGCAGAAACATACGACAACACTGGTTCCGAAACTGGATAAAGAGACCGGAAGATATCTGTACGGATTTCAGACCATGGGAAATGTCCGGGTAAAGGGAAACGTGCTCACAAACTTAAAAAACAGTTTTTACGAGGTGCGATATTGGATTTATACCACTATCCAGAGTCTGAAAATGCTTGTGACACGTCAGGTATCTCCAAACGAACTGAGCGGACCGGTCGGTATCGTAAAATCAATCGGAGACACCTATCAGCAGTCTGTAAAAAATGACGGGTATTACTATGCACTTTTGAATATGCTCAACTGGACGATTCTTTTATCTGCGAATCTGGGCGTTATGAATCTGCTGCCGCTTCCGGCACTGGACGGAGGCCGGCTGTTATTTCTGATTATTGAGGCGATCCGCAGAAAGCGGATTGATCCAAACAAAGAAGGCATGGTAAATCTGGTTGGTATTGTATTGTTGTTTGGACTGATGTTTATTGTTATGTTCAATGACATTCGAAAACTATTTATCTAAGAGGCTAGAGGCGTTATGATGGAGAGACATATCACAAAGGAAGTACAGATTGGAAACAGATGGATTGGAGGGAAATCATCCGATTGCGATTCAGTCTATGAACAAATACAAAGACAGAGGATGTTGCGGCAACGGTGGCACAGATTAAGCAGCTGACAAAAGTCGGTTGTGAAATTATCCGCTGCGCGGTTCCCACCCAGGAGGCAGCTGCGGCGCTGACGGAAATCAAAAAACAGATTACCATCCCGCTGGTTGCGGATATCCATTTTGATTACCGGCTTGCGATTGCAGCCATGGAGCACGGTGCGGATAAAATTCGTATCAATCCCGGAAACATTGGAAGTCGTGAGCGTGTAAAAGCGGTTGTGGATGTGGCAAAAGAGCGCCGGATTCCTATCCGTGTGGGCGTCAACAGCGGATCTTTAGAGAAGGGTCTCGTGGAAAAATACCATGGTGTGACCGCAGAGGGAATTGTGGAGAGCGCAATGGATAAAGTGAAACTGATCGAAGATATGGGCTATGATAATCTTGTGATCAGTATCAAATCCTCGGATGTCATGATGTGTGTCAAAGCACATGAGCTGATCGCAAAACAGACGGATCATCCGCTGCATGTGGGAATCACAGAGGCGGGAACACTGATCAGCGGGAATATCAAATCCGCAATCGGTCTGGGACTGATTTTAAACCAGGGAATCGGGGATACCATCCGTGTTTCTCTGACTGGGGACCGTTGGAAGAGATTAAATCCGCAAAACTGATTCTTCGTACCCTCGGACTTCGCAAAGGGGGCGTGGAAGTGGTTTCCTGTCCGACCTGCGGAAGAACCCGCATTGATCTGATCGGGCTTGCCAATCAGGTAGAAACGATGGTTTCGGAATTTCCGCTTGATATCAAAGTGGCGGTAATGGGATGTGTGGTAAACGGACCGGGAGAGGCAAAGGAAGCCGATATCGGGATTGCCGGAGGTGTCGGCGAGGGTCTGATTATCAAACATGGAGAAATTTACAAAAAAGTACCGGAAGCAGAACTTCTGCCGGCACTGCGTTATGAATTGGAACATTGGAGTGAAGACTGATGTCAAAAGCATTTCGTGAAGCCTTTCCGACACTGAAACTGGAGGAAGAACTCGAAGGGCTGTTAGATACAACTGAAGTGACAAAAATAAGTGCGAATCATGAACATACTCATATTCGCATTTATTTGCGTGCAAAAAGACTTATTTTCAAAAAAAACATATGGAAACTTGAAAAAGCGATTACCGAACAGATTTTTCAGAACCGGGCCATACAGGTAAAGATCATAGAGTCTTATGAGCTTTCCGAACAGTATACCCCGAAGTCTCTGATAGAGGTGTATAAGGACAGTATTTTAGATGAACTGAATGCCTACAGTGTGCTCGAATACAATCTGTTGCGGACGGCGGACATGGAATTTCCGGAAGAGGACCGTCTGATTCTGACGATGGATGAGACTATTATTGCCAAAACCCGTACGGATGAGATTATCGAATTTTTAGAGAAAGTGATCTGTGAGCGCTGTGGAATGAATCTGAAAATATTTCCACAATACCGGAAACCGCAGGAGAGCAAATACCGGAAAAATTCCGAAGAACAGATCCGGCAGGAAGTGGCAGGAATTGTTGCGCGGACGAAGCTTGTTATGGAAGGAAAATCCCAGAAAACGGAAGAAAAAGAGAAAACTGTCGAAACAGAAGAAAAAACAAAGACAATTGCAAAAACGGCAGGAAATCGTGCAGACACTTCAAAAAATGGTACAAATTATGCAAAACCAAAGCAGAAGTTTGAAAAGCGGGGAGAGTTCCGCCGGAAATTCGAGTCGGATAACGGCAAAAAATCCATGAATCCGGATGTAATATACGGAAGAGACTTCGAAGAAGAGAGCATGGAGATTGAGAAGATTGACGGACCGATCGGAGAGGTTGTGATCCGCGGAAAGATTCTGTCGGTAGATACCCGTGAGATCCGCAATGAAAAGACCATCATTATTTTTTCCGTGACGGATTTTACCGATACGATTGTTCTTAAAATTTTTGCGAGAATGATGATGTACCGGAGCTGTTAAAAGAAATCAGCGGGGGAAAGTTTGTGCGTGTCAAAGGTGTTGCAACCATTGATAAGTTCGACAGTGAACTTACCATCGGTTCTATCGTCGGAATCAAGAAATGCGCCGATTTTACAACGGTCCGTATGGATACCAGCGTAGAAAAACGCATAGAGCTGCACTGCCATACCAAAATGAGTGATATGGATGGCGTTTCAGATGTCAAGGATATTGTCAAGCGTGCCATGAAATGGGGGCATAAGGCGATTGCCATTACCGATCACGGGGATGTGCAGGCGTTCCCGGATGCCAATCATACCGTACCGTCCGATTCGGATTTTAAAGTCATTTACGGCGTGGAGGCATATCTGGTCGATGATTTAAAGGGGATGGTGACGGACAGCCAGAACCAGGATCTGGATGCAGATTATGTGGTATTCGATTTGGAGACAACCGGATTTAGTCCGGAGACCAACCGCATTATAGAGATCGGGGCGGTGAAGGTGCAGAACGGAAAGATCGTGGACAAATTCTCAACGTTTGTCAATCCACAAGTGCCGATTCCGTTTCGGATTGAGCAGCTGACGTCGATCAATGATTCCATGGTGATTGATGCACCTGTCATTGCAGACATTCTTCCGGAATTTATGAAATTCTGCGAGGGATGTGTTATGGTTGCCCATAATGCCGATTTCGATATGAGTTTTATCAAGAAAAACTGCCAGAGGCTGGATATTCCATGCAAGCCGACGATTGTGGATACGGTTGCCCTGGCGCGTGTCCTGCTTCCGAATCTGAACCGTTTTAAGCTGGATACGGTTGCAAAAGCGCTGGGCGTATCCCTGGAAAATCACCATCGTGCAGTGGATGATGCCGGATGTACGGCAGAGATTTTTGTGAAGTTTATTGAGATGCTCCGGGATCGCGGTATGTCTACCCTGGACGAAGTGAATGCAATGGGAACCTCATCGGTGCAGAATGTACAAAAGATGCCGACTTATCATGCGATCATTCTTGCCACCTGCGATCAGGGGCGGACAAACCTGTATAAGCTGATTTCGCTGGCGCATATCAAATATTATCACCGGCGTCCGAGAATTCCGAAGAGTGAATTTATCAGGTACCGGGATGGACTTCTGATCGGGTCTGCCTGCGAAGCGGGAGAGTTGTACCGGGCAATTTTAAATGGCCGTCCGGAGGAAGAAATTTCTAGACTGGTAAACTTTTATGATTATCTGGAAATCCAGCCGCTCGGAAACAATGCATTTCTTGTAAGAGATGAAGATTCTCCGGTTGCGTCCAATGACGATCTGATTGAGATCAATAAAAAGATTGTCCGGCTCGGTGAACAGTTCCATAAGCCGGTGGTGGCAACCTGTGATGTGCATTTTTTAGATCCGGAGGATGAAATTTACCGGAGAATTATCATGGCAGGGCAGGGATTTAAAGATGCGGATGAGCAGGCTCCCCTTTTTCTGCGGACGACGGAAGAGATGCTGAAAGAATTTGCCTATCTTGGAAGTGAAAAAGCAGAAGAGGTTGTTATTACAAACACAAACCGGATTGCGGATATGTGCGAAAAAATTTCTCCCGTTCGTCCGGATAAGTGTCCGCCGGTCATTGAAAATTCGGACCAGATGCTGCGTGACATCTGTTACAACAAAGCACATAAAATGTATGGAGATCCACTGCCGGAAATTGTGCAGGAACGTTTAGACCGGGAATTAAATTCCATTATCAGCAATGGGTATGCTGTGATGTATATCATTGCGCAGAAGCTGGTTTGGAAATCCAACGAAGACGGCTACCTGGTCGGATCGCGTGGATCGGTCGGAAGTTCTTTCGTTGCGACAATGTCCGGTATTACGGAGGTGAACCCGCTGCATGCGCATTATCTGTGCAAACATTGCCAGTACAGCGATTTTGATTCGGATCTGGTAAAATCTTTTTCCGGCCGAAGCGGATGTGATATGCCGGATAAGCTCTGTCCGCGCTGCGGAAAACCGCTTTCCAAAGAAGGGTTTGATATTCCGTTTGAGACGTTCCTGGGATTTAAGGGAAATAAAGAGCCGGATATCGACCTGAACTTTTCCGGAGAGTACCAGAGTAAGGCACATAAATACACCGAAGTTATCTTCGGGGAGGGACAGACCTTTAAGGCAGGAACGATCGGTACGCTGGCGGATAAGACGGCATTCGGTTATGTCAAAAATTATTATGAAGAGCGCGGCGTACATAAGAGAAACTGTGAAATTGACCGGATCGTACTTGGATGTGTCGGGGTGCGTCGTACTACGGGACAGCATCCGGGTGGTATCGTTGTTCTTCCGATGGGGGAACAGATTTATACATTTACCCCGGTTCAGCATCCGGCAAATGATATGACGGTCGATATTACGACCACACATTTTGATTATCACTCGATTGACCATAATCTGCTGAAACTTGATATTCTCGGACACGATGATCCTACCATGATTCGTATGCTGCAGGATCTGACGGGCGTAGATCCGACGCAGATCCCGCTGGATGATAAGGCTGTCATGTCGCTGTTTCAGGATACTTCCGCACTTGGCATCACGCCGGATGATCTGGTGAACTGTCAGCTGGGGGCATTGGGTATCCCGGAGTTTGGTACAGACTTTGCCATGGGCATGTTAATTGATACACAGCCAAAAGAATTTTCGGATCTGGTGCGTATTGCAGGGCTGTCCCATGGTACGGACGTATGGCTTGGCAATGCACAGACACTGATTCAGGAAAAGAAGGCAACGATTTCTACCGCCATCTGTACAAGGATGATATCATGATCTATCTGATTGGCATGGGACTGGATTCCGAGGAATCGTTTAAGATTATGGAGAATGTCCGGAAGGGAATTGTGGCAAAAGGAAAATGCGACAAATGGCCGGAATGGAAGCAGGATATGATTGATCACAATGTACCGGACTGGTATATCTGGTCCTGTGAGAAGATTAAGTACATGTTCCCGAAAGCCCATGCAGCCGCGTATGTTATGATGGCATGGCGCATTGCCTACTGTAAAGTGTTTTATCCGCTGGCTTACTATGCAGCATATTTTTCTATCCGTGCGACCGCTTTCAGTTATGAGCTGATGTGTCAGGGAAAAGAAAAACTGGAAGGATATATGCATGAGTACGAAAAGCGCAAGGACGAGCTCTCCAAAAAAGAGCAGGATACCTACAAAGATATGCGTCTGGTACAGGAAATGTATGCCAGAGGATTTGAATTTCTTCCGCTGGATATCTATAAGTCAGAACCGCATCATTTTCAGATTGTGGATGGAAAACTGCTGCCGGCGCTCAATACGATTGACGGACTTGGCGATAATGCGGCAGTTGCGATTGCAGAAGCGGCAAAAGACGGAATTTTTCTTTCCAAGGATGATTTTAGGGAACGGACAAAAGTATCAAAGACAACAATAGAACTGATGAGTGATCTGGGATTGTTTGGCGATATGCCGGAATCCAATCAGCTTTCCCTGTTTGATTTTGGCGCGTAATGTTATGGAAGTTTTGAAAAACAAAAGAGGAGGAACCGCATTTTTGGGTTCCTCCTCTTTTACAGTCTTATAAATTTATTTTTTGATAACGCCGGGATGGAAAGCGGTGAGTGTTCCCGGATGATCGGTCGGTGTACAGAACATTTCTTTTGTCTTAAAATCGGTAAAATAGATGTAACTGGAAGTGACGTTGATATTGGAGTAATTGCCCTGTGCCAGTTCCTGATATCCACTGCCGTCATTTTTGATCATACAAAGGGCCGGATTGTCTTCGGAATAGCGCTGATAAAAAATACTGCTTCCGTATACATTGTAGAGATCCAGACTGTCCTTGGTAAGTGTAACCGGATGACCGGATTTCATATTGGTATGTACCAGGGCGTTGTTCTGATCCACATCCATATAATAGACATTGTCATCACTGGTTACAATCGGTTTGAAAGAATTACATTCATAGACTTTGCTTAAACTGTCACTGGCGGTATCCAGCTGATAGATGGCACCGTCACTTTCGGTTCCGCTGGTATAAATATACTGACCCAGCGTGCTGCATGTAAAAATGTAAGGCGAATATACTTTTTTGCGTCCTTCGCCATCGATTCCGATCTTGTAAAGCGTTGTAGCATCCTTGTCATCATAGTGCAGATAATAAATGTAGTTTCCGACAAGCGAGGCATACAGGCAGGGATCTTTGTCTAAAATTTTAGTGTTTTCTCCATTCTGGTCAATTCTGCACAGACTGTTTCTTGCGTAGGAGAAGAAATCAAATCCGGTTCCATTATTTTCATTATTGCGTACATAGTATACATAATGGTCATCGGCGTTGATATACATGACACGGTCATAACTGAGTTTTTTCAGATGATTGCCGTTTGTATCCATGGAATACAGCCGGTAATCGTCATCCGGATTGGCAAAATAAACGGTTCCGTTTTTCTCACAAAACAAGCCGGCATTGTAAAGGTTTCCAGCAGTATTTCCGTTGACATAGCTTGTGTTGTATTTGATCTTACTTTTCTGATGGCTGTAAAAGCCCAGTCCTGCAAATACTACGACCAGAACAGCAATTATAATTATGGGCAAACGTTTTTTCATAATATCGAGTCCTCCTTGGTAAGTTGTATCTTGCCTTTTATACCTTTGTGTTATAAAATTTTATCATAAATCATGAAGGAGCGCTATATGAAAGATTTACTAGATATCCGAAAAGATATTGATAAAATTGACGAACAGATCGTAAAACTCTATGAGGAACGGATGAAACTGACCTCGGATGTGGCTGAATACAAAATAAATACCGGGAAGCAGATTTTTGACAAGGAGAGAGAGGAATCCAAGCTGGCAACGCTGCAGAAAAAAGCGGAAAGTGATTTTACCAGACACGGAATCCGTGAACTTTTTGAGCAGATCATGGCGATGAGCCGTAAGAAACAGTATAAACTGCTGACGGAGCATGGAATTATGCCTCCGCAGGAGTTTGAGCCGATTCACACGCTGGATTATTCCAATGCAAGGATTGTTTTTCAGGGACTCGAAGGTGCCTACAGCCAGCTTGCCATGGAACAGTTTTTTGGAGAAAACTGCAATAATTTCCATGTGGAGAGCTGGAAAGATGCCATGGAGGCCATTAAGAACGGGGAAGCGGATTATGCGGTACTCCCGATCGAGAATTCTTCGGCAGGAATTGTCTCGGAAAATTATGATCTTCTGGTGGAATATGATAATTATATTGTCGGGGAGCAGATCATCCGTATTGATCATGCACTTTTAGGACTGGAAGATGCGGATGAGAGAGATATCCGTACCGTGTATTCGCACAAACAGTCACTGATGCAGTGCAGTGAATTTCTGGACAGTCATGCGGACTGGGAAAAATTCAGTGTCAGCAATAATGCCGTTGCAGCCAAGAAGGTCAAAGAGGATGGGGAGATTTCCCAGGCGGCGATTGCCAGTGCAAAAAATGCCCAGATTTATGGGTTGAAAGTATTACGCAATTCCATTCAGAATAATAAAAATAATTCGACCCGGTTTATTGTTGTGACAGGGAAAAAAGTATATACCGATCAGGCAGACCGGATCAGCATCTGTTTTGAGATCAATCACGAAAGCGGTGCTTTATATCATGCACTGTCGCATTTTATTTATAATGGACTGAATATGACAAATATCCAGTCACGTCCGTTACAGAATAAAAACTGGGAATATCGTTTCTTTGTTGATTTTGAGGGAAGATTTGAGGATCATGCAGTGCAGAATGCGCTGCGCGGACTTCGGGACGAAACAATTGCATTCCGGATTCTTGGTACGTATTAGTCAGAATTGGTGAAAGAAGGTGGGCGTATGGCAATTCACACATTTGCAGCAATTTATATTGGCACATACGATGTGAGCCTGAAGGTATTTGAGTTTACAAACAGAAAAAAGTTTCATGAGGTGGATCACATCCGGTCCCGGCAGGAACTGGGAAAAGGCACTTATGGTACAGGGACAATCGGATATGAGCAGGTGGAAGAACTTTGTGAAACACTGGCGCAGTTTAAAGAGATTATGGAAAGCTACAAGGTAGACAGTTATGAAGTCTGTGCAGCAGCCGCACTCCGGGATACCACAAATGAGATATTTGTCCTTGACCAGATTTATCTTAGAACCGGATTCCGGGTAAAGGTGTTAAGCAACTCGGAACACCGTTTTATCAGTTATAAAGCGGTGGCTGGCAGTCCGGTGTTTGAGGAGATGATAAAGACGAGTGCAGCAGTCGTGGATGTCGGCGGGGCGAGTGTGCAGATCACATTATTCCGTGACGGGAAAATGATCACGACACAACACATGGAAACAGGCATTATGCGCCTGCGGAATCTGCTTGGAGACCGCGGATACTCCCTGAAAATGTATGAAAACCAAATTGAGGAATATGTCAATAAAAACTCGAGGGATTCCGTGCCATGTATATGAATGCCCCGGTCGATTATCTGATCCTGATCAGTGACTATGCCGGCGGTTTGGTGAAAAAGATTGAGGAAAAAGGCGGAAAAAGCCGTCAGGTAAAGCTGGATAAATTCTCTAAATTTATCGATAAACTGCTCAAAAAAACGCTGGAGGAGATCACAGCGGAATTAAATCTTTCAGATGAGAGGGAACCGCTGATCATTCCGGCACTTGTGCTGTATAAGATGATGGCACAGAATGTGAATCCAAAAGAGGTATGGGTGCCGGGAGCAAACATTCAGGATGGTATGGCATTTGATTATGCACAGCACAATAAACTGCTGGCATCGACACATGATTTTGATGCGGATGTCATTTCGGCGGCCACATTTTTATCGGAGCATTACCACAGTTTTTCTCCACACATTCAGACACTTTCCAAGCTATCCATTAAGATTTTTGATGCGATGAAACAGGAACACGGACTTGGAAAGCGAGCGCGTCTGCTGCTTCAGGTGGCTACAATCCTGCATGACTGTGGAAAGTATGTCAGCTTTGCGGAAGCATCGGAGAGCACGTATCATATTATCATGTCTTCGGAGATTATCGGACTGACCCATCAGGAGCGGGAGATTGTTGCACAGATCGTGCGCTACAATACTCTTCCGCTGGATCCGTATGAGGAAGTCGCCGATGTGCTGAGTCAGGAAGAATATCTTTGCGTGGCAAAACTTTCGGCAATTCTTCGTGTGGCAAATGCATTGGATCAGAGCCACAAACAGAAATTTAAAAATATCCGGATCGCGGTAAGGGAGAGAAAACTCGTGATTACGGTCGAGGCATTTGAGGATATTGCGCTGGAACAGGCATTGTTTGACGCAAAGACCTCTTATTTTGAAAATGTATACAGCATGAAACCTGTTTTAAAAGAGAAGCGTATTTATAACTATTAGATCGGAGGGCTTTTATGGACACAAAAATAGATTTTAAAGATCCGGCATATTATGAAAACCGTGAACTCAGCTGGATTAAGTTTGACCAGCGTGTATTAAGTGAAGCAAGGGATAAATCCATTCCGCTTTTGGAGCGGTTGAAATTTGTCAGTATTACCTCTTCCAATCTGGATGAATTTTTCATGGTAAGGGTGGCATCCTTAAAGGATATGTACATGCAAAATATAAAAAGCGTGATATCGCCGGAATGACCGCAACGGAGCAGCTTTCCGCCATCAATAAACAGGCAAGGGAGCTGGTCAATATCCAGTACAGTACATTCAGCCGTTCCCTGATGCCGCTTCTGCACAAAGAAGGGATTTATCTTCTGGATGCGCATGAAGATCTGAGTGAGGAACAGGCGCGTTTTGTGGATCGCTATTTTATGGAAAATGTATATCCGGTACTTACTCCGATGGCTGTGGATGCATCGCGTCCGTTCCCGCTGATCCGCAATAAAACATTGAATATTGCAGCACTTCTGACCGGAAAGAAAACGGAGGATGAGACCGTGTTTGCGACCGTGCAGGTGCCAAGTGTTCTGCCGCGTCTGGTACAGATTCCAAGCGAAGGGGAGACAAAATCGTTTATTCTCCTCGAGCAGATCATAGAACGCAACATCGGCATATTGTTTTCCAATTACAAGGTATTGTGTGCATATCCGTACCGGATCATGCGAAACGCAGATCTGACAATTGATGAGGATGAGGCATCAGATTTGCTGAAAGAGATTGAAAACAAATTAAAGATGCGTCAGTGGGGAGAAGTTATCCGTCTGGAAATTGAAGAGAAGGTAGACAAAAAGCTTCTGAAATTTTTAAAGACCGAGCTGAAAGTATCGGATGAGGATATTTTTCAGATTGCAGGACCGATTGATCTGACTTTTTTAATGAAAATGTATGGGATTGACGGATATGACCATCTCCGCTATAAACCGTATACGCCGCAGCAGGTGCCGGAAATTACACCGGGAAGTGACATTTTTGCCGCAATCCGCAAAGGGGATATTTTTCTGCATCATCCATACGAAACCTTTGATCCGGTTGTGGATTTCATCCGGCAGGCATCCAAAGATCCGGATGTCCTGGCGATTAAACAGACACTGTATCGTGTCAGCGGAAATTCCCCGATTATCAGCAGTCTGCACAGGCAGCGGAAAACGGCAAGCAGGTGTCGGTTCTGGTTGAGCTGAAAGCCCGTTTCGATGAGGAGCACAACATTGTATGGGCGAAAAAACTGGAACAGGCAGGCTGTCATGTGATCTATGGTCTCGTTGGCCTTAAAACACACAGCAAGATCGCACTGGTGGTCCGCCGGGAAGAGGACGGAATCCGCCGCTATGTTCATCTGGGAACCGGAAACTATAACGATTCGACGGCAAAATTATATACGGACTGTGGAATCTTTACCTGCAAAGAGTCGATTGGGGAGGATGCCACAGCGGTATTTAATATGTTATCCGGATATTCCGAACGCTGGCATGGAATGAACTGGTGCTGGCACCATACTGGCTGCGGGATAAATTTTTGCGGCTGATTGGTAGGGAAACAAAAAACGCGCAGCAGGGAAGGGAAGCCCGTATCGTGGCAAAAATGAATTCCCTCTGTGATCCGGGCATTATTGCGGCACTGTATGAGGCATCTGCAAGCGGTGTAAAGATTGATCTGATCGTGCGCGGAATCTGCTGTCTGCGCGTCGGAATTCCTGGAGTGAGTGAGAATATTTCCGTGCGTTCCATTGTGGGAAATTTTCTGGAGCACAGCCGTATTTTCTATTTTTATAATGACGGCAATCCGGAAGTATTTATGGGAAGTGCGGACTGGATGCCGCGAAATCTTGACCGGCGTGTAGAGATTGTTTTCCCGGTGATTGAGGAGGAACTCAAAGAAAAAGCACTGCATATTCTGCATGTGGAACTGGAAGATAATGTGAAAGCGCGTGTGATGCAGCCGGATGGTACTTATGAAAAACTTGACAAGCGGGGCAAGGTTCTGATAAACTCACAGGAGCAGTTTTGTGCGGAGGCAAAAGCAGCAGTGCCGGATCAGAATCCGGGAAATAACCAGCGGCTGTTTATTCCGGCAGAACCGGCGGAATAAATTTACAGAAAACAGTTGACAATACCGTAATCAGGTGGTATAGTCAAATGGTTGTTAAGAAACAAGTAGAGTATCCACTCTCACCTAAGCGCAATCGGGCGACTTAGTGTTCATACTTTTAGCATGTTATATGAATGTTAGATGTAATAGTGGATAGTCTGCCTATCCACTATTTTTATTGGAGGTACAAAACCATTAGCGAATTAATGATTAACGAACAGATCAGAGACAGAGAGGTTCGTCTGATCGGACCGGATGGCGAGCAGATTGGTGTTGTCTCATCCAGAGAGGCACAGAAAATTGCAGATGAAGCCGGTCTTGACCTTGTCAAGATTGCTCCGAATGCAAAGCCGCCTGTATGCAAGGTAATTGATTACGGTAAGTATCGTTATGATCTTGCACGTAAGGAAAAGGATGCAAAGAAGAAGCAGAAGACAGTGGAATTAAAAGAAATCCGCCTGTCACCAAACATTGACACCAATGATTTGAACACCAAGATGAACGCTGCAAAGAAGTTCCTCGCAAAAGGCAATAAAGTCAAGATCACACTTCGTTTCCGTGGTCGCGAGATGGCACATATGAACAGCAGTAAGCACATCTTAGATGATCTTGCTGAGCAGCTTTCCGATATCGCAGTAGTGGAAAAAGCACCGAAGATCGAGGAAGAAGCATCGGTATGGTGTTGGCAGAGAAGAGATAACATTTATTAAGGAGGAATACACAATGCCAAAAATTAAGACAAACAGAGCAGCAGCAAAGCGTTTCAAAGCAACCGGAACCGGAAAGTTAAAGAGAAACAAGGCTTACAGAAGACATATCTTAACAAAGAAAACAACAAAGAATAAGAGAAATCTCAGAAAAGCAGCAAATGATGGATCAGACAAACATCAAGAACATGAAGAAGATTTTACCATACATCTAAGATTTGTTAAGGAGGATATAGGAAATGGCAAGAGTTAAAGGCGGATTAGCGCTAAGAAAAGACATAACAGAACTTTAAAGTTAGCAAAGGGATACAGAGGAGCTCGTTCCAAGCAGTATCGTGTAGCTAAGCAGTCCGTAATGAGAGCCTTAACAAGTTCTTATTCTGGACGTAAAGAGAGAAAGAGACAGTTCCGTCAGTTATGGATTGCTCGTATCAACGCAGCAGCTCGTATGAACGGACTTTCTTACAGCCAGTTCATGCACGGATTAAAGGTAGCTGGAGCTGATTTAAACCGTAAGGTATTAGCTGACATGGCTGTTACAGATGCAGCAGGTTTTGCAAAGCTTGCAGAAGTTGCAAAGAAAGCATTAGCTTAGTCATCGGAAAAATGTTGGGTAGAAAACTCCGGACAAGTTGTTTGTCCGGAGTTTTTTGAAAAATATACGGGGAAAGGTATTGGAAACAATGGAAAAAAGAGAACAGCTCGGAAGCAGACTTGGGTTTATTATGCTCTCGGCAGG
>ENA-OQCE01000897-OQCE01000897.1-human-gut-metagenome-genome-assembly--contig:-NODE-897-length-13772-cov-1.832539_pt1 | contig 13772 bp, 15 predicted proteins | sample MGYA00242495_ERZ504572 | MGnify/ENA primary metagenome ERZ504572 (study PRJEB26092, sample SAMD00036228) | human gut metagenome | host: Homo sapiens | study: EMG produced TPA metagenomics assembly of...
CAGAATGGGGGCCGGAAATACTGCTTTTCAACCAGCAGGAGAACGGTAAGAACTCTGCAGGAGCCAAAGTGGGATTCAACAATATCGATGCTATAAAATTCAACTTCGAATATTACTACGGCAAAGAAAAATCTGTTGACGCCAAAGTAAACGGAGTAGCCTACCCGTGGTACTACCAGCGTTATGTGTCAACATCCAACTAAGCTCCGGACAGGTACTTATTAACCAGATAATTAAAAAAAGACAATGAAGAAAAAATTCTTATACAACGCACTCATCATCCTGGCGCTGACTGCTTGTACGGAGCAGGATATTATCGAACAGCCGTCCACCCCGAACGGGGGGACGGAAGTCCGGCTTCCCGCCGATGTCAACTCGGGTGAACTGTTAATCAAGTTCAAACCCGAAATGACCGATATCCTCGACCGGACAATGACCCGTGCAACAGGAAGCGGCGGAGCGATGACCCGCTCAGGCATCCCCTCGACCGATGAAGTGCTGGAGATTTTAGGCGGATACCATTTCGAACGTATTTTCCCGATAGACAGCAAGAACGAAGAACGTACCCGCATAGCCGGCCTGCATCTGTGGTATCAGGTAAAATTCGATGAAGATACCGACTTGCAGGAAGCGGCAAAACGCCTTTCCGCACTGGGAGAAATCTCAAAAGTTCAGGGAAACCAGCGTATCAAACGTGCCTATGATGTTAAAAACCGCCGCAGCTATATCAGCCAGTCCGCCCTGCAACAGCGGGCTGCCACCCGTAGCGGAGTACCGGCTGGAAGATTTTCGGACCCCGGACTTCCCTATCAATGGCATTACATCAACTCCGGTCAAAACGATTTCGACAAGCAGAACAACGCAGGCGAAATCATCGCCGGGTCGTCTGCCGGATGCGATACCGGTTGCTATGAAGCATGGCAGAAATGCACAGGCGATCCGTCCGTTATCGTTGCCGTACTGGACGACGGCGTGATGTACACGCACCCCGACCTGGCAGACAATATATGGGTGAACGAGGGCGAAGAGCTCCGTGCCGGGACAGATGCCGACGGCAACGGATATAAGGACGATAAATACGGCTATAACTTCGTAACCAATACTGCGAACATTTCGTGGACAGACGTGGAGGATATAGGCCATGGAACACATGTTTCCGGTACGATTGCCGCCATGAACAACGGAGAAGGAGTCTGCGGCATAGCCGGAGGAGACGGAACGAAGAACTCGGGTGTAAAGATTATGATTTGCCAGGTCTTTTCCGGCAACAACAGTGTAAGCCTGAACGGAGAAGCCAAAGCCATTAAGTATGCTGCCGACAACGGAGCTGTTATCCTGCAATGCAGTTGGGGTTACAACTCTGCCGAAGCGAATGAGGTGGAAGGATACACTCCCGGACCCGCCACAGAAAAAGAATGGGCCGATACTTATCCGCTGGAAAAAGAAATTCTGGACTACTTCATCAACAATGCAGGCTCTCCGAACGGAGTAATAGATGGCGGCATCGCCGTGTTTGCATCGGGCAACGAATATGCGGGAGCCTCCGGTTTTCCGGGAGCTTACTCCAAATGCGTCACCGTAAGTGCGGTTGCCGCAGACTTTACGCCTTCTTCTTATACCAACTTCGGTACGGAAGTAGATGTATGTGCCCCGGGAGGCGATACGGAGTATTATAATGCCATAGGACAGGAAGATGATGAGTTTTGGGAGAACAATGAGGTTTCCGGCTCCATTCTTTCTACCATGATTCGGAACGGAAGTCCGGCCTATGGTTATATGGACGGTACTTCAATGGCATGCCCGCATGTATCGGGTGTGGCTGCATTGGGTTTGTCGTATGCCGTGAAACAGCGCCGTCATTTCAAGGCAAGTGAATTCGTGGCATTGTTGAAAGAGTCTGTAAAACCGGTTGATAATTGGTACAGCAACGGTAAAAAGAAAACATATTACCGTAACCACAACTCGCCCGCCGCCACTCCTGCCGTCATGGATTTATCGAAATACATCGGCAAAATGGGTACGGGAATGGTAGATGCAGGAATATTGCTGAGCAATATCGAAGGAAGCGGTTCGGATATGAAAGTGCCGAATGTGTACGTTGCCGAAGGAGGCACATCGACCGTAAACCTTGCCTACTACTTTGTAAACGGTGAAAAGCTGACCTATACCTGTACATCGGACGATGCCGCCGTGGCAACGGTTACCGTCAGCAACAACCTGATGGAAGTAACCGGCGTAAAAACCGGCGCCACACACATCACAGTGAAGGTAAGCGATGGAAGCGCACAGACAATCACCGTCACCGTACGCCAAAATGCCGGCGGCAACGGCTGGATGTAATTTAATGTAATTGATTAATGAAACTAATTACTTGGATAGTGTTATTGATATTTGCCCGTGTCCCTTGGCTGCAAAAAGCCGACTCGCTGATAAACCCGCCACTGATGCAGCAGGCGGAATCCATACTGCGTTTCGACAAAAGCACACTGGAGATCGGAACGCTGACCGAGGATGATGCTCCGCAGGCCTGCCGCTTTACGGGCAGGAACATAAGCAAGGAAGCCGTTACCGTCACCAAGGTACGGACCACCTGCGGATGTACGGCAGCGGAACTGCCTGCCGGAAAGATACTGCCGGGAGAAACCGCTACGATTGTACTGACTTTCCATCCGAAGAATCATCCCGGAACGATAGATACGGATGCATTCGTCTATCTGTCCTGCTCGGAAAAGCATCCCGTGGCACGCCTGACCCTGACCGGGAATGTTCTTCCCGGAGCAGATGAATGGGCACGCTACCCGTATGCAATGGGCAGACTGAGACTGAAACAGAACCGGATGGAATTTCAGGAAGTGATGCCCGGAAAGCGACCTTCCGAACGGATTCTATGCGGAAACAGCGGAGACAAGCCGCTGCGCCTGTCGGCACTCGTCATCCCGAAGTTCGCAACTTTCCGGACAGAGCCGGAAGTGATACAACCGGGCAGTGAAGCCGACATCGTGGTAACGGTAGACGCCTCGCTGATTCCCGCCGGAAAGGAAAAGACATTCACATTCCCGATTATCATCGAAGGAGTGGATGCCCGGCCTTCGGACCGGACCCTGAATATAAAAGTAAACTATACCAAGTAACGATAAAAAAACAAGAAACCCGATATGAAGAATATTTTCAAACTAACGGCTTTAGCAGTCTTTCTGTGCTGCCTTATATCCTGCGATGACGATGAGCCGATAATACCGACCCTGGAAGTGACTCCCGCCAACCTGAACGGTACGTGGGAACTTTCCGAATGGAACGGAACTCCGCTGGCGGAAGGTACATACTGCTATATAACCTTCAACCGCAAGGAACAGACTTTTGAAATGTACCAGAAGTTCGACAGCATGTACGCCCGCTACATCACCGGAAGTTTCAGTATCAAAAACGACCCTTATCTGGGCGCCGTCATCAGCGGAGAGTATGATTTCGGCAACGGTGAATGGAACAACAAATACATCGTAACCGACTTACTGGAAAGCGGTTCGATGATATGGACGGCGAAAGACAACGAGAACGATGTAAACAAATACATACGTTGCGAGAAAGTACCGGAAAACATTATTGCGGAAGCAAAAGTGGACAAGGGCGAGTAAAGCAGATTTTTCAGTTTTTTTTTCATAAATTTTCACTCTAACAATTATTTGTGGGGAGTCTGTGAGGATTCCCCACAAGTGCGTTTGCACTACTCCTTCATATGCTTCTTCAAAACCGGATACAACACTTCCGCATAACGCATAAAACCTAAATCCGTAAAATGAACACCGTCTACGGTAGCCTCTCCATCATGGCCGATAATATCTTCGGAAGAGAGCAGGTAGATGTTCTTCTCTCCCCGCTTCTTCAGAGACTGGAACACAGCCTGCAAAGTCTCGTTCTTATCCTTCACTTCTCTGGCTACGGTCCTGTTAAAACGGGAATGGGTAAATATAGGATCCTCCACAAAAAGTACAGGCGTATCAGGATGCTTGCTACGGATAATGGAATAGAACGCACCGGCACGTTCCTGTATCTGCTCCACACTGGCATTCGGAACAAAATCAAGCACAAATACGGAAGCATCCACACCCGCCATCACATGGGCAATCTCCAAATCCAATAAAGCATTGCCGCTAAATCCCAGATTGATACACTCCCGATTGAGCCAACGCTCCAGGATATTGGTATGCGCCATACCCGGACGGGAAGCGCAGCCTCCCTGCAGAATGCTTGTTCCGTAAAAGACAACCGGCTTCTTACGTACCGGCAGTTCCGTTACCGGCCCGCTAATTTGAGACAGCGAATCGATGCCGATGGAAAGAGAAGTCACCCCGTCGTATAAAGAAAGGAATAAAAGATATTCACGCTCTTCGGGCAGCATATCCTTCACAATGGTTGCCTCATTCACCTTTCCTTGCGGACGCCCGCTTCCGGCAAACAGCCACTTCCCGTCTTGCAGGCAATACAAATCAAGCCCCTTAATGCCGGTAGGGGTCATGTGATTCATATTCCTGTTGAGCAGTACCTCCCATTTGGCGGCAATCCGGGTGGAATTGGAACGGAAACGTACGGCAAGCCCGGCACTGTTACGTCCCAACTCCCATAGAGGCTTACGGGAGATATTCCGTAAAGAGTCCGGCAAACGTTCGTAGCGTGTAAGGGTTGTCTTGGTAGCTTTTCCTAAAAGAGGAAAAGCGGAAGCGTCGTGATAGACGATTTGTGCATTGGCAGAGATAGCATAAGAGAAAAGATTTTGTTTTCATAGCAGTTAAATAATATATGGAATAAGGGTTTCGGAGACTGATACTCAAGTCTCCTGTTCCTTATTCCATATAAGCTTTATTACAGATGATGTTAAGAATCCGTTTGAATTTTGTTCAAAAAGTATTTTCCAAAAGTGAAAAGTATCATTTCTTTTCAGCCTGCGCCCATTCTTTAGCCCCTTGCTCTTTCAGCTTGGCAGTAAACGCCTTTGCCTTTTCCATAGCGGCGGCTTCTTCTTCGGGAGCGGCATAAGCATGCTTATACCCTTTCACCACGTTCCACTCGCCACGGGTAAAGTCGGGGAATGCCACCGGAGCGCAATTATTGTCCATGGAAAGTTCTCCCAACTCCGCCAGGCAGCACCACTCCACCAAATCGTATACATCCATATCCAAAGGCAAACCGTTCTGCAGGCAATAAACCAGACGGCTATCCATGATAAAGTCCATACCGCCGTGACCGCCCACTTCTTTTGCCATCTCACCGTATTTCTTCAAAATAGGATGCTGGTATTTGGCTACAAGCGCTTCCATTTCCGCTTCCGGCAAGAAACCGTGCGAGTTCAAGTCATCGACCTTAGGCTGTACACCCGAAGCTGTCAGTTGGTCGGCATCGAGCGCATACCCCTCTACGGGATACTTATTGGCAAATCCTTTCGAACCGGTCAACTGATACAGACGGTTATAGGCTGGGGAGTCATCACGTTATGCTGTATCTCAATCACCTTACCGTTGGCAGTACGAATCAGCGTGGTGGTATGGTCGCCATTGCGGAAGCCATTGCAGGCAGAGTCCGTCCTTGCCTCGACCAAAGCCTTTCCCACAACCGATTTGGTATCCATGGCAACCAGGGTCTGCATACGGTCGCCGCGGTGAATGTCGAGCGCCTGTGCCACAGGGCCAAGGCCGTGAGTGGCATACACATCGCCGCGATGCTTCATGTTGTAATCCAGACGCCAGCCCAGCTTGTCGCCCTCGCCGTTCTTCCAATAATGATTCCAGAACGGGCTCAGGTTATGGATATACGCGCCCTGTGCACGGATTACCTCACCGAATACGCCCTGCTGCGCCATATTCAGCGTATTCATCTCGAACCAGTCGTAGCAGCAGTTCTCCAGAATCATACAGTGCTTGCGGGTCTTTTCACTCATGTCGACCAAGGCCCAGCACTCTTTCAGATTCATGGCGGAGGGCACTTCGATGGCTACATTCTTGCCGTTCTCCATAGCGCACATCGCCACGGGGAAGTGATGCAGCCAGTCGGTGGCGATATAAACCAAATCTATATCATCGCGCTTGCAGAGTTCCTCATACCCCTTTTCGCCGGAATATACGGCTGCTTTGGGCAAGGATGCCTGCTTCAGATATTTCTGGCATGCCTCGGCACGTCCTTGTTCGTAATCGCAAAGCGCCACGATCTGCGTACCGGGAATATGGGTAAACCGCTCCACAGCTCCGGGGCCACGCATTCCCAAACCTACGAAACCCACGCGCACCACCTCCATTTTAGGCAGTGCCAGACCTATCACGCTTTTCCGGTCTGCCGGACGTTGGGGAGTTTCAACGACAATCGTTCCATTCTCCCACTGCCACTGAGTTCCTTTGTCGTTTGTCTGCACAGTGGATGTCGGTGAAGAACAGGCGCATAATGCAACACATGCGCCCAATAATAATACTTTCAAGCTCTTCATGCTTCTCAAATTTAAAGTTAATCGATACGGATACCTCTTTTCGCTGTTCCGGTTTATTTATGTGTCTCCACAATCTTGGTAGGCGCCATTTCCATATTCCGGCGGTCAACCTGGCGGACTACGGCAGCAGCCAGTTGCAGGAACGCGCGTCCGGTCACGGCATTCTCGTCCAAAGCGACGGGAGTACCCTTGTCACCGCTCTCACAGATGCTTTGCACAATGGGAATCTGCCCCAGCAGAGGAACGTTCATCTGCTCCGCAAGCTGCTTGGCGCCTTCCTTACCGAAGATGTAGTACTTGTTCTCCGGCAGTTCGGCAGGCGTAAACCATGCCATGTTCTCTACCAGACCAAGGATAGCACGTTCACCTTATCATTCGTAAACATGTTGATACCTTTGCGGGCATCGGCCAGAGCCACCGCCTGCGGCGTGCTGACAACAATAGCTCCGGTCATGGCAAGCGTCTGCACTACGGTGAGGTGAATGTCGCTGGTTCCGGGCGGAAGGTCTATCAGGAAATAATCCAGTTCGCCCCAGTCGGCATCGGCAATCAACTGTTTCAGGGCATTGCTTGCCATACCTCCGCGCCACAGGGTAGCCTGGTCGGGGTCTACGAAGAAACCGATAGACAGCAGCTTGATGCCATACTTCTCGATAGGGATAATCAAATCACGGCCGCCGATGTTCTCTGCATACGGACGTGCATCTTCCACCTGGAACATCTTGGGCATGGACGGACCGAAGATGTCGGCATCCAGCAAACCTACCTTATACCCCAGTTTGGCAAGGGACACAGCCAGATTTGCCGATACGGTGGACTTGCCCACACCGCCCTTACCGGAAGACACGCCGATGATGTTCTTCACCTGCGGCAACAGTTTGCCCACTTCCGGGCGTGCCGCCTGACGGCTTTCCGTAGCAATCGTCACTTCCACTTCCGGTGAAACGTAAGTATGTATCGCTGTCTCGGCAGCTTTCACCATAGACTTCATAAAGGGGTCGGTCGGCTTCTCGAAGATAAGCGAGAAACTGACCTTCATCCCGTCGATACGCAGATTGTCGGCAACCATTTCAGCCTCAACGAGGTTCTTCTTGTTGCCGGGATAACGCACCGTTGCCAGTGCATCGAGGATTAATTTAGGATAAAGAGTCATGTTATTTATTTTTTTAAATTTTCAAAGGTTTGAGATAACCGTTTGAGAAATAAATATTCAACTGAGCATTTGAGTAGTAGTAGTAACGAATTAGCAACCTGCGAATTCCAGCGATTTGCAGTGTAATGTTGTCAAATAACTCTGTCACAAAAGTAAATAAATTCTTTAGTCAGACAAAGAGTTTATCTACTTTTTAGTCGTAATCGGTTCTATTTAGTCGTAAATAGTCATAATTCGCCATATTTAGTCGAAAAACGAGACTTAAGACTATTTTACATACCATATTCTACCCTTAACTATAACTATTTCCGCCTCTTTCATCTCTGCAAGGATATTTCCAACCATTCGTTCCTGCTGTTCCGGGGTCTTATTTCTGGGAAGAACATCTCTCAGATAATCGAATATAGCATCCCGTTTAGCTCCGACCGAACCCGCATTTTGGAGATACTGCAAAATCATATGTTGTAACTTAGCTTTATCCAATCCTCTGTTATGGGTATAATACGGCAATTGCTTTGTCTTTTTAGCAATATCAAGTGATATGTTATACTCTGAAGTATCACCCTCCAATAGTCCCCTATTCAATAGAGCAACCACATCTTTTTCAGAAATACGATGCCTTTTCTGCACTGCATCCAATAATATGCAGTCCTCCAATGTAAGAGTATTGTTTTCTTTGAGCAATTCAGTATATTTCTCATTAATTGTATTGCCATATATTTTTACTCCAACTTCCTTATTGAGTGCATCTATCTCATAATCCGGCATTGGGAAATGACGCTTCCATTGCTCGTTGAACATCTTCTTGATACCCCGACTCACGGTGTCAATCATATTGAAATTTACCATAGCACGGCAAAGGCATTCGTTGCGGAAATAGCGTTGAGGTCCTTTGGTTGTCAACACATTTTGCAATGTACCCGGAATGAAACTACCACCGTTGGCGTAATAAAGATAGCCGGGATTTTCAACAAAGTTGATACGCTGCTGTAATGTGTAATCCTGATGAGCTATGGCATTGTGCAAAGCTTCACGGATGGTATAGTCATCATATTGCTTCATCGTTTCCGGAAACAATGTACCTCCGGGAAGTTCCCTCATTGTAAGATTGCGTATCTTACTTAAAATTTGGTCTACAGTAAGAATAAACGGTGCAGTGAAGTGTTCGTAATCTACCACTTCTTGCCGTTCATCTCTCAAAGTCCAAGTTACCTCAACCACAGCCGGGCGAAGTTTGAAGACTGAAACAGGCTTGCCCAACAGTATAATGGCGGCACGAGTCAGTTTTCCGTCTATCATTATACCGCTATTCGACAACAATTCTTCCACTGTCCAAGCATCTATTTCTTCCGCCGGAATCTTAGAGGCATGTACTTTCTTGAACATTACACGGGCTTTGGCTACCGCCAATTCGTCTAAATCTGTCAATACCGCATTTGGAACAATCTCCGCCGACCAGTCTTTTGCCTCAAAAACAGGTTCTTCAAGGATTGCCGCAAGCCGTTCCTGTGTCATTTCCACCAATGAATCTTCCACCCGCTGCCATGCCTTCTTATGGGCATACACCGGGCGGCGGGGCAAATGTTTCGGTATATGGATTATCCATACTGTCTTATGGCTATCCTCTGTTGTGTATTCATCTATACTTAACCCCTCAGACGACAAGTTAGTACAATGTTCCAATAGTTTCCACACGGCAGATTGTGCGTTCAAATTAAATTTGGAAAGGTCCGTACCCACAATCTCCAAAGTCTTATCCTGCACGCCAATTACAAGATGCCCTCCTTCCATATTGGCTATGGCTGCAACATACGATATTACATCATTCTTTTCGTCTCCTGCAAATAAGTTTTTGAGATTCTTCATCTCTTTCCACTCACAACGAGCATTCTCTTGTGGAAACTCACGAAGCAGATATTGTTGAAGTTCTTGTGAAGTCATAATAATTAAGATCCAGATGAAGAATTTCAGAATCAATCATTTTTGCTATACTTTCAGCTCTCATGTTTGGATTAAAACCCATAGCAGGCTCGACAACCATTGTTTATTTGCCGGTCTGGAGACTGCTGCGCTTGCTGCGGTTGTAGCTGCGGTACTCGTCCAATTCTATCTCTACATCGGGTTCCTGCAACTCTCCGCACTGAGGAAGTCGGAACTTGACGTATTTTATGGTCAGGCCACGGTCCAGCCACTGCTGTTCGTAATAGGTACGGATGCCGAGAATATCATCCACCAATCCGGAGTGGTAGAGTCGTCGGTGATGAACTCTACGGGAAGCCCGTTCTTCTCTATCATGTATTTGGTGTAGGTGAACATGAAGTTGCTGTCGGTCTTTACATGAATAGTGCCGCCGTCTTTCAGGAACTTACGGTAGCGTTCCATGAAGTAGGTGGACGTAAGGCGTTTGGTGGCTTTCTTCATCTGCGGGTCGGAGAACGTGAGCCATATCTCGCTCACTTCGCCCGGAGCAAAGAAGCGGTCTATGATTTCGATGTTGGTACGCAGGAAGGCGACATTCTTCATGCCCGACTGCAAGGACTCGGTAGCTCCCGTCCACATGCGCGCCCCTTTGATATCTACGCCGATGAAATTCTTGTCGGGAAACATGACGTCCCAGTCCCACCGTGTACTCTCCACGGCCGCAGCCCAGCTCCAGCACAATCGGATTATCGTTCTTGAAAAACTGTTGATGCCAGTTGCCCTTCATCTCAAACGGAACGTTGTCCACCGCCGAGTACGGATATTCAAACACGTGCGGATAACTCGCCATATCGGCAAACTTCTCTAACTTATTCTTTCCCATTCGTATGTATTAAAGTGTTTCTACCCGACCGGTATAATTATAAAAAGTACGGTCGGCAAAGCATTGGTGAAACAATGCATATTTATCAATGCCCGTACAATGACAAACGCCCAGCCGCTGCGGCAAATGGCTTTCAAGGAAACGGGCTATCACATCAAATTTCTCTTTCTCGGTATTACGGATATGGAAACCGCCCAACACCAGTTTCAGCGAGGTCTGCGGAAAATATTCCTGCACCGCACGGATGATATTCGTAATGCCCCGGTGCGAACAGGCACTCAGCACGGACACTTCAGCGCCTGTTTCAACACCAGCGCCAGTTCGTCCGTAAAGGTATCGGCCTGTTTCCGCCCTTCCGCCCACGTGAAGAAGTGTTCAAAATGCGTATCTTCCTCATCCGTAACGGGCAACTGCGGAAAGACAAACACGCTGCGGCACAATTCAGTAACCTCATCCACAAAACGGAAACGGGTGCTGTCCAAAGCATCGGGCTGCATCACTCCGTTTTCCCGTTCATCCTTGAACTTCGGCTGGAAGAGTTCTCTCTTGCAGACAACCTGTGCCTTGTCGTTCACGGCAAGAAAGTGATGCAGTCCGCCGGTGTGGTCGCGATGTCCGTGCGACAGTACCAGGAAATCCACCTCCTTCAAGTCAATCCCAAGTATCCGGGCATTGCGTATGAAAAGGTCGGAAGCTCCGGTATCGAACAGCAGGCGATGCTCACCCGTATCAACAAGCAGGGAAAGCCCGTGCTCTCCCTGTAGTCCCTTGCCGTAAACCGAATTTTCCACAAGGGTTGTAATCTTTATGCTCATGCGTTATTCCACGACAGTTACCCAACCGTGCGTATCAGGTTCGTCACCGTATTGGATAGCACGCAATTTATTGTACAGCTTCGTGCAGACAGGTCCCGGTTTTCCGTCTTTGGCAATCACGTACGACTTACCGTTCTCCACATCGTCGATGCGCTCTATCGGACTGATAACGGCAGCCGTGCCGCAGGCGCCCGCTTCCTCGAAAGTAAGCAGCTCTTCTTCCGGAACCGGACGGCGTTCCACTTTCATGCCCATATCCTCGGCCAGTTGCATCAGGCTCTTGTTGGTAATGGACGGAAGAATGGAAGTGGATTTCGGAGTGATATACGTGTTGTCCTTGATTCCGAAGAAGTTGGCAGCACCACATTCGTCCATGTATTTCTTTTCCTTGGCATCCAGATAGAACTCGCAGGCATAGCCAAATCGTGCGCTTCTTATTGCGCGCAAGCTGGCCGCATAATTGCCGCCCACCTTGTAGACACCTGTGCCAAAGGTGCGGCACGGTCGTATTCGCGGATAATAACGTACGGATTGGTGGAGAACCCGCCTTTGAAGTAAGGGCCTACCGGCGTTACAAACACGACAAACAGGTATTCCTTTGCCGGATGTACGCCCACCTGTGCTCCCGTACCCACCAACAACGGACGGATATACAGGGAAGCTCCCGATTCGTAAGGCGGAATGAAACGCTCATTCAGCTTCACAACCTTAAGAATAGCCTCTTTAAAGCGTTCCGTCGGCAACTCAGGCATCAGGATGCCACGGCAGGTAGACTGCAAACGCGCCGCATTCTCTTCCAAACGGAAAATACGTACTTTGCCGTCTTTGCCACGGAAAGCCTTCAAACCTTCGAACGCTTCCTGACCATAGTGCAGACAAGTGGCTGCCATGTGCATAGGAATGGTTTCCTCACTGCATACTTCCAATGCGCCCCACTGTTCGTTACGATAGTAAATTCTCACATTGTAATCTGTCTTCATATAGCCGAACGGCAGATTAGCCCAATCCAGTTCTTTCATATCTCGCTCGTATTAATTTAATTTCAAGACTATCTATTTGTAACAAAAGTAATGGTTATTCTTCATATTTCCTAAAGAAGCACTGTTTTTTTACAACCTAAGAGTGACGATACGTTTTTTCCATTACATGCCAACTATGATAAAAAGATAAGCAACCAGATTTTCATTGGTTGGAACTTTCTGTTTCCCTTAGGAATACCCTAAATTTACCCTAAGTAACTGATAGTTTAATGCGGTGAAACCAACAGTTTACTTAGGATAAACTATTCGTTTTTCCGCATGAAACTTTTTCTATTTACCGGAAAGCGCCCAAATACACTGAGAATCAATTCAAAGCCTTCATTTTACACAAAAGGAAAAGCTATCGGGCCACTCTTTCCTTGTGGAGCATAACAGTGTGACAGATGTTTTTCGTTTTTCAAACTTTGTGCAGGAAGCAGCAACAAGAATTAAACGGTGTGGAAACGACATAAAAAAGACCGCTACCCAATAGCTGTCGGTAGCGGCCTTTATACTTGTTAGAGAGAATTAAATTACCAAATGCTTGTTTTCACAAATTTACAGATGATATAAAAAATATTCCTATAAAAAGAGTTTATTCACACTTTCATTTATTCGGATAATTCCCTGACAGCAAGATTATCGTGCACCTATCGCTTTCGCCCATTCAGTGTCCAGCCAAGCTTTTTGAGTATCAGGAAACAAGTTGCTGTCAATAAAGCAACTGAGTCCGCAACTGCGAGACAGCCCGATGGGTTGCTGACTATAAGCACTGTAGAATTGTGGAGTGTGGTCTGTAAAAATCACAGCTTCTTTCAATGCCGCTTTAAAGGCATCAGTGTCATTGGTCAGTGCTTCAATATACTGCTCCAAGTCATAAAACAGGTGTGGATTAAGCCCTTCATAACCTTGAATGGCAGTCAAATCCACTTGCTTGTTTCCTACTGCAGTTACCACGTTTTTCACAGCAGCGGCCAAAGCTTCCAATTTATTGCTTTGTACCAGTGCGACAGTACCCGACGTTTGTCGGTATTTATTCATAAATGATTCGCAAGCGCCTTTCAAATCTTTTTGGAAGAGCTGCGATACGATTTCCTTATATGGAAATCCATCGGCCAGCACCTCTGTCGGTGAAGCCATTAAATAATCGGTTACATTTCGCAGATCATAAAGCGCTTCTATAGAGACATGAAGCAGGCATCGAATAACAAGTACTCGAATTTCAGTCCTTCAAGCGCCTGTGCTAAAGCAGGAATTTCCATGTATTGAGTACCGTCCTGTCCGATAAACCGGGTGCTGGGTGCCATGACATGCTTGTCGAAAATAGAACTGGGTATCCAGCCGCTACCATGGCTGGAGAGTACTAATCCGTAGCTGTCAGCAGGCATTTCCTCCATCACCTTTTGCAAAACATTCTTCATGAATACGGGGTCTGTAGAAAGATCAGACTGAGTATATTCTTCGATAATCTGATGCGATGTCCGGTTATTCTCCTCATTGATGACCAGTTTGG
>ENA-OQCE01000899-OQCE01000899.1-human-gut-metagenome-genome-assembly--contig:-NODE-899-length-13751-cov-1.318042_pt1 | contig 13751 bp, 19 predicted proteins | sample MGYA00242495_ERZ504572 | MGnify/ENA primary metagenome ERZ504572 (study PRJEB26092, sample SAMD00036228) | human gut metagenome | host: Homo sapiens | study: EMG produced TPA metagenomics assembly of...
ATCAGTTTCAAGACCCGGTGGACGGCCGTCGAATCGGCAAAGGGACCGAAGTAGCGGGCGCGTCGCGGCTGACGCGGCGGGGTCATGAAGATCCGCGGATAGTCCTCTTGGACGGTGACCTTGATATAGGGATAGTCTTGTCGTCGCGGAGCATGATGTTGTAGCGGGATGATGCTTCTTGATGAGGTTGTTTTCTAAGATCAGGGCTTCCATCTCGGTGGCGACGACGATGGTTTCCAAGTCGACGGCGTGGTTGATCATGGCCGCGACCTTCGGCGAGCGGTTGACGTCGTGGCGGATGTAGCTGGTCACGCGGTTGCGAAGGTTGACGGCCTTGCCGACGTAGATGATCTTCCCCTTCTCGTCCTTCCACAGATAGACCCGGGTTGGCCGGGCAGGTTCTGTACTTTCTTGCGTACGGCTTCACTGACAGCCATGACTTACCTCCTTCTCCCTGTTCCATAAAGGCCCGCGTCCGTTCCAGGACCGGTTTCAGGAATTGACCCGTATAGGATGCCGGGACCTTGCAAATGTCTTCCGGCGTCCCCGTGGCAACGACGGTACCGCCGCCGTCCCGCCTTCCAGGCCGAGGTCGATGAGGTAATCCGCCGTCTTGATGACGTCTAAGTTGTGTTCGATGACGACGACCGTATCGCCGCCGTCGACGAGCATCTGCAGGACGTCCATCAATTTATGGATGTCGGCCGCATGGAGGCCCGTCGTCGGTTCGTCGAGGATGTACAGCGTCCGGCCGGTGCTGCGCTTGGACAGTTCCGTCGCCAATTTGACACGCTGGGCTTCGCCGCCGGACAGGGTCGTCGCCGGCTGGCCCAAGCGGATATAGCCCAGACCGACCTGCTGGAGGGTCTTCATCTTATTGACGATGCGCGGCTGGTTTTCAAAGAAATTGCAGGCGTCGTCGACGGTCATGTTGAGGACGTCGGAAATGGTCTTGCCCTTGTATTTGACTTCCAGCGTTTCCCGATTGTAGCGGCGCCGTGGCAGACTTCGCAGGCACGTAGACGTCGGGCAGGAAGTTCATTTCGATGCGGATGATACCGTCGCCCTTACAGGCTTCACAGCGGCCGCCTTTGATGTTGAAGCTGAACCGGCCGGCTTTATAGCCGCGGACTTTGGCTTCTGACGTCTGACTGTAGAGCTGGCGGATGGCATCGAAGACGCCCGTATAAGTCGCCGGGTTGGACCGCGGCGTCCGGCCGATAGGCGACTGGTCGATGTTGATGATCTTATCGATGAGTTCGACCCCTTCGAGGGCCTTGAATTTCCCCGGTCGGTGCGGCGTTCCGTAGACGGCTTCAGCCATGGCCTTATAGAGGATTTCATTGACCAGGGTCGACTTGCCAGATCCGGAAACACCGGTGACGACGGTCAAGGTCCCGATGGGAATGGAAACGTCGACGTTCTTCAAATTGTGTTCGGCAGCGCGATAATCTTGATAAAAGAGCCGTTGCCCTTCCGCCGTTCTTCGGGAATGGGAATGTATTTCGTCCCCTTCAAGTACTGACCGGTCAGAGACTGAGGGCAGGCCATGATATCGGCTGCCGTCCCCTGGGCGACGATGGTGCCGCCGTGTTCGCCGGCTTCAGGGCCGATATCGACGATGTAGTCCGCAGCTCGCATGGTGTCGTCATCGTGTTCGACGACGATGAGGGTATTGCCCAGGTCGCGCAGGTTGCGCAAGGCGTCGAGGAGCTTGTCATTGTCCCGTTGATGGAGCCGATCGACGGTTCATCGAGGATGTAGAGGACGCCGACCAGGCCCGATCCGATCTGAGTGGCCAGGCGAATGCGCTGGCTTCGCCGCCGGACAAGGTGCCTGCCGTCCGCGACAAAGTCAGGTAATCGAGGCCGACAGTCTGGAGAAAGGCCAGGCGAGCCTTGATTTCCTTAAAGACCTGCTGACCGATGAGCTGCTGCTTTTCCGTCAGTTTCAGATTATTAAAGAAAGGGATCATATCCCGAATAGGTAAGTCGGTCAGTTCGGCAATGTTGAGGCCGCCGATCTTAATGGCCAAGGCTTCATGGCGCAGCGCGTGCCGTGACAGGTCGAGCAGGGCTTGACGGTCATGAATTGGGCAAACTGGTCGCGCATCATATCGGAAGAGGCTTCGCGGTAGCGGCGGCGGACCATGGGCAGGACGCTTCAAAGGGAATGGAAAAGGTCTTCACTTCGCCCCGCAGGTTTTCATATTCAAAGACACAGTTTTCGGCCGAGCCGTTCATCAGCTTATCCTGAAGTTCTTTCGGCAAGTCGTCATAACTATTGTCTAAGGTAAAGCCATAGGGCTTCAACAAGCCGCCGAGCTGGCGCATGAACCACGAGTCGGGGTTGCTGCTGAGGGCGGCAATGGCCCCGTCGGCAAAGGCTTTCTTCTTGTCCGGCAGGACCAGGTGGATATCGACTTCCATCGTACTGCCGATGCCTGAGCAGTCCGGGCAGGCGCCGAAGGGACTGTTGAAGGAAAAGAGATGGGGCTCGATTTCCGGCAGGCTGATATGGCAGTCCGGGCAGGCGAAGTGCTGACTGAAGGTCAGGACTTCCTTGGTACCCATGCGGAAGATATGGACGATGCCGTCGGCCAGTTTAGCTGCCGTTTCCAGGGGAAGTCGGTAAGGGCGCATGAGGATGCTGTCCTTGATGACCAGGCGGTCGACGATGACGTCGATGGTATGCTTTTTATTCTTATCTAAAGGGATGTCGTCGGACAAAAGGTAGACTTCGCCGTCGACGCGGACCCGGGTATAGCCGTCTTTAATGAGCCGGGCCAAGAGTTTCTGATGGGTCCCCTTGCGGCCGTCGACGACAGGCCCCATGACCATGACCTTCTCCCCTTCGCCAAGAGCCATGACGGCATCGGCCATCTGCTCGATGGTCTGCTGGCGAATGGGTTTGCCGCAGTGCGGGCAGAAAGCGTCGCCGACGCGGGCGTAGAGCAGGCGCAGGTAGTCGTAGATTTCGGTAACGGTCCCTACTGTCGACCGGGGATTGCGGCTGGTCGTCTTCTGGTCGATGGAAATGGCCGGCGACAGGCCTTCGATGTAGTCAACGTCAGGTTTATCCATTTGTCCCAAAAACTGGCGGGCATAGGCCGACAACGATTCGACGTAGCGCCGCTGCCTTCGGCATAGATGGTATCGAAAGCCAGGGACGACTTGCCCGATCCGGACAGGCCCGTAAAGACGACGAGCTTGTCCCGGGGAATCTTGACGTCTATATTTTTTAAATTGTGCTGGCGGGCACCTTTGATGACGATATATTTATCTTGCAAGGTAGACTCCTTCCTGTATCTTCAATGCCATAGCGGCCTAGCGCTTCTTGGCATCGGGCCGTTTGATCTTTCGTTGGTAGCGGCGGCTGGGCATATCCTCGCCTTCCATTTCTTTGGGCAGGGTGTCGTCGTGGCTCATATCGGCCAACTGTTGGCGCAGCTGCCCCAGGCGGTCGCGCAGTTCGGCGGCCTTTTCAAATTCCAGCCGCTTCGACGCTTCCTTCATCTGCAGGGTCATGGTCTTAATGACCTTGTTCAGGGATTCGCGGGTCATGGCCCGTCCCTTGCCGCCCTTTTTACTGCCATAGGCACATCGTCTTCAGCGACCTTGGTCAGCTCGATGAGGTTGACGACGTCTTTCTTGACCGATTTCGGCGTGATGTGGTGCTGTTTATTATAGGTATCCTGAATTTCACGGCGGCGCTGGGTTTCATCCATAGCTCTGGCCATGGAATCGGTAATCTTATCGGCATACATAATGACCGTCCCGCCGACGTTTCGCGCCGCCCGGCCCATGGTCTGGATGAGGGACGTATCGGAACGCAGGAAGCCTTCTTTATCGGCGTCGAGGATGGCGACGAGAGACACTTCCGGCATATCGAGGCCTTCACGCAGCAAGTTGATGCCGACCAGGACGTCGAATTCGCCGACGCGGAGGTCGCGGATGATTTCCGCTCGTTCGATGGTAGCGATATCGGAATGGAGGTAGCGGACGCGGACGCCCATTTCCTTCAAATAGTCCGTCAAATCTTCGGCCATCTTCTTGGTCAGGGTCGTGACCAACACCCGTTCGTCCTTGTCGGTCCGCTTGCGGATTTCCCCTAAGAGGTCATCCATCTGCCTTCGATGGGCCGGACTTCGACCTTGGGATCGAGGAGGCCCGTCGGGCGAATGATCTGCTGGGCCATATTCGTTTCGACATCCATTTCATAAGGCCCCGGCGTGGCGCTGACGTAGACGATCTGGTTGATGCGTTCGACAAATTCATCGAACTTCAAAGGCCGGTTATCGAGGGCCGACGGCAGGCGGAAGCCGTATTCGATGAGGCTTTCCTTCCGCGACCGGTCACCGGCGTACATGGCCCGCAGTTGAGGCAGGGTTACGTGGGATTCGTCGACGAGGATCATGAAGTCGTCCGGGAAATAGTCCAAAAGGGTATACGGCGCCTGGCCGGCTTTACGGCCTGCCAAGTGGCGGGAATAGTTTTCGATGCCCGAGCAGTAGCCCATTTCTTCCATCATTTCCATGTCGTACCGCGTCCGCTGTTCGAGACGCTGGCTTCCAAGAGGTGTTCGCCGTCTTTCAGCTCTTTCAAGCGTTCATCGAGTTCCTGGCTAATGGTCCCCAGGGCCCGTTCCATCTTGTTCTTGGTGGTGACATAATGGCTGGCCGGGTAGATGGCGACGTGCTTGCGTTCGGCAATGACTTCGCCGGTCAGGACATCGACTTCAGTCAGGCGGTCGATTTCATCGCCGAACATTTCGATGCGGATGATCGACTTGTCGAAGGCCGCCGGAAAGACTTCAATCGTATCGCCGTGGACGCGGAAGGTCCCGCGGTCGAGATTCATGTCGTTGCGGTTGTACTGGATGTCGACCAGCTTCCTCAAGATTTCTTCCTGCGTCTTTTCCTGGCCCAGGCGCAGGGAGACGACGAGTTCACTGTAGTCTTCCGGGTCACCGAGGCCGTAGATGCAGGATACGGAGGCGACGATGATGACGTCCCGCCGTTCAAAGAGGCTCATCGTCGCCGAGTGGCGCAGTTTATCGATTTCATCGTTGATGGACGCATCTTTTTCGATATACGTATCGGTCGAGGCGATATAGGCTTCAGGCTGATAAAAGTCGTAATAACTGACGAAATAGCCGACTTCGTTATCCGGGAAAAAGGCCTTGAATTCGCTGCACAGCTGGGCTGCCAGGGTCTTATTGTGAGCGATGACCAAGGTCGGTTTCTGTACCTTTTCGATAAGCTTGGCCATGGTAAAGGTCTTGCCCGTCCCCGTAGCGCCGAGAAGGACCTGGCCCATTGGCCGGACTGAATGCCTTCGGCAGGGATTCAATGGCTTCGGCTGATCGCCCATTGGTTCATAAGGGGCGACGACGCGGAAGGATGGGACGTATCGTAATCTTTATTATAATGAGACATATCCATAAGGGCCACCTCGCTGCAGCTGTCGGCTGCGGACAACATAACTATTTATTGACTATCTTTCCGATGTTCTTCAACTCGATGGACAAGGTGCCGTCAGGGTTGTTGATGAAGCGGATAAAATCGGTGTTTTCGATATATTCAGACGGGAAGGTAATTTCAATGCCCGTATCGGTTTTTATTTTATGACTGCGGCCGGCTTTCTGGGCGTATTCCTTTTCGATAGCCACGACGTCGGGCAATTTGGCTTCGGCGACTTGCTGCTGAAATTCCTGGGCCATGGCCGGCGAGCTGCCGAAGACATCGGCTCCCATCTCCTGCGGCGAGAAAGAATCGGCGTTTTCAGCGTTTTCCACTAAATAAGTCTTGGTCTTGGACAAGGCTTCGACCGTGCTGGCACCGTGGTCTTCGGCGACTTTTTCGGCAATCTTGCTGATGACCTTGACCGCTTCCTTACTGGAAATGACCGACGTGCACTGGAGGACCGGTCCGGCAGGAGGTAGACGTCTTCGCCGTCCATCTTGCGCTTCTTGTCGACAAAGTGGATGGAAAAATCACTCAGCCGGATGAGGGCGTAGGCTTCGGCCTTCTGAGCCATACCGGGCAGGATGGCGTAGTGCTTGATGAGCTTGTTGTAGACCGTCCCTTCGTCGTCGAGAATCTGATGGGTATAAGCCGTCTTATTGTCCAGCATCAGGACGGCAATATTGCGGACGTCGTCGTCATCCTGAAAGTCGATGACCAACAGGTCGGCCGACTCCGGTTCGTCGCAGTGAGCCACGAGCTGATAGAGTTCGCGGGCCGTGTCCGAGGCCAGTTCGTCAAAGGTCATCGTCCTTCGATCAGGGCCTGGAGCTTAGGCTGAAAGGCACTGGTGGCATAGAAGACGCCCGTCTGCTGGGACGCATCGCCGAGGATGCGGCTGAGCCGTTTATTGACGTATTCATAGACGACGTCGCTGCTGAAGTCGAGGGACTTTTGGGACACGATGCAGACGTTGGTATTGAAATCAAAAATATGGAGCACTGCTGCGTTGATCATCATAATCTATATCATCCTCTACGCTTGTTTTCGTAATTCAAAGACACTGGCTTCGCGGGAACAAAGGACGCGGAAAGGCAGCCAGTGACCGGTACCGCGGTTGACGTAACCCCGGCTTTCACCCTTTCGGAACATGCCGCGCAGGTATTTAAAGCCCACGGCCGTAACCAAAGGACCGATGGGGGCAAACTGAGCCCCGTGGGTATGACCGCTGAGGGTCAGGGGAATATTATGTTCAAAAGCTTCGTCGATGAAGCCGAGTGATGGGCCAACATGACGATAAAGCATCGTCGGGAACGCCGTCCAAGGTCTGGCGGACATAGTCCTCCCGCTGGGCGGCAAAGGCTTCATCGCCCTTGGCAAAACTGTAGTCCGTACCGGCAATATAGAAGGGCCGGCTGTCGCTGCCGTTCCTCCCCTTCAAGCCCCGGCCGTAACCGGGACTGGCTTCAAAGGACGTGTTGCGCAGGATGCGGACCGGCGTATCTTCGAGCATGGCCGTAATGGCCGGAAAATTGCGGTAATATTCGTGATTGCCGTAGCAAAAATCGATACCGTCGGGAAAGCGATGGGCGTTAGCGTTGAGGATATCTCTGGCCTGGGGCAGAAGGACGATCTCATCGATGAGATCGCCCGTGATTTCCAGCCGGTTGACGCCCTTTTCGGCAACGGCGTCGATCGATTCCTGAAGGCGTTCGGGGCTGAAGAAAAGTCCCATATGCAGGTCCGAGAGTTGACCGATTTTATAGCCATCGAGATAGTCCGGCAAATTCTTATACGTTAAGACGTGATGGGTCGTATCCAAATCACTTTCACCGAGGACATTCCCGGCGCCGCTGGTGGCAAAGGCCGCAGCCGGAATGAGGCTGCCATCCCTTTGACGAAGGTCCGTCGGGTCATCCCCTGCGGAGCCGGTTTTTCCTTGCGATGCCAAAAACGGTGGACCGCCGTGGCTAAGGCGACGACGATCAGGCAGGGCAAGGCCAGGAAAAAGGCCAACAGCCAAATGAGAGCCGCCATGCCCTTGCATCATAGAGACCGTCCCAACCGGACAGGACCATACCGGGAAAGGCCTCTTCATAGGAACTGAAGCCCACCGCCGACAACAGGGTCAGGACCAGGTCCCCAGGATCAAGGCCTTGCGGTGGCCCGAGCGAAAGACGTAGTCCCATAAGACGGCCGCCAGGACGCAGACGCAGGACGCAAAGATCATGAAAGTGATTAAAAAAGTTCCCTTCATCGTTTACACCATGCTGTGATCTTGCCGTGCGGACCGGCCCAAGGCAGGGCATCGTAGTCACTGCGGTCAATCCACTGCCAATCCTCCTCTTCTCCCATTTTTCCGTCCGTCAGCTCCCCTTCATAGACCGTGAGCTGCCAGATTTTATGCGAAAAAAATACTCTTTAACGACCCGGCCGGACTGTCGTCGACGGAAACGCGCAGGCCCTTGTCGGCCAACATGCGGCGGACGGCGTCAATTCCGTCCTGCCCCGTTCCCGGTGCGTTGGGAAATTCCCACATCGAGGCCAGAAGGCCCTTGGGCGGGCGGCGATGGACGAGCCATTTCGTCCCGTGACGGGGAACGACGACGGTAATCTTTTCGACCGGTGCCTTTTTCTTGACCTGGCGCAGGGGCAGTTCACTTTCCTTGCCGTTAGCCCGGGCCAGGCAGATGTCCCCTAAGGGGCAGTCTTCACAGCGGGGATGCTTGGGAATGCAAATCGTCGCCCCCAAATCCATGAGGGCTTCATTAAAGGCCCCGGACGATCGTCAGGCATCTGTTCTTCGACCAACGCGGCCACTTGTTTCTTGACTGCCGTCGACAAAACGTTTTCTTCAATATCGTAAAGGCGGGCAAAAATCCGCAGGACGTTGCCGTCGACAGCGGCTTCCTTTTTCCCGTAGGCTAAGCTTAAAATAGCGCCGGCAGTATAGTCACCAACGCCCTTTAAAGCCCGTACTTCCTTCTTCGTATCCGGTACGCGGCCGCCATATTTTGCCTGCACTTCCTGCACAGCCTGATGAAGATTGCGGGCCCGTGAGTAGTAACCGAGGCCCTGCCACTGTCGGAGGACGTCGTCTTGTGACGCTGCCGCCAGACTCTTGATATTGGGGAACCGTTCCATCCAGCTGTCGTAATAAGGACGGACCGTTTCAACCTTGGTCTGCTGCAGCATGATTTCCGACACCCAGACCTTGTAGGGATCGCGCGGCGATTCATCGCGCCAGGCAGCTCCCTGCCATGGGAATCAAACCAGTCGAGCAGTAAGGAACTCCAATGTTCTTCTTTTATATTCATAGATAATAAGCCTCTTTCTTTCTACACTGTTATTTACTAGTATAGAAATCAAGAGGCCTTTTGTCAAACACGTGTTCTATTATTTTTTCTCATCGTTTCAGCCCCAAAAAAGAAGGTTTATGACTTACAAGGGATGCAGATTTTTCAAGGATAAATCGAGGATTGGCGCCGAATGAGTCAGGGCTCCACTGGAAATATAATCGACGCCGATATCGGCCAGGGACGCAATATTTTCCTTAGTGACGTTGCCTGAGCATTCCGTTTCGGCCCGGCCGTCGATGAGGGCTACGGCTTCCTTCATCATATCGTGGCTCATGTTGTCCAGCATGATGATGTCGGCACCGGCTTCGACAGCTTCCCGGACCATGTCCAAAGTTTCCGTTTCGACTTCGATCTTGCGGACGAAGGGCGCATAGGCTTTGGCCATGGCAATGGCTTTCCCGACGCCGCCGGCAGCACCGATGTGATTGTCCTTCAAGAGGATGCCGTCAGACAAGTTGTAACGGTGGTTGCCCCCACCGCCGACGGTGACGGCATACTTTTCAAAGACGCGCATATTTGGCGTCGTCTTGCGCGTGTCGACCAATTTCATGCGGCTGCCCCGTAAGAGTTCCACGATCTGCCGGGTATAGGTGGCAATGCCGCTCATGCGCTGCAAGTAATTGAGGCCGACCCGTTCAGCCGATAAGATAGAGCGCATGCTGCCGGTCACGACGGCCAGTTTCTGCCCTTTATGAACGGTATCGCCGTCCTTGACGGTAAAGCGGACCTCGACGCTCATCCAAGAGGGTAAAGGCCCGGGCGAAGACGGCAAGGCCGGCAATGACGCCGTCGTCCTTGGCCAAGAGTTCGGCCTGTCCCCTACCATCTTCGGACAAAATGGCGTTGGTCGTCACGTCTTCACTGGTAATATCTTCCTGCAGGGCCTGTAAAATCAGAGGATCAGCCTGCAATTTCATGGTTACGTTGTTCATGACTCTTTTTCTCCCTTTCCATTTCCCCTAAGATACTCTTTCGATACACTTCGTCAAGGCCTCCTTCGTGACGGCTGACGTAGTCCGAAGCTTGAGCACAGGCCAGGCTGAAATCGCCGCAGGCCTCACCCTTTTCAGCCAAATCGAGGGCTGCCCGCTTGCCGAAGACCAGGCTTTCCAAGAGGGAATTGCTGGCCAGGCGGTTACGGCCGTGAACGCCGTTGCAGCTCGTTTCGCCGACGGCGTAGAGATGGTCCATCGTCGTCTTACTGTGGCTATCGACGTGGATGCCGCCCATGAAATAGTGCTGAGCCGGCGTGACCGGGACCCAGTCGACGGTGGCATCGATGCCGTCTTCGAGGCAGCGTTCATAAATATTGGGGAAATGGCCTTCGATGACGTCTTTTCCAAGACCGGTCATGTCCAGCCAGACGAAGGGTCGATTATCCTTTTCCATCTGCTTACGAATAGCAGCCGTCATCAGATCGCGGGGCAGAACTTCATTGGCAAAGCGCTGGCCGTCTTTCCCCCGCAGTTTCGCCCCTTCGCCGCGGACCGATTCGGAAATGAGGAAACTCCGCCCCGGACGGTTCGAATAAAGGGATGTCGGATGGATCTGGACGTAGTCGATATTCTCTAAGGCAATGCCGTGGCGCATGGCAATGGCCAAAGCGTCGCCGGTCAGGTGCGGGAAATTCGTCGAGTGGTCGTAGAGGCCGCCGATGCCGCCGCTGGCCAATATCGTATTGCCGGCTTCAATGGCACGGTAGGCCCCGTCCTTTTCGCGGGCCAGGATGCCGAGACAAGTATTGCCGTCGGTAATGATGTCGACCATGGTCGTGTAGTCGCGGATGGTCACATTGGGAAGCTCCCGAACGGCAGCCAAGAGGCGGCTGGTGATTTCCTTGCCCGTAATGTCCTTATGAAAGAGGATCCGCGGCCGGGAGTGACAGCCTTCGCGGGTATAGTCGAAAGAGCCGTCGGCCTTTCGGGCAAAGTCGACGCCGTAGCCGACGAGTTCATCGATGACCCGGCGCGACGAGCGAATCATGATATCCACCGATTCGCGGCGGTTTTCGTAATGGCCGGCCTTCAGGGTATCTTCCATGAAGCTGTCGTAATCAGTTTCATCGTGAAGGACGCAGATTCCCCCTTGAGCCAGGAAAGAATCGCTGTTTTCCACGTCATCTTTGGTAATCATGAGGACCTTTTTATCGCGCGGCACGTGGAGGGCGGCAAAGAGGCCGCTGGCACCGGTACCGACGATGACAACATCTGTTTTTTCTGTTTCCATGACATCTACCTTCTTCTATTTGGCTAACTCCAGCATCCGTTCCAAAGCCCGGACGGCTTTCCCTGCCACGTGATCGTCGACAAAGACTTCGTTGGTCTCATCGCGCAGGCAGTCGCGGACCTTTTCCAAGGTGACTTTCTTCATATTGATGCAGTACGCATCTTCCATGGCCGGATAAAAGACCTTGTCGGGATTGCGCGTTTCCAGCTCATAAAAGACGCCGCCTTCGGTGCCGATGATGAACTCTTTGGCATCCGACGCTCCGGCATAGTCGATGATGCCCGACGTGCTGCCGACGTAATCGGCCAGGGCCAGGACTTCCTTGCGGCATTCGGGATGGGCCAGGAACAAGGCCTTGGGATGAGCCGCCTGAACGGTCTCGACGTAATCCGGGTCGACCGTATCGTGGACGGGGACAGAAGCCTGATTGACGATAAAATGCTTATCCGGCACCTGAGTCGAAACGTAATGGCCCAAGTTCTTATCGGGCGTAAAGAAGATGTTCTTCTGGGGCAGCTTCTTCACGATCTTGACGGCATTGGACGACGTGACGCAGACGTCGGACGCCGCCTTGACCGCTGCCGTCGAATTGACGTAACAGACGACGGCCAAATCGTCGTACTGGGTGCGGGCCTTTTCGATCGTCGCCGTGTCGGCCATGTGGGCCATAGGACAGGTCGCCGTCGCATCGGGCATGAGGACCTTCTTTTGAGGATTGAGCATCTTGCGCTCTCACCCATAAAATCGACGCCAGCAAAGACGATGATTTTGGCATCCGTTTCGACAGCCTTCTTGGCCAGACCAAAAGAATCGCCGACGAAGTCAGCATAGGCCTGGACCTCATCGGGCACATAATAATGAGCGAGGATAATGGCCTCTTTCTCCTTTTTTAAGGCAGCGATCTCATCTTCAATATACACAGGTTTTCATCCTTTCAGAGAAACGGGACCGCCCGTCGGACAAGTCCCGTTCACCCCGCCGAGTATAAGGCCGGCGACCCTTTTTATTTACCCTAATTATACGCTATTGACCAAATTTTGACAATACTACTGTCAAGACAATAGAAAAGTCAAATATACAGATTTACCCAGAAATCACTACCGATACAGAAAAGAGCCGTTCCCCAAGGTAATGACCTCAGGAAACGACATGTAGTAAAGTGACATAGTCGACCAAGCCTCCATACCAATATGAAAAAGTGTTAGCACTAGTCTAATTATTAACATCAATTTCAAGCAAACCCAGAGTATATCATCGCCCGCGCTCTGATACCAGTCTATCTCCAGATTCAATAAAATCAAGACTTACTCAAAAATCAAGGAGAAAATAAAAAGAGCTAACTTTAAATACCATAAATTATGGATATCAAAGTTAGCTCCAATATATAGACTTTTATTTTCAAGTTCTTTTCAATTTACATTACGAAAATAAGGGCCCTCAATTTCACATCCAATGATGTCCTAACAAAACATCATTAAATATCATGCATATAATCATGATTATTCGAATTCATTTTAACATGAAGTATCGGAAATTTGAATTGTTTTTTCTGAAACCAGAGTCCCTTTTCGTAGGCACATAAATCTTTCCAGATCCTCAATCCTAAAAATTATCCCTTCATTTGCAAATTCATCCAATATCGCTTCTTTGCTCATATAACCACCGTCTATTAATAAATCAATAGCTCCTTGGAATAAGTTATCCCTAAGTTGTCCAGGAACATCCCCTGGTTCTTTTAGTCGCCATCCTTTTTTTGAAATTTGCCTCATCATATACTGGAATTGATTCGCTGTTATAATCCCATTTGGCGCGATCGATACATCATAGCCTGCATTGACACTTTCCACTTTTTCTTCAATTCTCTATAATAATCTATTGCAGTAGGATAAGCAGAAACAGCCATTCCAAACGATTTTCTCGGCAGCAAAAATGCGCTAGCAAAAATATTTGCCTGTTTTTCCCGCGCATTAAATTCATCCTTAGAGACTTCACCTTCTGTATCTTCAATTGACCATCTATGCATCAAAAGATGTCCAAGCTCATGAGCCATATCAAACCTCAATCTTTCAAGTGGCTTCTTTCCAATTGCTAAAACAACTACATATACATCTTCACCATTAACATTAATTTGTTGACTATAGGCATCAATTGATGAATCTTCATTTTTAAAGCCGGTAACAACAATACCATTAGACTCTAGCAAATACTGAAGATTATCAATAGGTCCATTACCCAATCCCCAATAATCTCTTACGTATTCTGCTAAACGTTCTATCTTAGATACAGCTTCATCAGAATCTACATCTTGAAAATTTTCTTCAAAATCATACATCCTTGTATCTGGCAGATTTAACTGAGGGAAATCGATTTTACTGAGTAATATTTCATATAAGGAAGCTACATATTTTGTCTTTTGTGAGGCTGCAACCCTAGCTCTCTTCGTAGTAGAAGCTTGTGATCTAAAATAAGTTTTTCCAGTCCTAATAACTTGAGAAGGCTCAGTCATAAAAAAATTGATAAGGAAACGATAAAGCCTTTGCAATTTTAAAAACATTCTCTGCGGGCGGAGTATTAGCCTCATTTGCATATAACGACAGTGACTGCTTGCTGATCCCGGTTTCCCTTGCCAATTCAGTCATTTTCTTTTCTCTTAATTGCATAGCCTCTTTAAGCCGTACGCCATTAAATTTTTCTTGTTTCAT
>ENA-OQCE01000900-OQCE01000900.1-human-gut-metagenome-genome-assembly--contig:-NODE-900-length-13736-cov-2.331545_pt1 | contig 13736 bp, 8 predicted proteins | sample MGYA00242495_ERZ504572 | MGnify/ENA primary metagenome ERZ504572 (study PRJEB26092, sample SAMD00036228) | human gut metagenome | host: Homo sapiens | study: EMG produced TPA metagenomics assembly of...
ATCATTCACACTCGGGTGTCAAGACCGTTCACATCCGGGTGTAAAAAGCCTGTAAACGGGAATCTTCGGCACTTTTTTCTGCCTGTTTGAAGCAAAATAAGTCACGTGTTTCAACAAAAAAGACGGCATCTCCTACAGAAAAACATCCTCAATACAACTCTCACAACCAACAAATGCAAAATTTAAACAGGCTCTAAAAGTTTTGCCAAAAGGCCTTTTTATCTTTCATCTTTCACCATAATCGTTTGATAATCAATGAAGGCTTATGATGGAGAAAATAACAAACGCTTTTTATTCACGTGGATATCCCACCGGATTGTTCATGATCGGCAATTGGCTGTCCGTTAGTTTCAAGATCCGTTTTAAAGCAGCCTGGTCCATCGTGGCACGGGGAACGGTTGCCAGACCGGTGGCTGCGCAGAAAATATTGATGTTTTGGCAAACGATGCCGGCATCGACAGCGGCCATCAGTTTGGTGTGGTCGGCAATGTTTCCGAAGCGTGAAAGATCGGAAACGAGTACCAAGCTGACTGGGGCTGATTTGACAAAATCCTGACTGCCGGCAACAGCGGCCCGGTGATCTCCTTTAGCAATAGGTTGCAGGCTGTTTGCCTTGGCATCGTACAGGTAAGCGCCCTCTTTCATAATGACATAAATGTCGATATCCTGTTTGTTCAACGCTGAGGGAGCCGTTCGTTTTCCGTCCGGGCGGTTAATCCCGTTTGCTGCCCATAATAGATCCGATAGATCCTGTAAACTGAGTTCCTTGGCTGCATATTCCCGGTCGGAGTGACGGTCGGATAACGCTTTCATAACGGAACTGCCTCTGTTTTTGTCCGGAGAGCTTAATTTGATTGCTTTCAGATCTTGTGCATACATGGTGACGACGAGTAATAATGATGCAAAAATGAATGATAATTTTCTCATAAACTTATTCTTTTTATGATTGATTTCAACAAAAATAGGTGAAATATGCAGAAATCGAACACCAAAATACAACTTTTACAATTCTTTAAACTGTAAAATTACGAATGGATCGTAGATAAAGTTACATTTGCAACTGTTTTTATGTGAATGTATAATCGATAATATCTAAATTCTCAAATTTAATGAAAGAAAAACTACTCTACTTAATGCTGATACTATTTGTGTCTGCGTCAGTGTTTGCGCAAACCGGAGGTGGATCAGCCGCCTTTACAATTAAGGGCCAAGTAGTCGACTCTCTATCCAATGAGTCCGTACCTTATGCCACGTTGAGGATAGCTTTGGCTTCCGCACCGCAGAATCCTGTGAAATTGTTGGCTTGTGATGATGATGGCAAGTTCACGGCAACGATGAACAAGCCGGGTAAGTATGTGATGACAATGGAATCTTTAGGGAAAGTGCCTGCCAAGAAAACATTTACATTGTCGGAGAGCAAGAAAGTCGTGAATTTCGGTAAGTTGTTTATGCATGACGATACGCAGCAGTTAAAAGAGGTTACCGTAACAGCCCAAAAGCCGTTGGTGAAGGTGGAAGTCGATAAATTGACTTATAGCCTGGAAGACGACCCGGAAGCTAAAACCAGCAATGCGTTGGAAATGTTCCGTAAGGTTCCGATGGTCACGGTGGATGGCGAGGATAAAATCCAGTTGAAAGGATCTTCCAATTATAAAATCTATATGAATGGCAAACCCTCCAATTTATTGAGTGGCGACAACGCATCCGATGTATTGAAAAGTATGCCGGCCAGCTCGATCAAGAACATCGAGGTCATTACCGATCCTGGTTCCAAGTATGATGCAGAAGGGGTTGGAGGTATTATCAATATCATTACGACCAAGAACGCATTGCAAGGATATACGGGAACGATTCGTGCCAATGCCAGTACGCTGGGTAGCTTTGGTGGCGGTGGTTATGTTTCGATGAAGGCAGGAAAGTTCGGTATTACTGCTAATTATGGCTATAACTACCGTAATTCCCCCTGGAATGATACCTATTCGATGCGAGATGAGGAAGAAGCGAAATACCAGCAGGGTGACGAGACTTTTACCCGTCCGTCTTCTTTGTTGAATGAGCATGGACGCAGCAAAAACAAAGGGCCGTTCCAATACGGTTATTTGGAAGGTAGCTATGAGATCGATACGTTGAACTTATTAAGTGTAGGTGTCAATTTGTTCCGGGGAAAATCAACTAATCTCTCCGAATTGATTGCGGATAAGTCAATCGGACCGATCTGACAAATGGGGAACCGACAACGATGTATTCTTATAAACGTTATTCGGATTCAAAAGGAACATTCGGCTCTACAGATGTCAATGTCGATTTCCAGCATTCAACCAGTAAGAAGGATGAATTGCTGACTTTGTCCTACCGCTTCAGCAATCCCCCAATGACAATGAAGGCATTCCCGGCTTGAAGATCTGGAAGGGGTTTATAGCCAGGCTTACCGCTATCCTAACTGGAATATTAATGATGCTTCAACGACGGAACACACGGCACAGGTCGATTATACGACTCCTTTGTTTAAAGATCAGACATTGGAAGCCGGTGTGAAATATATAAATCGCCAGAGCAAGAGTAATACATTGGAACAGGTGAAGGATTCTTTAAATGTCTGGCAGGATATTTCGCAGCGTAATAGTGACTTCCGTCATACTCAGCATATTTATTCCGCTTATTTGGGATATATGGTCAAGTTCAATAAATTCGGGGCTAAAGCAGGTGTCCGTGCGGAAGGAACCAGCTTGAATGCGGAGTTTGCCAAGCGCCGGAAGAAAACTTCAAAACAAATTACTTTGACGTTGTCCCGAATGCGACATTGACTTACCAGTTAGACATGTCTTCACAGTTACGTTTAGGATACAATATGCGTATCCAGCGTCCGGGGATCTGGTATCTGAATCCGTATTTGAATAACATCGACCCGCAGCGTATCTCGCAAGGTAATCCGAATCTGGATTCGGAAAAGAGTAATAATGTGAACTTCAACTTTAGTAAGTTTGCACAGAAGTTCAGTATAAATGCAAGTTTGAGCTATACATTTGTTAATAATGCGATTGAAAGATATACAATAATTGCCAACTTCCCGGAATCCGATCCGCTTTCTCAATATAACGGAGCTTCTTATAGCACTTATGGAAATATGGGAAAACGTCAGCAGGTCGGATTGTTCCTGTATGGCAGTTGGAATCCGGTTCCTCTGTTCCGTATCTATATGAACGGTGGGTTGGATTATACGAATATCGACAGCAAAAAGTCATTGGGACTGACAAAGGATGGTGTGGCTGGCCGAATCTTTGCAGGGACACAGTTTAATTTGCCGAAAGATTTTCGTATTAATTTGCATGGTGGTTATTTCAGTCCGTGGATTCAATTGCAGGGAAAACAATCTCCTTTCTACTTTGCAGGTCTGAATATCAGTAAGGATTTCCTGAAAAAGAAACTCTCCGTTTCTTTGGGTGCACAGAACCCGTTCTGGAAAACCATGAAGATGGAATCGACTACGACAGGTGAAGGTTTTGTGGACCGTTCTACTACTTGGCGTCATGCCCGTGAGTTCCGTTTGAGCGTCTCTTACCGTTTCGGTACGATGAAAGGCCAGATCAAGAAAGTGCGCCGCGGTATCAGCAACGACGATACTAAAGGCGGTGGAGAAGGCAATAACGCCGGTGGCGGCGAACAGGCAATGTAGAAATTTATGAATTCTGATTTATGATTTATGGGTTTCTAATAAATCATAAATCAGAATTCATAAATCATAAACCTCTCCTTAAATTTCCGCTCTCGGACAAATCTATCCATCCAATTAGACAAATTGTGCCTGTCTTTCTGCCGCCAATCACCTACTTTTGGCTCGTAAATAAAGAATTTTGTAAACATGAAACACACGATCTTTAGTCTGATACTCTTTTTTATCAGCACTTCAACCTTTGCTACGCGTAAAGAAATCCTGTTGAACGAGAACTGGATGTTTCGTTTTTCCCATCAGGTACAGTTTAAAAGTGAAGAACGGGTGAACCTGCCCCATACTTGGAACAGTGGCGATGCCCTTTCCGGCAAGCAGGATTACTATCGTGGAATGGGTAACTATACCAAAACGCTGTTTGTAAAACCTGAATGGAAAGGCAAACGTCTCTTTCTGCGTTTTGAAGGAGTCAATACAATAGCGAATGTTTTTATTAATGATGTGCATATCGGCGAACATCGCGGCGGATATGGCGCGTTTGTATTCGAGATTACCGATAAAGTGAAATATGATGCCGACAACCGGATATTGGTGAAGGTCAACAATGCCTTGCAGCAGGACGTCATGCCTTTAGTCGGCGATTTTAATTTCTATGGAGGTATTTACCGGGATGTGAATCTGATCATAACGGACCCGGTTAATATCTCACTCACCGACTATGCTTCTCCTGGTGTCTATCTGATTCAGAATAAAGTGACGAAAGAGCAGGCCGAAGTGAAGGCAAAAGTGCTCGTCTCTAACGGAAGCGCGAAGGTGCAACCCGTAAAAGTGGACATCAAGATCTGGGAGGACGACAAGCTTGTCCAACAGCAGGATATAAAAGTCACGGTGGATGCCAACGACTGGGCTACGACCGGAATGGATCTGACTATCCGAAACCCCCATCTGTGGAATGGCCGCAAAGATCCGTTCATGTATAAGGCCGAAATATCCCTTCTCTCCGAAGGCCAGATAATCGATAGGATTGTACAGCCGTTAGGTTTGCGCTATTACCATGTAGATGCCGAGAAAGGTTTCTTTCTGAATGGGGAACATCTGAAACTGAAAGGAGTATGCCGCCACCAGGATCGGGCGGAAAGGGGAAATGCGCTTTATAAAATGCATCACGATGAAGATGCGGCCATTATGGTCGAGATGGGGCTAATGCCGTTCGTCTGGCTCATTATCCGCAAGCGACTTACTTTTATGACCTGATGGATAAATACGGAATTGTCACCTGGGCTGAAATTCCGCAGATCGGGCCGGGCGGATACCAGGACCAGGCTACATCAACCAGCCTTCTTTCCGGGAGAACGGGAAAGAGCAGTTGAAAGAATTGATTCGCCTGCATTATAATCATCCGTCGATCTGTTTCTGGGGGTTGTTCAATGAGTTGAAGACCATCGGAGACAATCCGACCGAGTATATCGAGGAATTGAACGACCTGGCCCATCAGGAGGACCCGACTCGCCTGACAACATCTGCCAGCTTCCTTTCTTACGACGATGATATAAATAAGGTGACTGATGTGATTGCCTGGAACCAGTATTTCGGTTGGTATGGCGGTTCTCCTTCCGATATGGGGAAATGGCTGGATGCCAATCATAAGGCACATCCGGAGTATAAGATTGCCATCAGCGAATATGGGGCAGGGGCGAGCATCTACCATCAGCAGGATTCCGTGAAACGGGGGATTGCTTCCGGTTGGTGGCATCCGGAGAATTACCAGACTTATTATCATATCGGAAACTGGAAAGCATTGGCGGAACGTCCGTTCGTCTGGGGTTCTTTCATTTGGAACCTGTTTGATTTCGGTGCGGCTCATCGTGTGGAAGGCGATCGTCCCGGTATCAATGACAAAGGGCTGGTGACTTTCGACCGCAAGGTGAAAAAAGATGCTTTCTATTTCTATAAGGCAAACTGGAATACCGAGGAACCATTTGTTTACATCACGAACCGCCGCCACCGCGACCGTTCCTTGGCTGTTACGGACATCATGATCTTTTCTAATCAACCAGAAGTCGAATTGTTTGTAAACGGAAAAAGCCTCGGCCGGCAGAAGCCGGATGAATATGCGACATTCGAGTGGAAAGGGGTTGCTCTGCAGGATGGGGAGAATACGATAGAGGCTCGTTCCACCCAAAAGAAGAATCCAGTGAATGATAAGGTGGTCTGGACGGTGAAATAATAATAGTTAGAATTTTTAAGGGAGGTGCCAAAATTCCTCTCTCTTGTCGGGATTAATCCCCCGACAAGAGAGAGATTTCTTTTTTTGACATTCCCCTTTTTTATTCCTTCCCGTAAGGGATCAGCTCTTTCAGTATTTGTTCTTTATACCACGGATCGTCTGCTTCTTTCAGCAAGGGAACCATCTGTTTGCATAAGTCGGATACGATTCCCTTATTCTCCTGCCAAGGGAGATTCTGCATCTGATACGGATCTTCCAGGTCATTAAACAAAAGGATGTCCTTGAGTTCTTTTGTCTTTCGGTCGATTGTGAGTGACATGGTATATTGATGTGTTTTGATCCCTCTCGACACCGGAAAATAAGAAATGACTTTTCCATCGGCATCTTTTTCCCCATCGATATTTTTGATGTACAAGGCTCCCAGACGCAAAGGGACGGAAGAATCCTCTCCTGTAAAACGTCCCGCATAATTCCGCCCTTCCACAGTGGCCGGAATCTGTTTTTCCAGACCGCACAGTCCGAGTATGGTCGGCATGATATCAGGAGAAGACAACAATAGTTCGCTGTCGATCCGAGGTATTACTTTTCCAGGAAAACGAACTATGAACGGGACGTTCATGCTTTCTGCATAAGGTGAGTTTTTGGGATCGTCCGTATTTTGGCTGCACATGGTTTCTCCATGATCGGAAGAGAAAATAACGAGGGTGTTCTTGTCCAATCCCTGTTTTTTGAGTTCGTCCAGTATTCGTCCGAAAGCCCGGTCGACACCTGTCACCGATGCAAAATAATAACGTACGGATGGTGCTTTTTTCATTTCCCGGTTTGCATTCGGGCGAATCAGCAGGCTGTCCAACGGAAGGTCTTTGTATAAGTTGTAATCTTCTTCCATGCAATCTTCCAATGAGGCATACGGACTGTGAGGCGGATTGAAACTGACCATCATAAAAAACGGTTTATTTGGGTCCCGCACGTTTCCTTCATTCCGTAAGTAGGAGATTGCTTTATCCGCCTCATGTGCGGCGACCACTCGTTTATCTCGTGTTTGACGCCTTCGGTATCCCAATAGTGCGGATGCTTGTGCACGTCATAGGTCCCGTACGAATACCAATAGTCGAAACCGTGCCGGCGTTCTGCCGGAGTGTAGGCATCCCAAGCCGGAACACGGTCTTCCACATATTTTCCGGGACGTTCCGGGTCATTGGGAGTCGGGCAGTCGACATGCAGTTTCCCGATATAAGCACAGTTATATCCGGCTTGGCTGAACACGTCGCTAATGCAGGTCGCATCTTCGCGCAATGAACTGATCGGGCGGTTGGCATTACAGTTCAGAGGTACTCCGCTATGTTCCGGATACATCCCCGTTAACAATATTCCCCGGTGCGGACTGCTCAGCGGGCAGTTGCTCATGGCCGAAGTCAGCACAACAGATTCTTTCGCAAACCGGTCCAGATTAGGCGTATGCACCGGATCTCCCTCGAAATTCACCGCATCCCGGAATCTCGCCTCTCTCCAGAAACCCATCGCATGGTTACGCATTTGGTCTGGAAAGATGTAGATGACGTTAGGAGTACTTGATTTTTGTGTTTTACATCCTAGTAAGGAGAATATAATCAAATTACTTAAATAGAAGTAGCGACTTTTATTTTTCATAATTATCCCCCCTATTCTCCAATAGCTTTTTGCTTAACTCTTCTATAATCGCTTTATTCTCTTCTTTTCCTGCCACATTATAATTCTCATCTCCATCATTCGAGTGATCAAATAACATCCGTTCTATGATCCGTTCGTCTTTGTCCCTCCATTCTGTATAAAAATACTGATCCTGTATAAAAGTGAAACCGTTTGCCCAACGGGAAACCCCATACCCCTTTGTTTTCGCCTCCGGTGATTTTAACAAAGGAAGCAGGCTGGTCCCTTCCAACTGAGCAGGCCGTTCGATTCCGGCAGCATCGCACATGGTCGGATATAAATCGACAAATTCCACAATTTGTTCACAACGGTGTGGTGTTTTTATTTCAGGAGAATTGATTATAAGAGTCGAATGCAAACAGGTATTCATAATGCTATGTTTGCACCAAGTACCATGTTCTCCCAAATTCCACCCATGATCTCCAATCAATACGACAGTCGTATTTTTATCGAGTCCTTCTTCTTTCAGGGTTTTTAACAGCCGACCGATCTGTGCATCCACAAAAGAGACAGAAGCATAGTAACCATGTATCATTAATTTGGCAGTCTCTTCATCCAACGGTCCCTGTTCCGGGATACCGCTATAGGCTCTCAACTCGGACCAATTAGTCAAAGCACGTTCCGGGATATTGTTTCCAGGTTTTAATATATAATTCTCAGGAATCTCAATTTTAGAATGGTCGTACATATCCCAATACTTCTGAGGCACAACAAAAGGCAAATGAGGACGAATAAATCCTACGGCAAGGAAAAAAGGCTTTTCCTGCTTTTTCAGTTTTTTCAAATCCTGTATGCTTTTATCAGCGATTTGCCAATCCAGATAGTCCTTTTCAGGAAAATCTCCATGCTCATAAAAATACCCGCGTCGGCCTTTGCCTGTTTTTTGCTGTTTCTGCATTAAAGCCAAGTTTTCATCCGAATGATATCCCATTGCCGTACCAGGCACGGGAGGCATGACATCATCCCAATATTTCATGGAAGCCTCATCCTGGTGATGATAAATCTTTCCGTTTGCGATCGTTATATATCCGGCGTCTCTAAAACATTTCTGTATGGTAACTGCGTCAGGGACATCCACATCGGTACGGGCATTCCAAGTCTGTAACAGATTTTTTGTCGGACGCAATCCGGTTAACAGGCTTGCGCGGGAAGCTCCGGAGACAGCAATATTGCAGTACGCCCGGTCAAATAATACACTCTGTGTCGCCCATCGATCAATATTCGGAGACTTGATCTGCTTCCGGCCATAACAGCCCAACTCTGGGCGAAGGTCATCGCAAACGATAAACAAAATATTTTGTCTGTCGTGATTCGTTTTCTGTTGTGACCAAACATTTATAGAAGCCGTAACGGCCAAACCTGTCAAAATAAGACTGCGTCTGTGCATAATATTAATATGATATCAGATTATACAAAAAACGAAGTTACTTTCGGAAAGGCCGAACCCTTCACAAAAGTAACTTCTAAAAATCTTAAAAAACTATTACCAGTTCGGATTTTGTTCTAAAGATCCATTTATTTCGATTTCAGTAGCAGGAATCGGCCACAGATAATCGCGATTTTCACGGAATACACGCGTCAACAACCGTTTACCGGTGATACCGTATTCTTCACGGTTTAATAAAGTATGGGATAATTTCCAGCGGCGCAAATCGCTGTCACGAATACCTTCACCGGCTAATTCATAAGCTCTTTCACGGAAAATACGCTGGAACACTTCATCCTTGCTATTTGCAGCCAGATAAGAAGGACCGCTATTCAACAAAGCAATGCCGGCACGGGCACGGACTTTATTGATATATTCGACAGCTTTTGGCTGATTCCCTATTTCATTGTAACATTCGGCCAACATCAGATAAACGTCCGCCAAACGGATGATCGGAAAGTTGACAGGTGTATGTTCACGGTTCGTAATAGCTCCGTTCCAGTCACCTTCGGGAACAAATTTTCTCCAGAAATAAGTTTCCCAACCCCCTTTATTATTACGCATGAAACCATTATTTTCATTTACTGCCACAACATCACCTTTCTGGTTCTTTGCAAAGATGAATGTCATTAGACGCTCCTCATTACGATTCCATCCCAGATAAGTAGTATAAGGAGCAATAACCGTAGCCATCAAACGCGGATCGCGCTGGTTCCACATCTCCAATACTTTGTCCGCTTCGATCGGTCTGTCCAGAATTTCGGCACCGGCATCATCGACTGTGCATCTGAATACTCGTTCACGAACCTGGTTATCTGTCGTATAACCAGGAAACAATTCGTCCCAATCAAACGGGCGTCCATCTTTGTATTCGTACATATCCACCAGGTTGACAGAAGGTAACGTATTATTCCAGCAGCTACCGTAAGAATTACGAGTACCGGCATAGAAACACAATGGCATACCATAGTCATTGCCTGTACCTCCCAAATTGATAATGGAGAAAATCATTTCAGAACTTGTATGGCCAGTCAGGTTGAACAGATCTGCAAAATTACTGTACAGTTCGTGCCCGTTTGTTGACTTTTCAAGATTTTCAATAGCCTTTTCGTAGTTCTTATTATAAAGATACACCTTGCCGAGCAATGCCTGGACAGCTGTCAATGTCACACGGCCATAGTTAGCATCATCCCATTTGTCAGGCAGCCCTGAATTCAGAGCCTTTTCCAGATCACTGATAATAAACGCCCGTGTTTCTTCTGCAGAACTTCTGGGTTTCATCAAGTTGTTGAAATCCTGTTCCAGGTTTGTTGTCTCGTCATACAAAGGAAGCCCTCCGAAATAGTCCATCAGATGGAAATAGATCAACGCACGTAAGAAATGGGCTTCCCCCAACATTTTGTTTTTTGCGTCTTCGGCAATGGGTGCTTCACCAATGCTGCGAATAGCCAGATTGGCACGCTGGACGGCATTGTAACCGTTCTGCCATTTGCCATTCAAGAAGCCGGTACGTGGTGTACAAGTACCCAATTGAAGAGCTTCATACTGGTCATAACCAACGGCAACATCAGAATTCACGTCAATCATGAACATCTTGCCATACAAATCAGTATTTTTTAGGGACGCATAAACCCCCATCAAACCAGACTTACATTGATCCTCTGTCTGCCAGAAGGTTGAAGAACTTAACTGGTCGTAAGGAGCCCTGTCTAAATCATAGCAGCTTGTCAATGCCAAGAGTGCTGCTAAAAAAGGCATAATATATTTTTTCATCTTATAATTCTGTTTATAAATTCAACAAACATGATCAGAATGTTACATTGACACCGATTACGGCTTGTCGCATTGTCGGATATGTAATGCCGTCGATTTCAGGATCATATCCTTTCCACTTTGTGAATGTAAAGAAGTTTTCCAAACTACCGTAGATTCTGACTCTATCCATATAGGCAACTTTTGTCCATGCCGAAGGCAATGTATATCCCAACGTAATATTTCGTATTTTCAGATAAGCTTTGCTTGCCACCCAAAAATCAGAATATTGCTCATTACGCGTATCACTATAGTCCAACAGACGGGGATATTTCGCATCTGTACGGCCTTCGTACCAACGTCCTTCGATTATATCAGCGTTCAACTGATAGCCCTGACGGACTGTTGATTTATACAGGGCACTCAGATATACATCTTTTATACCTGCTTGTCCCTGGAGCAGAGCAGAGAAATCGATGCCTTTCCAATTGAATCCCAAGTTCATACCATATGTGAATGTCGTTTTTACCATTACCGACAACAACACGGTCGTCATCATTTACCAAACCGTCACCATTCAAATCCTTGTAAAGGATATCACCTTTTTGCGGGGTTCCATATGGGAATACAACTTTACCTTTCACATCCGGATTATCCAACATAGACTGTACCAAAGCCAAGTCTTCATCTGTCTGAACAATACGATCTACTTCGCGAACATACAACGACCAGATAGGCAGGCCTTCCTTCAACATTCTTGCACCATCATAAGAAGGATCATCCCCTTTGAACTTATCCACGTTATTTTTGATATAGGTAAAGTTGAATCCGATGTTATAAGAGAAATCTTTACCAGCTCTGTCACTCCAGTTTGCAGAGAATTCAAGACCTTTATTGGTTACTTGCGCTGCGTTTTGCTTGGGGATGGTAGCATTACCGTGTACCATCGGGGCAGGAAGGTCGATCAAGATGCCATCCGTCTTCTTGTTAAAGAATTCAATACTTCCGGACAGACGGTTTCCTAAAACGTTATAGTCAAGACCGACGTTTGTGATATAAGTAGTTTCCCATGTCAAGGCTGCATTCGCGATAGCAGTTTGCGACAATCCCATTGCCACTGCACGAGCCAAGACATAGTTCGTTTGTGCATACAAAGATTGTGAAGTATAGTTGCCATCGTTATCGCGGTTAGAGCCTAACGTGTTGTTCCCCAGTGAACCGTATGAAGCACGGATCTTCAAGTTATCCAACCAACTGATATTCTTCATGAATTCTTCTTCAGAGATACGCCATGCTGCAGAAAAAGACGGGAAATACCCCCACCGGTTATCAGCCAAAAAACGCGAAGAACCATCTGCACGTAAGTTTGCTTCAAACAAGTATTTGTCGTCCCATCCTAAATTCAGACGTCCGAAGTAAGAACGCATAGCCCATTCTGTAATATTACCGGTTGAAGAAGATTCACCGATTGCACCGTCGATCACACCCAATGATGGATCAATAAGATCTTTGCGTGTTGCACTGAAATATTGGCGTTTATACTGTTCCTGGCTGGCTCCGACCATCAAGTTCGTACTCAAACGATCATCAAAGAAGTTTCGTTCATATCGTATAGTCGCATCCATAAAGTTTCTGAAAGTCTTTTCATTATAATTATAAATGCTGGTTTGTCCCACTCCGTCCGTATATAAAGTATTCGTTTGGAAGTTATACATCGGAACAAAATTAGGTTTGCTCTCTTTAAACTTATCATAATAATCATAAGTATAAGAACCTTGAATCGTTAAACCTTTCAATGGCGTCAGAATGGCATACAAACGGGTTTTCAATGTATTTGTCTGGACATTACCAGTCGTGTTTCTCAGACGATTATAAGGATTGTTCGTTGCATTTTGAGGATCGTCTTCCGCATTTGCATTGATACCTAATCTGTTTTGATCATCCAAATATGCAATACCCGGATTTCCACCAGTTAAACCATAAGTATAAATATCTTTGATATTTTCGCTGACAGGTGTCGTATTTGCGGTATATCCACTTAGATTAACTCCCAACTTCAACCAATCTTTAATTTGAGAATCAATATTCGCACGGAGACTAAAGCGCTCATAGCCACAATTTTCAAGGATACCCGGATTATTCAGATAATTGAACGAGGTGTAATAGGTAATCTTCTCTGAACCGCCGGATGCAGACAGATTATGTTGATGAGAAACACCTGTTTCATAGACATCAAAAATGTCACTGTTCGGGTAAGCCAGATAGTTAGGCATGCCATATTCGTTCAATCCGTTCGGATCTTTCGATTTTTCACGCCAAAGATTGATCACATTCTGAGAGAAAGGAGCCGGCTTATTACTATTGGTCATACCTTCATTCAGGTACTCCATATAGCTTGCATAATCGGAAACTACATCATAAGGCTTATCCAACGTTTGGAAAGACACATAACCCGTATAATCCAACTTCATTTTACCGGATTTACCGGATTTAGTCGTAATCAAGATAACACCGTTGGCTGCACGGGAACCATAGATCGCAGATGAAGCCGCATCCTTCAAGACACTGACTGTTTCGACATCCTGCGGGCTGACACTATTCAGGCTGCCTTCCACACCGTCGATAATGACCAGAGGCGAAGAGTTGTTCAAAGTACCCTGACCACGCACCTTAATATCTGCATCTCCATTATTGGACGGAATATTGTTGCTGGACGTGATTTGCACACCGGGAGCAGTACCGGCCAAAGCTGTTGAAATGTTTGTCAATGGGCGGCTTTCTGCCATTTCACTGACATTAACGGATGTAACAGAACCAGACAGGTTAACTTTTTTCTGCGTACCATAACCTACAACTACGACTTCTTCCAATGCTTGTGAGTCTTCAGTAAGTTTGATAGTAACGGTTTTCTGGCTATTTACCGGAATCTGTTGTTCTTTGTATCCGATAAATGAAACAATTAAAATAGAGTTAGG
>ENA-OQCE01000901-OQCE01000901.1-human-gut-metagenome-genome-assembly--contig:-NODE-901-length-13735-cov-1.578410_pt1 | contig 13735 bp, 15 predicted proteins | sample MGYA00242495_ERZ504572 | MGnify/ENA primary metagenome ERZ504572 (study PRJEB26092, sample SAMD00036228) | human gut metagenome | host: Homo sapiens | study: EMG produced TPA metagenomics assembly of...
GGGAGGGATCGAGGGCCATGGATCGAACCGATGACGTAAGTGCGTATCGTCGACGCGGCTGACCCATTCGCGCATGGCTTCGTTGACAGCGTCTTTAAGGACCCGGGAACCGGAGGTAACGGCGTGGACCTTAGCCCCTAAGAGTTCCATGCGGTATACGTTCAAAGCCTGACGGATCGTATCTTCTTCCCCCATGAAGACTTCACATTCAAGGCCTAAAAAGGCGGCTGCCGTCGCCGTCGCTACGCCGTGCTGACCGGCACCGGTTTCGGCAATGACCCGGGTCTTGCCCATCTTTTTAGCCAGCAGGCACTGCCCTAAGGCGTTGTTGATCTTATGAGCCCCGGTGTGGTTCAAATCTTCGCGCTTCAAATAGACTTTCGCACCGCCCAAATCTTTCGTCATCCGTTCAGCATAGTAAAGGAGCGACGGCCGATTGGCATAGTTATCGAGGAGTTCTTTTAATTCTGCCTGAAAGGCCGGGTCATGCTTATAATGGTCGTAGGCTTTTTCCAAGCGCTGAATTTCATTCATCAGCGTTTCCGGTATATATTGGCCGCCAAAGGAGCCGAATCTTCCTGTACTCATCTGTTTACCTCCTGTAAACACCTAGTGTGGTCATAAATAATGTCATCTTGTCTCTATCTTTCACCCCATCCGTTTCGATGCCGCTGCTGACATCGAGGGCGTAGGTCGGAGTTTTGCCGCTTGGGCTGCATTTTGCGGCGTAAGGCCGCCTGCTAAAAAATACGGCCTGTCGATTTCTTTTAATAAGGACCAGTCAAAGGCCTTCCCCGTACCGCCTTTCCCCTGATCGAGGAGGATGTAGTCAGCACGGCTTTCCAAGGCCCGTTTTATATCGTCTTGATTGGCGATAGAAAAGGCCTTGATGACGGGAACGCCCAACTCGGTCTGAAGCTGCTGGACAAGGGCGTCTTCTTCCTGTCCGTGGAGCTGAATGAGTTGGATGACGCCTTTTTTTACCAGCGACGCCATGTGCGGCAGCTCGTCGTCGACGAAGACGCCGACGGCCGGTATCGACGGATCCAACTCGCGTCGAAGGGCGCTGCCGTCTCGTCAGACACGCGGCGTTTCGTCCCGGCAAAGACGAAGCCCGCGTAGTCGGGATGTAGTTCATTGGCCCAGGCGATGTCACAAGGCCGCTTGAGGCCGCAGAACTTTACCTTAACCACGAGTTCCGGCAGCCAGGGCTTCCAGGGCCGCCTTCTTGTCGGGGCTGCGCATCAGCGTCTCGCCGATCAGGACGCGTCGGCGCCATGATCATAGAGGCTCTGCGTATGATCGCTCGTCTTGATGCCGCTTTCAGCACAAAGAGGATGTCTTCGGGAACGAGGTACGCAGGCGAAAGCTGGTATCGAGGGAGACCGTAAAATCCTTTAAATTCCGGTTGTTGACGCCGATGATACGGGCGCCGACCTTGATGGCCCGAAGGACCTCCGTTTCATCGTGAGCTTCGACCAGTGCCGAGAGCCCCAAGGAATCGGCCAGTTCAAAGAATCGTTTCAATTGCGCATCATCGAGGATGGCGCAGATCAACAGGATGGCCGAAGCGCCGATGGCCCTAGCTTCATAGATCTGATATTCATCGATGATGAAATCCTTACGCAGGACCGGCGTCGTAACAGCCGCTGCAATGTCCTGTAAATACTGGGGACTCCCTAAGAAGTAATCCCGCTCGGTCAAGACGGAAATGGCAGCCGCACCGGCCTGTTCATATTCCTTGGCAATGGCCACATAGGGAAAATCCGGAGCAATCAGGCCTTTAGACGGCGATGCTTTCTTTACTTCGCAGATAAAGGAAAGGCCCGTGGTTTGTTGAGTTTCATTTCGAAAAGGAATCTTTGCTTTTCGCGCAGCAGGGCTCGCTCTTTCATGTCCGATATGGAAACCCGTTCCTTATCTTCGACGAGCCGTTTCGCCACTGCCGCCGTTAAATCGTCGAGTATCATGGGTCCACCTTCTTACGCGTTGCTGACGGCAATGCAGCGGTTCAGTGTTTCCATGGCCTTGCCGCTGTCGATGAGGTCGGCTGCCATCTTAATACCGTCGCCGATGGAATCAGCTTTTCCGGCAATGAACAAAGCGGTCCCGGCGTTTAAGAGAACGGCGTTTCGTTTAGGTCCCTGAACCTTACCGTTCAGGATGCCTCGCGTGATGTCGGCATTTTCTTCCGGCGTGCCGCCGACGAGGTCTTCTTTTGTCCCCGGTACCATGCCGAAGTCTTCCGGACGCAGATGGAGGTCCGATAATAGCCGTCGCGGAGTTCACAAATCGTTCGTCGGTCCGTTCGGCGAAATTTCGTCGAGTTTTTCCTGGCCATAGGCGACGACGCCGCGTTTGACGCCGAGCGTCGACAGGACTTTGGCCAGGGGTTCAACCAAGTATTCATCGTAGACACCGAGGAGAATCATGGTCGGCTTCGCCGGGCTGGTCAAAGGGCCGAGGATGTTGAATACCGTCCGGAAGCCCAGTTCCTTGCGAATGGGTCCGATATATTTCATGGCGGCGTGATATTTCTGGGCAAAGAGGAAGCAGAAGTTCGTTTCTTCTAACATTTTAAGGGCCAATTTCGGATCCTGTTCGATATTGACGCCCAGTGTTTCCAGGCAGTCTGCCGTACCGCACAGGGACGAAGCAGCGCGGTTACCGTGCTTGGCTACTTTCACGCCGGCCGAGGCGATGACCATGGCCGACGTCGTCGAGATATTGAAGGAATGAGCGCCGTCACCGCCGGTCCCTACGACTTCCAGGACCTCCATGCCCGGATGAGGAACGGGTGTCGCCATGGAGCGCATGGCTTCGGCACAGCCTGAGATTTCATCGATCGTTTCGGCTTTGGTGCTCTTTGTCGAAAGGGCTGCCAAAAAAGCGGCATTCTGGGTCGGCGTCGTCTGGCCGTTCATGATTTCCAGCATGACCGTCTTGGCTTCGTCATAGGTCAAATCACCTTTATTTACAATCTTAATAATCGCATCTTTAATCATCGTCGTTACCTCCTCGTAAGCAGTCTGTCTATTATAATTTCAAGAAATTTTCGACCATCATCGGTCCCGTCGGCGTCAGTATCGATTCCGGATGGAACTGCAGGCCGTAGATCGGATAGTCTTTATGGGCGACGGCCATGATTTCGCCGTCATCGGTCCGACCAGGACGCGGAGCGCATCGGGCAGGGTATCGGGGTCCAGGGCCAGCGAATGGTAGCGGCCGACGTCAACCGTTTCGGGAAGGCCCTTAAAGAGCGGATTGTCCCGGTCGAGGGTGACGACGGACTGTTTGCCGTGCATCAATTCCTTGGCGTAGGTAATGGTACCGCCGTAGACTTCACAAATGGCCTGATGGCCCAGGCAGACGCCGAGGATAGGAACTTTTCCTTCAAAATAACGGATGGCCTGTTCGCAAATTCCGGCTTCCGACGGCTGGCCCGGTCCCGGCGAAATGATCAGGTGATCCGGATGCAAGGCTTCGAGGCTTTCCACCGTCATTTCATCGTTGCGGATGACCTTAATGTCCGGATTCAGCTGCCCGATGAGCTGGTAGAGATTATAGGAAAAACTGTCGTAATTATCGATGAGTACAATCATTTGTCAATCCCTCCATTGGCCCGCTTCAAGGCGATGACGACGGCCTTGGCTTTATTCAGGCATTCCTGGTGTTCCTGCTGCGGTACGCTGTCGGCGACGATGCCGGCACCGGAGCAGGCGAAGACGTGATTTCCTTTCTTATAGGCCAGGCGGATGCCGATGCAGCAATCCATATTGCCGGTAAAATCGATGTAGCCGATGGCGCCGCCGTAAACGCCGCGCTTGTGGCCTTCCAATTCGTCGATGATTTCACAGGCCCGGATCTTAGGAGCCCCGGACAAGGTGCCGGCCGGCAAAGCGGCGGCAATGGCATCGACGGCCGTCTTATCTTCCCGGATCGTACTGTGTACGGTGGAACCGATATGCATGATGTGGGAAAAGCGCAGGACGTTGAGATAGCGTTCGACGTGAACGCTGCCAAATTCGCTGATGCGTCCCAAGTCGTTTCGGCCTAAGTCGACGAGCATATTGTGCTCGGCCAGTTCCTTCGTATTGTGAAGGAGTTCATCTTCCAACTGGTGATCTTCTTCCACCGTCTTTCCCCGCGGCCGCGAGCCTGCCAACGGAAAGGTGAAGAGGTCCCGCCCTTCGAGGCGGATCAGCGTTTCCGGTGAAGAACCGGCCAATTCGATATCGTCTCCGGAGAAGAAGAACATGTACGGCGACGGGTTGATCGTCCGCAGCACGCGGTACGTATCGAGGAGGCTGCCTTCGGCCTCAGCCTGAAGGCGATTGGCTAAGACGACTTGAAAGATATCCCTTCGCGGATGTAATGTTTCCCCTTTTCAACCATTTCACAGTATTCCTGTTCATTAAAGAGGGGCTTGAAATCGCTTTTTAACTGGAGGGGCTGAGCCGGTGCCTTTTCGCCATAGCGGATCAAATCTTCCATGCGCTGTAATTCCAACATAGCCCGATGATAGTTTTCTTCTACCCCATCGAGGCGGACGTTGACGATGAGGTACATCTGCTGCTTTAAATTGTCGAAGAGATGACCTTGTCAAAGAGCATGAGGTCGAAATCGTTAAAGCCATCGTCATCGGCGGCGTTGAGTTTCAGGGACGGTTCGGCATATTTAATGAAGTCGTACGAGAAGTAGCCTACCAACCCGCCCGTAAAGGGCGGTAAGTCTTCAAGGCGGGGCGCCTTGTTGTCGGCTAAAATCTGGGAAATGAGTTGTTCCGGATGATCCGTATGGATTTTAACTTCAGCGCCGGTTTTGAGAGTAACCGTCCCGTCTTTGCAGAAAATTCCCATCTGCGGATCGTAGCCGATGAAGGTGTATCGGCCCCAACGCTGGGAGTCTTCCATACTTTCCAAGATATAGCAGTGAGAGCTGATATGCTTGACCGTTCGCAAGACTTCAATGGGCGTACAACTGTCGGCATACAAGCTGACGCCGACAGGAACGACCTTATATTGATCCTGGTAGGCTTTTACCTGTTCTAAGCTGAGCGTTTCCATACAAACCTCCTAAAAAAAAATAATCCGTCCATGACAATACGATTTGTCAAGGACGGATTTAAGTTCCGCGGTGCCACCTTGTTTTAGGGTTTGATCCCTACTCTCGACGGAATACCAACATATTCCCGGTAACTGACGTATACCAACACGTCGCAGGATACTCAGCCTTGCGGCCTTTGACTGCGCCCTCAGCGGTCCATTTAACGAGCTGCGTCGGCCGGCTCTCAGCCCCCCGGCTCTCTGTACGTGCACGTCATCGTTTTTACTTCCGCCTCAATGGTTTCATGGACGATGTTCAATTGATGTTTGTATGATACACCGCATGATTTAAACTGTCAAGGTAGTTTTTGTATAATTTTTAAGATAATCGTTTTACTTACTTTTAAGCACAGACTTTTTTGTTGAGAAAGTTTCGTCTTACATCATGGCGATGATCGGCGAGATGATCAAGAGGATACCGGCGAAGACGATGAGGACCAGCGAAATTCCCTTGTATTTGTGAAGGGCATTGACTTTGTAGACCAAGTACGCCGGGATAAGGCAGGCGATGATACCGAAGATCGGACCGAGGAGGGTCAGGAGCTTCAAGACCGGTGCATTGAGGACGATAGCGCCCCAGGCAACGGCAACGGCGAAGATGAGGATGCCGAAGCTGACCATTTTCTTATTGATCTTGTCTTCCGGCATGAAGCGGTGCAGGATGTTCATGGCGATACCCTGGCAGGCTTCGCGGAAGCCGAGGAAAACGCTGAAGAAAGCAGTCATAACGGCGAATACGTTGAGTACCAGGCTGAAGATTTTAACAGCGCTGCCGTCAAAACCTCTGGCGACGATGGCCAAGGCAGAAATGTTCTGGGAATAAGCGAGAACGGCTTGGTCGTGGCCGAGTGCCAGGTTAAAGGACATCGCATACGAGAAGATCGTAATGAACAAGACCGAGAAAGCGATTTTCATAGCCCGCATGGCTTTGTAGCGAGCGACGTGGATCGATTTGTTATGAGAGCGGTAAGAAATGACCATGGGGCTGATGCTGGGGATAAACAGGATCGAGGTCAAGGTTACAGGCAGCATGGCAATCGTGTTTTTCACGAGGTAGCTAAATCGGGGAATACACCGATATTGGCGATGTTCCAGTGCTGGATCATGATGCCGCCCAAGCAGATGACGACTAACAATTTCGTCAGGACCATCAGCGTCGAAATCCGGAACAAGAGCTGTTCGCCGCGAGACGCGAGAACGACCATGGCACAGATGATAGCCAGTCCATAGAAGGGGTTGTCGGACAGGAGCGTATCGGTGACGCCGAAGGAATAGAGGAAGGATGCACTGTCATTAGTCAGTGCCGTCGAATACATGAAAACACAGATGAGAATACTGAGGAAGTAAAGGATGCCCAGCAGGAAGCCCCAGTTTTTACCGAGGTAACCGCTGATAACGCTGGGATAGTCTTCACACCGCGGCGAATCGGCCAGGGTATTGATGAACAAGCGCTGCAGAAGATAAATGGCAGGGTAAGCGATGATAGCGGAGAATAAGTAGACCCATACGCCGACTAAGCCGACCTGAACCGGTAAGAACACGATACCGGCACCGATAGCCATGCCGATACTCATAATAATCCAGCCCCAGTCCGTACTGTCGAACTTGACGGCTGCTTTCCATTGTGCATCTGTCATTCCCGCTTGGCGGGCCAGTGCTGCTGATGAATTCATATCAAAGACCTCCTATGGTGAATAGATTGAATGAATGATGTCCCCTCGACACTTACATTTTATCCCCTGATGCGGCTCTCCTTTCTCAACTTCAGTGTATATACTTTTTACCTATGTCGTTTTTTATCATTTTTCTTAAAACCGTAAATTTTAATGTACACGTCGGGGTTTTACCTTTTACTTAAACGTTCTATTCTATGGTTAAAGTATATCATGAAAGGTATTGGCTGTAAAATATTCATTGTGCAATTTGCATTCATAGTATTTATCTATGGAATAGGTCGTTATTCCTTACTTTTTTGTCAGGCAAACAGGAAATATATCGGATTTAAAAATGAATCATTATCACTGTAGGCCAAATTTCACGAACATTTGTCTTTTTCAAAAAGCCAAATTTGGTTAAACTTTTCTTTATAATTTAAATTTTTAAGTGGGATTTTTCTTTTTTCATTTTTGCTGTTTCGAGATCAAAATTTTCATTTTAAAACTTTCTTTACTGTGTCAAAAAATCATAACTTTCCCAACTTTGCTTATTTTGATACAATAAAGACAATAAGGGCGTCTCTATAGGTACGGTTTATATTTGAGGTGGTTTTACTATGACTTTACAACAATTACGTTATATCCTCGAGTTATCTAAGCACAATTCCATTTCCGCCGCCGCCCAAGCCCTGAACATCGCTCAGCCCAGTCTCAGTGCGGCTATCAAAGATTTGGAAACGGAATTTGCCCTAACCCTGGTCAAGCGAAACCGTCACGGCATCACCTTCACGTCCGCCGGATTAGAGTTCTTGCACTATGCCGACCACATCTTGACTCATGCCGACGAAATGCATGACCATTTTCACCCTGAAATCGGCCAGGAAGCCTCGCATACCCTGACCATTTCATCCCAGCACTACCCCTTTGCCGACGAAGCTTCATCCATGCCCTGCAGCGTATTTCTCCGACATCGGCTTACACCTTCACCCTGCGTGAGGGGCGGACATCGCAGGTCATCCACGACGTCGTCACCCGCGAAAGTCAACTGGGCATCCTCTTTTTATCGCACATGAACGAAAATTTTTTGCAGGACCTGTTCCAAAAAAAACAAGCTGGAATTTACGTCTCTCTGCACCTTCACGCCCTGTCTCTACGTCCGCCTGGACCATCCCCTGGCAGAGAGTCAAAGCATCGCTCCCAGTAAGCTGAAGGACTACCCCTGCGTCCGCTTCGAACAAGGTCACGACCGCTCGCAGTTTTCCGAAGAGCTGCTCCTGTCGGACCCATCGAGCCGTCAAAGTATCTACGTCACCGACCGGTCGACGCTGTTCAGCGTCATCCGCGCTACCGATGCCTACACCATCGGCACGGGCCATATCGCCCCAGCCATCATCGGCCGCCACATTACGGCCATTCCCATTGCCAATCCCTTAGATACGATGACCGTCGGCTGGATCAAGATAAAAGAGGAATCCCTGCCGCCGGAAGCCCTCCTGTACATCGACATCCTGTCGGGACTGCTTACGGGCCGCGAGTAAGGCTATCCGGACAAAAACAAAGACTCGGAGTCACGAAAAAGATTCGTGAACTCCGAGTCTTTGTTACGTTTATCCCCGTTCCTCCAAAAGAAGGCCGAGGGCGTACAGGATGTCTTCTGATGACGAAAAAAGGCGGCTCTGCTTCGATATACATCTCCGGGCAACATAAAGTCTCAAGGGATAAAAAGCCTTTACAGCGACGATCAAGGCCCATTTCCGTCCTGATAGACGTTTCGGTCACCACCAGCCTCCCAATCGCCCTACATCGATACACGGCCGCCCAGGAGCCTTGGTGACCGACAAGTCCCCTCTCTGCCAAATCTTATGGGGTCAATAAATAGCCTGTGAGTCGCCAGGCCGCAGGACTCTTATTTCTGATAGCATACAAAAAACGGACTGCCATAGATACCTATGGTAGTCCGTTTTTTTCATGAGGCCGTCCTCCCGGGACAGCCCCGCCTAACAGTCAAATCTTACTTATCGTATGCTTTTTCTAAGCGTACATAGCCTTCATAACGATCCTTAGCGTCTTCTTCGGTCTTTTTCAAAGAGAGCTTCGGCAATTTCCGGGAAGGTGCGCTGCAAGGACGAGAAGCGAGTTTCGCCCATGAGGAATTCGCGGAAGTTATCTTTCGGCGGCTTGGAATCGAGGATGAACGGATTCTTACCCTGTTTCTTCAATTCCGGATTGTAGCGCCAGAGATGCCAGTAACCTGCATCGACAGCACGTTTTTCTTCGAGCTGGCTCTGACCCTGACCGATCTTGAGGCCGTGGTTGATGCACGGTGCATAACCGATGATGAGGGACGGGCCATCGTATTCTTCAGCTTCTTTGAGGCTTTCATGAACTGGTTCTTATCGGCGCCCATAGCGACCTGTGCGACGTAGATGTAGCCGTACTGAGCCTGCATCATGCCGAGGTCTTTCTTACGGGTCTTCTTACCAGCTGCGGCGAACTGAGCAACGGCTGCCGTCGGCGTAGCTTTGGAAGCCTGGCCGCCCGTGTTGGAGTAAACTTCGGTATCGAATACGAGGACGTTGATATCTTCACCCTGAGCGAGGACATGGTCCAAGCCGCCGTAACCGATATCATAAGCCCAGCCGTCACCGCCGAAGATCCACTGGCTGCGTTTAACGAGGAACTGTTTCATATCGTAAACCTGTTCCAATTCAGGTTTGCCGTCTTTTTCAGCTTCGAGGAGGGCGATGACCTTATCGGACCGTTCGCGCGTGCCTTCACTCTTAGCCATGTTGTCTTTCCATTCTTTCAATGCAGCCTGAAGTTCAGGCTGGCAACTTCCATAGCAGCGTCAACGTACTGAGCCAGGAGTTTCCGTTCCGTCTTTTCAGCCAGCATCATGCCAAAGCCGTATTCAGCATTGTCTTCGAAGAGGGACGTCGACCAAGCTGGGCCGTGACCCTGTTCGTTCTTGGTGTAGCCGCAGTCCGGTGCACTGCCGCCCCAAACGCTGGAGCAGCCATGAGCATTGGCAATGATCATGCGGTCGCCATAGAGCTGGGTAATGACTTTACAATACGGGGTTTCAGCACAGCCTGCGCAAGCGCCGGTGAATTCGAGCAAGGGCTGTTCGAACTGGCTGCCGATGACGGTGTTCTTATCCATCGGATTCGGTTTAATCGGCAGGTTGATGACGTAATCCCAGAGATCTGCTCTGTATTCTTCTTCGTCGAAGGGTTTCATCGTCAAGGCCTGTTTCGGGCAGACATGAGTACAGCTTCCGCAGCCGAGGCAGTCCATGACCGATACGACGATATTGTATTTGTATTCTGGAGCTGCTTTGATTTCCTTGTCCTGATAGCCTTTCGGAGCTTTAGCAGCTTCTTCCGGCGTCATGAGGAAGGGACGGATAGCAGCGTGAGGACATACGAAGGAACACTGGTTACAGCCGATACATTTTTCAGCATCCCAGCTTGGTACGAACATGGCAACACCGCGTTTTTCTTCAGCAGCCGTGCCCGTCGGCCAACGGCCGTCTTCAAAGCCGTCATAAGCGCTGACCGGGAGGTCGTCGCCTTCGAGAGCGTTGACAGGAATGGAGAAGTCACGGAAGAATTGCGTGTGTTTCGACATGTCGACCGGTTCGTCAACAGCATCAGCCCAAGCGGCCGGAACATTAACTTTGACGATAGCAGACAAGCCTGGTCAATGGCTTCGTTGTTCATATCAACGATGTTCTGACCTTTTTTGCCGTACGATTCGACAACGGATTCTTTCAATTTAGAGATAGCCAAGTCAAGGGGAATGACGTCAGCCAGTTTAAAGAAGGCCGACTGCATGATCATGTTGATGCGGCCGCCAAGACCGATTTTCTGTGCAATGCCGACGGCGTCGATGATGTAGAACTGGACGTCGTTGCGGGCGATGGAGCGTTTAATTTTAGCCGGTAATTTTTCATCGAGTTCTTCCGGTTTCCATACGGTGTTCAGCAGGAAAGTACCGCCCTTCTTGATGCCCCGCAGGAGGTCGAAGCCGTGCGTATAGGACTGACGATGACATGCGATGAAGTCTGCGTCATTGATGAGGTACGGCATCTTGATCGGCGTATCGCCAAAGCGCAGGTGCGATACGGTAACGCCGCCGGATTTTTTCGAGTCATAAGCAAGTATGCCTGAGCGTACATATCGGTGTTATCGCCGATGATCTTGATAGCGCTCTTGTTAGCGCCAACCGTACCGTCGGAACCGAAGCCCCAGAACTTACAAGCTTTCAGCCTTCACCAGCCGTATCGACGTTCTGGACGCGCGGCAGGGATTTATGGGTAACATCGTCGACGATGCTCAAGGTGAAGTCGTTCTTCGGTTCGAAGGCTTTCAAGTTGTCAAAAGCAGCAACGACGTCGCCCGGTAAGAATTCTTTCGAAGCGATGCCATAACGGCCGTGGTAAACTTTCGGAGCTACGTCAGCAGCCGCGAAGGAAGCAGCTACGCTGTGGTACAGAGGTTCGCCGTTAGCGCCCGTTTCTTTCGTACGGTCTAAGACGGCAATTTTCTTAACGGTATCGGGAACGGCTGCCAAGAAGTGTTTTTCCGACCAGGGACGGAACATGTGAACGTTGATACAGCCGACTTTTTTCGCCTTTTTCGACAAGCAGTTTAACCGTTTCTTCAATGGTCTGTGCGCCGGAACCCATAGCGACGAGAACGAGTTCAGCATCGGGAGCGCCAGTGTAGTTGAAGAGGTGGTATTCACGGCCCGTGATTTCGCTGATCTGCTTCATGTAGCCTTCAGCAACTTCAGGAACGCGGTCATAGAATTTGTTCAAAGATTCACGATGCTGCATAAAGACTTCAGCCGGTTCGCAGAAGGAAATAGCTTCCGGATTGTCCGGGTTCATGCCGCGTTTACGGAATTCGCGAACGGCATCCATATCGAGCATCGGACGGAGTTTTTCATAAGGAATAACTTCGATTTTCTGGATTTCGTGAGAAGTACGGAAACCATCGAAGAAGTTGATAATAGGAATACGACAGGTAATGGCCGTCGCATGGACGACAGCAGCCAGGTCCATGATTTCCTGAACACTGGATTCACACATCATGCTGATGCCCGTGCCGCGCATAGCCATCGCATCGTCGTGGCCGGCAAAAATCGTGTAGCCGTTGGTAGCAACCGTACGAGAAGCGACGTGGAAAACGCCCGGCAGCAATTCGCTGGAAATCTTGAACATATTGCTGAGCATGATCATCATGCCCTGGGAGGACGTGAAAGTCGTCGTGAGGGCACCGGTATTCAAAGCACCGTGCATCGCGCCGGCAGCACCTTTTTCAGACTGCATTTCCTGAACCTGTACGGTAGCGCCAAACAGGTTTTACGGCCATGAGCAGCCCATTCATCAACGTGTTCAGCCATCGGCGACGACGGCGTGATCGGGAAGATGGATGCCAGTTCCGTAAAGGCATAGGCGATATGGGCGGCTGCCTCGTTGCCATCCATTGTCTTAAAAACTTTCTGTGTCATAATACTGTTCCCCTTTCTGTAAAACATCGTAACTTGAAAGAATCCGTGTACACATTGGAGTCATCCCATTACATTGCAAGGACAAAATAATCACTATAGCTATGTAGCTATGGTATTAACTAGATGACTATTTGTTATCCTCATTGTACTATTTATAAAAATTTTACGCAAGAGCTTTCCAGTAAAACGTTCATCTTATGCCGATTCTGTCTAAACGCATACATATTTATGTAATCGTCGCATGGCCTTTTCAAGGAGCAAAGATTCATCGTGACGACGATTACATTTTATAAAGAAAAGAATCCGTAAAGGTTCTGAAAAACAAGACTGTCTTAAATTTGTGAAAGTTTTCCCATCAAAAGTCAATACAACAAACAAAAAAAGAAGCCCTGCATTACAACACAAAGTGTAATGTAGGGCTTCGATTCTTAGAGATTAGAGAGCCTTTTCGATAATGGGATCTAATTCTTCCGGAGTCGTGCTCGGTTCAAAACGCTGAACCTGGCTGCCGTCACGGCTGACGAGGAATTTCGTGAAATTCCATTTAATGCCGTTGCCTTCGGCATTGTCCGGATAGTGTTCAGCTACGACCTGCTGAATCAGCGGCCGCTGTCTTTATCCGTTTCATAACCTTTGAAGGGAGCTGCTTCGGTGAGATATTTGTAAAGGGGATCTGCTTTTTCGCCGCGAACGTCGATCTTAGCGAAGAGCGGGAAGGTAACGCCGTGGTTCAGGCGGCAGAAATCTTCGATATGTTTATTATCTTCCGGATCCTGTTCCAAGAACTGATTGCACGGGAAACCGAGGATGACTAAGCCTTTGTCTTTATATTTTTTATAAAGGCTTCCAGGCCGTCGTACTGCGGCGTAAATCCGCATTTGCTGGCCGTGTTGACGATGAGCAGCAATTTGCCTTCGTACTGGCTCAGGCAACGTCACCGCCGCGGATATCTTTAACGGTAAAATCAAATACTTTCATGGTGTTATTCCTCCTGTTTCTCTTAGACGTCGTGAATTACGCAGCCACCAAATTCCGGTGAACACATTGCGCTGTCAAGGGCCGGAGCTTCTTTAACGGAGAAAGTTTCTTTCCACAGGCCGTGGAGGTTGCAGTATGCATAAACTTCGCCATTATCACCAGTTTCGAAATGAGCCTTCGGTTCTTCACCCGGTTTGAGATAACGGATATCTACGCCTTTATCATCGACCAGGGCAATCCATTCAATATAGTGTTTTTCTTCCATCGGATGAATGACAGAGCCGACCTGAACTTCCAAATGGTTGTCAATCTTCTGGATACACGGTACGTGTTTTTCCTGTGCTGCATCAACAGAGCCAGCGACGAGATGCGTCAATTTTTGGCCTGCATAAATGACTTCTTCCGGTGCCTGTGCGCCGACGACGACCAAAACTTTACCATCTGCATCATTGCGGTAAAATTCAACATGCTTCATATCAA
>ENA-OQCE01000902-OQCE01000902.1-human-gut-metagenome-genome-assembly--contig:-NODE-902-length-13724-cov-16.320438_pt1 | contig 13724 bp, 18 predicted proteins | sample MGYA00242495_ERZ504572 | MGnify/ENA primary metagenome ERZ504572 (study PRJEB26092, sample SAMD00036228) | human gut metagenome | host: Homo sapiens | study: EMG produced TPA metagenomics assembly of...
TAAATTGCACGTACAAAGAGAGGTTAGTTCAGGCCACCACGAGAGGGGCTACGGTGCAGTTTGCCGTGCCGGACCTAGATATCTATCTGCGAGAGAATGCTGCGGAGATTCTCGAGCGGTTCTAAATCGAGGCATGAATAGCCGCCGGTTAACTGCCTTTGTCGACTTGGCTCGCGTCCCCCCCCCAATCTAGTAGACTTTAAACCGTTGCTAGATTAGGGGGATTTTCAATGAAACGCTCCATGAAACTGGTTTCTGCGAGGACCTCGTGCTGGTGGGGGACGTCAGCACCGGCAAGACGCACATGGCCTCGGCGCTGTGCATGCTGGCGTGCGAGCGGAGGATGGAGGCCCGCTTCTTCACCGCGTCATCGCTCGTCATGCGGCTGCGGCGCGCCCGCGACGAGGGGCGCCTTGACCGTGAGGCCGCGCTCATCGGCTGCGCTAGGCTGCTCGTCATCGACGAGCTCGGCTTCCTGCCGCTGGATCTCGACGGCGCGCGCGCTCTTCTAGGTGTTCGCCGACGCTACGAGCGGCAGTCGGTGGTCATCACCACGAACCTGGAGTTCAGCCGATGTGGCGCGGTGTTCGGCGACGACCAGATGGCGGCGGCCGTGCGCATCGCCAGGGCCACGGCCATGTGGGTCTTGCCCCTGCCGGTCTTGCCGAAGAACACGAGGTCCTCGCGGGGGCCGACGAAGCCCAGCGAAAGCATGTCGTCGCGGCCCCAGCCCTCGGAGAACCGCACGTGCGACCAGTCGAACCCCTCGGCCGACTTGTGCACGGGGAGCCTCGCCTGCCTGAGCAGCCGTGCCCTCTTGGTCGCGTCCCTGTGCGCGAGCTCGGCCTCGAGCATGGCCCTGCAGCCCGCCACCTGCGTCCTCTATCTTGTCCACGTCGATCATTCCCTCCTGCCTTTGCTCGTTGCCGATACGACGCACCGACAACGTTAAGGCATGCGGTCTGGTCGGCGTGGCCGTGCTCAAAACCGAAAAACTATCGTGCTCAATTCTGAAAATCGGATGTGATCAAACCCGCAATCACGACGTTAACAAACACAAATAGGCCGGCGCCAACGACAGGCTCGCCCCGTCGAGGCGGGCTGGGATATAATTTCCTAGAAGGAGGCCAAGGGAGGTTCGATGAAGAAGGGCATGAGCATCAATTCCCTCATGAAGCACATGAGGACGAATCACGGTATGGAGGATTTGCGGGGGAGCGACAGAAAGATACTGCTGAGAAACATGGGCTATTTCCATGGCTATAAAGCTTCCGGTTTGTCCGAAAGCCCAAAAATGCGCTCCCCCTCCCTTCGTTCGATGCACTCATGGACATATACGGGTTCGATTCCGCCATCAAGGCTGCAATCTACCCGGAGATAATGTTCATCGAAACGGCGGTTAAAAACATAGTCTTGGCCAGAATACTTGAGAACATAGAGGACCCCGGGCTGGCGACCTTCTTAAAGCGCGGCCTCCGGACATGCAGGGATGTCAACGGAAGGGTCGTGAACGGGCAGATGGGGGAAAAGCTCAAGCTCAAGAGCCAGCTTCAGAACATCGTGAGACGGAGTTACAAAAACGATCTCGTGAAGCATTATGTCGATCGCGACGATGACGCGCCCGTTTGGAGCATTTTCGAGGTGATGACCCTCGGCGATCTCACAAGCGTATGCAGAAGCCTTCCCGATGAAATCCTCGCCGATATCGCAAGCGACCTAGGTCTCTTACATGCGAACCCCGGCATCGTCATCAACATCGTCGAGACGATTCGTCCCTTAAGGAACGCGGTCGCCCATAACGGGGCGGTATTTGATTCGAGGTTCAGCCAATCGGTTAAGTATCCCAAGACCGACAGAAACCTGGCCGCGGTTGGCGAGCTTCTCGATGAGGATCTTTCTATCGGGTACAGGTTGAATTTCAATTCCATAATCGACTACATCGTTCTCCTGGCCTACCTATTGACCTTGCTAACGCATCAGAAGAAGCGTTCCAGAGATTTTCTTCGGAAATGCCTGCGGGAGCTCGAGAAGCTCGAGAGCGCTGTCGGGGTTGATACGTACATGATGATCGTCGGAAGCGGTGACCGGCAGAAATACGGATTTATTGAGGGGTTCATCGATGGCTACGGGCGCAAGCGGTGACGTTCCTTCCGTGTGCTAATATGTGCAGAGAGAAACGGCGAAACGCCGTGGGAGGGGCCGATCAGTCGACTCCTCCCTTTTAATATGAGTTGAACATTGCCAAGAGGCAAAACCGGCCCGGCCGCCCGCGGAGCTACCGCGCACGGCCGGGCTACCTATCTTCACCCCTGTATCACTACGAGTTCACCTCGCGCGGCAGGGAAGAGGCCAACGAGGAAAAGCTGCGCCGCTGGAAGCGTGAGCAAGCACTGTTCATGCAGCGCTGGCCGGAGTTCTTCCTCAGCGGCGATCCGTGGTTGGGGCCAAACCTATCTGCCGAGAGCGAGTATTTCTCGTATTAAGGCAATGGGTTTAGGAAGTCCTGAACTTTCTTTCGCTATGAGCTTGGAAGAAAGCAATGGTGGACTATTAACTAAGTCATATTACGAAAGCTCGATACTTCCGCGATAAGTTTATACAGCCTTATATAACTCGATATTATTCGATATAGTCTGCGATAATTATTTAACCGATGATTGGCTGTTAATCGATTCCCTAGAAAGGCAAACAAGTGAGCGCCACAGCATTCCATAATCCGTTTCGTCCCACTGCCGGCGCTGAGCCTCCGCGCATAATTGGTCGTGATGATATTGCCCTTGAGTTTACCGAGAGTTTGAATGCGGGAATTGGTGCACCTGCGAGGCTCATGCGTATTGCTGGACCGAGGGGCTCCGGAAAAACTGTTTTGCTCTGCGATCTTAGGGATCGTGCGCGAGAGCTTGGATGGAAGACCGCTATTGTTTCTGCTGGCCCTAACCTATTGCTGGACTTGAAGGATCAGGTTGCTGATTCTTCCCTTGCGGCCAATGCTTCGGTCGGTGTAAACGCCGGCTTTGTTTCTGCGAAAGTCGATGTTGCACCCAAAGAGTCGAGCCTTAGAAAGTTGCTAAGTTCGGCGGCGAAGTCATCCGAGGGTCTTTTTATTGCCATCGATGAAGTTCAGGACGCTCCGATTGACGATATGCGTGCCATTGCGTCTACGGTTCAGCTTTTGATAGGGGAAAAAGTAGATATCGCACTTGCCTTTGCCGGGTTACCCGCCGGTGTTATGGATCTTATTAACGGCAAGGCGCTTACGTTCTTGCGTCGTGCCCTCCCCGAAGATCTGGCGCCTATCAACCAGGTGGAGGTAGCGCTCTCTATGGCGATAGCTTTGTCGCGACTGGCTTGACCATAGAGACAATCTCCTGTCGAGAGCCGCTAAGGCCACTAAGGCTATGCCTATCTGGTGCAACTGGTCGGTTATTCCATTTGGCAGCGCGCCAACTTGCATCGTGCCAAAAGTGCCATTGTGAGCGAGCGCGACGTCACTGAAGGCATTGCGCTGGCAGAGGCTCGTTTTCACGATGTTGTTCACGAGCCCGCGATTTCTGGACTGGGGCTCAACGATATCAAATACCTTTTGGCCATGTGCGAGGATAAACAACAGTCCAAATCATCCGAGATTGCTAAGCGCATGGGTAAAAAGACCAATGAGGTCAGCTCCATTAGGGCAAAATTGCGTACAAAGAGAGGTTATTCAGGCACCACAGAGGGGCTACGTGCAGTTTGCCGTGCCGGACCTAGATATCTATCTGCGAGAGAACGCCGAGGAGATTCTCGAACGGTTCTAGGTCGAGTGAGGGCGACGTCATGTTCTTTAAGACTGCTATCAGCGTCGATTGCCATATCGGGTTTTTCTGGGGCGGCAGTCCCCGTGATAATAGAGATGTGGCATTCATCGTCGCCCGCTAATCAGATTTCGTCTATCTATAACATTGCGTGTTTTAATTTGCAGGAACAAAGATATCATTCGCAAAGCGTGAGGGTTATCTTGCCCGTGCACAACTGTTTTCGTTGCTAGACACCAAAAGCAACCCTTTTAGTTGCATGAGACATAATGCAACTGTTTTCGTTGCTATATACCAAACGCAACCCTTTTAGTTGCAAGAGACAAAATGCAACGGTTTTCGTTGCTGATGCCAAACGCAACTCTTATTATGTAGTTGTTAGCTTTCTCACATACATTCATTTACAACAGGCATCTACGAATTCAGCCGTCTCATATATTCCTTATAAGGCATGAGAAAATGAACCCGATACATGGTATTCAGCGCTAAAAGAGACGAAATGGACATACCGTCTCTATGCTGCCGATACGGCATCGCGAACAACCCCTTCGCGCGGTTGCCCTTGCCCTTGAGCGACTCAGGGAAGTAGATCTCGTCGAGCTCGCCGCCGCAGCCCCGCCCGGCCCTGAATGGGGGCAGTGGGCCGAGAGGCACTCGATCAGCCTATGGCGCATGGCGTAGGCGGTCTTGAGGCAGACGCGGCTGCGCTCGACCTCGTAGGCGGAGCCGGCCGTGTCGTCGAACGCCGCCGCGCGGATCACGTCCCTGACGGACTCAATCGCGCGGCGGCGCTCGGTCCCGCTCAGCTTCGCCATGTCCCGTTTGAAGGCGATTACCAGGTCCTCGGCGTTCATGCTGCCCCGCGGTCTACGAGCTAACGATATGGCGCCGTGGGGACAGATGTGTGTCAATCCTGGTCTAACAGAGCTTTTTTAATTGACGCGCCCATATAAATCTTTTCTGCATACTCGACTGCTTCTGCAGCCTCTGCGGCGCTCCGTAATTGGTAAAGCGACCTGACAGAGAGTGGAATTCGATGTCATAGCTGGCGTCTTCATCGGAGGACAAGACTGCTTGATGACTATATGTTTTCATCTCTAGCCATCTCAGGCTATTATAAATATATCCGTTGGCAGCTTTTACGATTTCCGGTACGTTCCAATCGGAATCATTTTTTGGTAGTTGATAGACATGACTTCTGCTTCGTATGTGCATTCAGTATTATTGCACTGGATAAAATCAACTGCATCTAATTTAGCTAGATCGGGAAGCGATATTGCATGGCGCTAAGCTTGACACAGAAAGAAACATATCGGGAGACGCTGGCTAATCTCGTTGCCAAGCAAAACGATGGCGCCTCCATTGTTTCCGCAAAGAAGGAGCTGGAAGCGCTATCGACTTCTCTCGTCCCGCGAATGCTTTACCGCTATCGACCTCCAAGTGAATACGCTTTTGCCGATCTAGAAAACGCGACTGTTACATTTTCTCATCCAAAGGTTTTCAGCGATCAGTGCGACTCGGTACCGATCTATAACTGGAATGGTATAGATGAAATCGAAAGTAATCTCAATGATGATGAACAAGCGTTAAAGATAATAAATCAAATTGATTTTAGACGACTTGCGTTTGTTTTAGGGGTTCTGGGGGCTCCTTTTAATCCAGCAAGAATAGATGAGTTCGAGATACTATCCGATGAGGGAAAAGTTAGTCTTTTTCGCTCGGCTGTTAAAAACTTGCGCTTATTTGTTGGAGGATTTGTTGCCCCAGTTCATCAGAATAGCTGCCGAAATTGTTGTCGCATTTTGTGCCTAACGGACAATCCTAGCGATTCGAATATGTGGAATGTATATTCCGAAAGCCAAGCGGGTTTCGTTCTTGCTTACGACAGAGAAGCTATTCGCAATTGCAACATAGCTAACGGAATGCGCACTGAATTATTACCAATTTTATATGATGACGAACCATTTAATTGCGACCCTCAAATTGCTTGGACTGCTGCTAGGATGCTTGGTCTTAATGTGAGCAGTGATGACATGCTTAGTGATCTACGGGCAATTTACAGAAAGGGCAGTGTGTTTGAGCGGGAGAACGAATATCGTGCCCGTCTTGTACCAGAGCCAGATGAGCTTGAGATGAATTATGTACAACGCCCATGCAAGCCGTTGCGAGTTATTCTTGGGAGCAGGATGACTCAAGAGGATAAAGAGCTTTGCATTTGCGCGGCGAATAAACTGGATATTCCTGTAGATGAACAGTGCTAGTTATCCTTTAATAGTGCCGTATAGTCAATTATTTGTCAGCTGAATCGGGCGTCAGTAGACTTCTGAGCTGGCGATTGCTATATCTACGGGGGCATTTCGAAAGATAATTTGGTGTAATTTACGTTAACGGGAGTTGCTTGTCTATGAGTTTATCTTTATCAAATTGGGATTACTACTTGGTTCTTGAAAGAGAGCTTGTTAATTCCTTTAATTATGTTGAGCTGAGCAACGATAATTTCTCAACTTATTCAGTTGAATTTGCAAAGATGCTTTTATCGATTTGTTCTGAATTTGATTCGGTTTTTAAAGATTATGTCGAACTTCGATCCGGAAATAGACCATCTAATATCAAGGAAGCATTCGAGTGCCTGTCTGCTTTGAATGATATTGCCTTTGTAAATGAGGTAGTTGACATTGCGATTAACCAGAGTATTTCACTCAAACCTTTTAATGCGTGGATAAATGGAATGTATGCAAAATTAACTTGGTGGGATAGCTATAACGCTGTGAAACATGATCGTGGTACGTATTTTAGAAAAGCTAATTTGGAGAACTGTTTGAATTCACTGGCAGCTTTATTATGTATCGAAATTGTCAGTTTGAAATGTTTTGGAGTTAAGCGTTTGACTCCAGTTAATCGATTGTTTCGTATACCTAACAAACAACTTTGCCGATCATTGCCGGGCCAAAATGGACAATGGGATTTGGTTATCGATTCTAAGGAGCTGAATGAAACATCAAATATGAGACCTGCAAATTTGATGATAGTGAAGAGCGTGAGCTAGCGATACTTTGGATCGCACAAAAAATAGATGGCGTAAGCGTGGGGGGGGTGATGACGTCTGCCTGACGCAAAACGGCTTTCGCACTAGAATCTGAAATAACCACAAGGAAGGTTCTTGAGAAGGATGAGGACCGCAATGTAGATCTTAGCGGACGCCGCGCCCGACATGTTCGCTGAGCCCCACCTCAGCGACGGGACGATCGACAGCTGGTGCTTATCCGCAGGCTCTCCGATCAGGTGCTTAATTCGATCATAGAAGCCGAGGCCGGTCAGCTTCACTGCAGTGGCGTGAACAGCCGGAACATCTATTGCGAATGTATTCTTAAGACCTGCAGCGTCGACATTGTCGTTGCTCTCTACTATGAAGTGACTCAAGTGGTCACCGGGAATTGAGCCCGTGAGCACGAAATACTGAGCAGTTTAATCAAGAGGGCCGCTTCCCGGGGACTGGGGGCGCAGCTCTCGGCCAATGGTTTCACCGGTGGTTACTCTGACGTGCTCGAGCAGGAAGGATGGAGGAGATGGTCCATGCCCCTGGACACAGTGAGTGCTATTGTTTTATTGGTTATTGTGTCCTTAACCGCTTATTCGATATCAACTGACATGCAGTCTAATTATGTTGGTTGTTATCTTTATTTTGTCGTTATTAGGTGCTCTTGCGCTAAGGCTGATGGAGCTGATTTTTATGGCATATCCTCCGAAACGTCCAAATAGCCACATAATTGATACAGAGGCATGCTCTTTCGTCACCTCCCTTATGCCTTCTGAAAACTGGGTTGTTCGAGACTTAACAGAACGTGATTTTGGAATCGATAAAATTTTTGAGCGCTTTGAAAACGGATTCGCTACTGGTGAATTAATGGCAATTCAGGTGAAGGGAACAAACAAGCCACTCGAAGATAAACCTGAAATTCCATTTTCCATTGATACGAAGACGCTTTTATACGCTGAAATGTTTGCAATACCTTTTCTTTTAATTAGATGTTCTTTAGCGGATGATGGAGCGTGCTATTTTGTCTGGTTGCAAGAGTATATTCGTGTTCGATTGAATTTCGATAATTCGTCTTGGCGAAAGCAAAGGTCAAATACTATTTTAATTCCAACTTCTAATAGATTGGGCGATACCTCTGCTGAAAGTCGGTTAATCCATATCTCTCGGTTTCCAAAAATGAAAGAGTCATGGATCAAATATTATATAAATACATGTGATTTAGCGTATCGACTTCCGAATTATATTGAGGATGATACCGTCACATTAGATTTCGCAATACAATACGTTTTGCCTGTTCTTGATAGCCTTGAGAAGGCTAATAACATGCTTGGTTTAATTTCCAACCACTTTGTCGCTACTAAATTGAGCCAAGCTATTGAGCTTGGAAAACGTATATGCGACAAAGAGTTTGAAAGCGAATTAACTGATTCGTTTTTTAAATTCGTTTGCCTGTGTTCTGATGTACGCAAATCTATAGATGTGCTATCACTTAGATTCGATGTCGATCATATGAGGTTTTTATATGAGTCCGAAGGCATGGCGGAGTATTAGTGCTCTGTTTTTTCTGCGGGTTGAATGTAATGCGGGATTTCTTGTCGGATACTTTAATCTACTGCTTATCTTCAAGAAAGACCTGAAAGGTATTTTGTTTGACTACGTTTGTGCCTAAGTTGCTTTGAAAGCATGGTTTTTAGAGAATAATCCCCGACCTTGCTCCGTGTGGCGGCACGTAAAAGTTGTACTGTGCTTGGGCAGGTAAAAGTCCAAGACGATTAGATATCCGAGAGGATATCGAGCCCGCGTCGGGGAGATAAGGTGAGTCCGCGCCGGGGACTTTAATTCCGGCGGCAATTAGGTTTCCGAAAGGATGCCGTGGCTGGCAGCCAGCAGAAAACCGCTCTACACACTCCTTCCGCGTGCCGCCTGCTCAAACGATTTGCGCCGAAAAGGATATCCGGTTTGTGCCATAAGACGTTGCTGTCGACAATGCACGGGACGGCAAGGACGTGGCGGCTCTCATCAAATTGCAGTCACAAAGATACCTTTTATCGATTCCCTGTTGAAAAACTAAATTGATAGTCTGAGAATAACTTAAGAGAGCCTTAAATCTCGGAGAAGGATGTCGTATGAATAACCTTCGAGAAAGATGGCGAGGACTAACAGCGCTGGGAGTTGCTGTATTTGCCGCCGCCTGCATGACGGTTGTCCCGGCGCCCTCATTTGCTGATATTGATTCTCTCGTTGGTCTTCAATATATTGATCATAGCGAGTCTCGCAATTTGACAGGTTTCTCTGTTTCTCGTCCTGCTGGAACGTATTATTTCGACAACGATGGCTCGATGCAGACCGAACTCGTTCGGTGCGAGGACGGCAACCTTCGCTATTTCGATCCCGAGACTGGCGTCATGGTCACGAACCAGTGGTATAACGATTACGAAGCCGTTTGGTACTATTTTGGCGCTGACGGGACCGCGGTGTCGAACTGGCAGCTTATCGGCGGGGATTGGTACTACTTCTATCCCGAAAACCACGATATGGCATACGGCCGAGTTCAGATTGATGGCAAAAACTACTTCCTGAACACCCCTGGCGCCAATGCTGATGGCCGCATGCAGCATAGTGGCTGGATTTATGACTCCATCTATGGAAAGTGGCTCTATGCGACTTCCAGCGGCGAGCTGTTGACCGGTTGGCATAATATCGGTGGAACTTGGTACTATTTCAATGAGTACGGTGTCATGCTAACTGGCTGGATCAACGATTCGGGCACCTGGTACTACGCCAACGCCTCCGGCGCGATGGCCACTGGCTGGCTCAACATCGGCGGTGCGTGGTTCTATCTCGACGGCTCGGGCGCATGGTCGCTAACGGCTGGCGCAGCCTGGGTGGCTCTTGGTACTGGTTCGACGATTCCGGTGCGATGGCCACCGGCTGGCGTCAGGTCGGCGGCGCCTGGTACTACTTTAGCGGTTCCGGCGCTATGGCCCACGACGCCTGGGTCGGCGACTACTACCTCCAGTCTTCCGGCGCCATGGCTACGAATGCCTGGGTTGGCTCCTACTATGTCGGCGAGGACGGCAAGTGGATTCCGGACTACGGTTTAGTTTGGTATAAGAGCGGTAGCGATGTTTACCATACGCATAAGTGTCGTACCGTTGGCAAGGACGCAAAGGGCTATTCGCAGATCTCTATCCAGGAGGCCCGGAGGCGCGGTGCTTTACGAGAGTGCAAGAACTGCCAACAAATTGGCTAACGCATTATTGAGCTAGTTTTGATTGAGGCCCCGTTGCCCTGAGGTGACGGGGTCGCTGCGTGATTGGATACCGTGCTGCTATGAAGAAATGCTCATTCGGGGTGTTGGTCTTTTCGGGCCTTGTTTCTTTGGGACTCCTTTTGGGTTCGCCCTCGATGTTATACGCCCTTGATTCGAATAACACTGACGAAGGTCCCGCATCTAACGTTGCTATTGCTTCTGTCGAGTCAGGCGTTGATGCTCAGCGCGAATCGACCTTCGCTGTCGAGCAGAACTCTCAGGTTGATAATGAGACCCCTTCTGAGGTTTCGAATCAAATTGTTTGGCATCAGGGGTGGATATCACCCGAAGAAGGGGCTGGTTATTGGCGTTGGGGCTTGTCCGACGGAACAATCGCTGTTTCTTCTTGGAGACACATAAACGGTAGCTGGTACTGGTTCGACGACGAAGGTCGAATGGCTCAGGATGGATTGGTTCAAGTCGGGGGTGCAACTTATGGATTCTCCTCTTCGGGTGCAATGCGTGTCGGCTGGTACCTAGATTCTACAGGCCCCACTTCTGCTTGGCGTTATTTCTCCGGTTCTGGCGCATGGTAAAAGGCTGGCTTTCAGACGGCAGCAACTGGTATTGGCTGGATGATGAGGGCAAGATGGTCCACGATACAATGCTGCAGATCGGGGAAGCCACGTATGGATTCTCCTCTTCTGGCGCAATGCTTATCGGATGGCACCTTGATGCTTCCGTCTGGCATTATTTCTCCGGCTCTGGTGCATGGTGAAAGGCTGGCTCTCGGATGGGGGTCGTTGGTACTGGCTTGATCCTGCAGACGGTTCTATGGCCACCGGTTGAAAGAATGTAATGGCACTTCTTATAGCTTTAACAGCTCAGGGGCCATGCTCTCCTCCCAGTGGCTCTTATTGACAACAACTGGTATTACGCTGACTCCAACGGCTTACTGCATGGAGGCTGGTTACTTCTAGGGAATTCTTGGTATTACCTGGATCCAGGAAGCCATATTATGCTCACGGGCTTTATGCAAGTGGAGTTGTCCACCTATTTCCTTACGAGTTCAGGCGCCATGGCAACAGGCTGGGCACTTGTTGATGGTACTTGGTATTACGCCGCATCAAATGGAGCTATTCAACGAGGACGATGGATAAAGTTCGGAAGCGCCTGGTATTACCTTGATGATGTATCCGGCGCAATGTGTACTGGTGAATTCGCGGTAGGAAACACGCGCTATTTTTCTTATGATTCCGGTGCGATGGCATCTTCGTGCTGGATTAACTTGAGCGACGGTATGGCATGGGCGAAATCGTCTGGAGCACTGAGCGAGCCGTTGCCTACTTCATCTGATGGATCTCCCGTAGTCGCTGATCGTGCTGACTCGTCTTCATTGCCAGGTGTGATTCATATTGGAGACGCGGTTTTCTATGCGGATGCAAACGGTGCCGTCAATGTAGCATCTGGTTGGATTATGTCGAAAGACGCTTCTGACGAAAGCGGCAATACTTGGTATTACGCATCTTCCAATGGTGTCCTTAAGTCTGGTTGGCAATATGTTAACGGTGCGTGGTATTGGATGGATCCTTCCACCTACAAGATGAAGACCGGATGGCTCAATGACCTTGGCACGTGGTACTGGCTTCAGCCTTCGGGCGCTATGTTTGCTAACGGGTGGCTGAAAATCGATGGCGTCGACTACTACTTCAATGCAAGTGGTGCATGGTTGAATACGTCTGGTTCTGTTTTGGGGGTTAATAGGTCCAGCCTGGTCAATTGGCTTATGAGCCACGAAAACGATGGCTATTACCGTGGAACACCCTACGATACGCATCTTAGCCAAGAAACATGCATGTATCCAAAGGGTGATCCTCGTTGGGATGGGTATACCGGTATGAACTGCGGCGGATTTGTATCGCATGCGTATATGAAAGCGGGCGGTAATTTAGCTCCCATTGCCGCCGAGCAGAGCCATTCCCCTTGGAGTGGAGGTCCCGGAAGGGGCGGCTGCGTTAACGCTTATCGTTGGTACGGCTACGCTATCGATACGTGCGCGAACGTGACTTATTTCAACTCTATTGATGAGTTGTTGCGCAGTGGCTTGGCTCGTAAGGGGGACATTGTGTTCTTCAATCCTTACAACCCATATGCCGACGATAGCCACATTGGCTTTTTCTGGGGCAATTCGCCGAGCGAAAATTTGTTCTGGCATAGTGATGGTTATGGAAACCGCATCTCCGGTTTGACCGCTTTGGGTCCATCGAAAGTAATATTGATTCGTTAGAATTCTGAGTTGTAGGGGACTCTCTGGATCCCCTACCTTTTTGACATCTAGTTTGAAAGTTTATTTGAAGTCGGTATTCTTGGGGGGGGTAAGAGTAGGGACTAGGAGTCCTTGGTTTCACCCTGCTGGGAAGTTCTTGTTTACATTGTGGTATTGCGTGCAGTTATTTGTCGTCCTAGATGGCATCTTGTCCAGTTGGATGTTCGGAAATCTTTCACAGCCATGCTGTAAGCTAAACGCAAACAAGAACGAATGACGAGGTTTACATGAGCAAACATCTTAAGTTATTTTCGGCATTGTTGGTGCTGATGGTCCTTGCGCCCATTTCTGTGTTTGTTTTCCCCTCGAACGCGGAAGCTGCGCGGTCCCTAGTTGAGAATTCCTGGCGTTATGAGGATGGGCAATTGGTCGCAGAGGATGCTTCTTCCGAAGAAGATGGAATAGCCTTATTGTCCATGGACATTCTTCCGATGGGGCTACGGCGCAGGGCATCGATGTCAGTGAGCATCAAGGACGTATTGACTGGAATGCTGTTAAGGCTTCTGGTATCGATTTCGCTATTCTGCGTGTTGGATTTGGCGCTCCATCTTGGGGCGGTCGAGTTGACTATCAATTTAATCGAAATATTTCTGAGTGCGAGCGACTCGGAATTCCCTACGGCGTCTATATCTATTCATATGCTTTTGATAATCAGCAGGCAGCCGATGAGGCATCAATGGTGATCAATTGCCTTTCTGGACATAATCCAAGATTGCCGGTGTATTACGATCTTGAGGATAACTCGATAATTGCAAATGGACGTCAAACCGGAATTGCATCGAGGGCGCAGGTTTTTTGTAATAGGATTTCTGCCGCAGGATATGAGCCTGGTATTTATGCAAATTTAAATTGGTTTAACAACATTTTGACTGACTCTGTATTTAAGAGTAGCTCTTGGGATCATTGGATTGCTCAATATAACTCGCAATGTGACTATACCGGCAATTACAGTTTTTGGCAGTATAAGAGCAACGGAAAAGTCCTTGGAATCAACGGCAACGTTGATATGAACTACGCGTATGTTGATGTCTCCCTTTATCATTGGCAACTAATTGACAGCACCTGGTATTATGCAGCTCCAACGGCAAGGCGTATGCCGGATGGTTGTTCCAGAGCGGCACGTGGTACTGGCTCGAGCCCGACGCGGGCGGTGCATGGCAACCGGCCTTCACGAGTGCAACGGCTCCCTGTACTGGTTTAATTCGTCCGGCGCCATGGCGACGGGTGGGTCCTCGACGGCGGGACCTGGTACTACGCGACTGGCTCCGGCGCCCTCGCCTCCGGCTGGCTCAACCTAAACGGTACGTGGTACTGGCT
>ENA-OQCE01000903-OQCE01000903.1-human-gut-metagenome-genome-assembly--contig:-NODE-903-length-13722-cov-4.566605_pt1 | contig 13722 bp, 18 predicted proteins | sample MGYA00242495_ERZ504572 | MGnify/ENA primary metagenome ERZ504572 (study PRJEB26092, sample SAMD00036228) | human gut metagenome | host: Homo sapiens | study: EMG produced TPA metagenomics assembly of...
AAAAGAAAAACAAAAAAACAGACAAAAATAAAAAAATGTAAAGAAAAGGAGATAAAAAAGATGCCGACAGTTTAGCCGACATCTTTCTGATAACCTATCTTTCAATATTCGGGATTTTGATTAGCCGAAGTATCTCTTAAGAAGTCCTTCAAATGCTTTTCCGTGACGAGCTTCGTCTCTTGCCATCTCATGAACTGTATCGTGGATTGCATCGAGGTTAGCGGCTTTTGCACGTTTTGCAAGGTCGAATTTACCTGCTGTAGCGCCGTTCTCTGCATCTACACGCATCTCAAGGTTTTTCTTTGTGCTGTCTGTAACAACTTCGCCGAGAAGTTCAGCAAATTTAGAAGCGTGCTCAGCCTCTTCCCAAGCTGCTTTTTCCCAGTAAAGACCGATTTCCGGATATCCTTCTCTGTGTGCAACTCTAGCCATAGCAAGGTACATACCAACTTCTGTACATTCGCCTTCAAAGTTTGCTCTCAGATCTGCAAGGATGTCTTCGCTAACGCCTGAGCAACACCGATAACGTGTTCTGCAGCCCATTCTCTTTCGCCTGTCTGCTCTTTGAATTTATCTGCGCCTGCGTGGCAAACCGGACATTCTGCCGGAGCTGCTTCTCCCTCAAAAACATAACCACATACTGTACATACAAATTTTTTCATAATTTTGATCTCCTTTTTTGAAAATAATATTGTTTATTTGTTATGACTTTTTAATGCAGTCACCGCATTTACCGAAAAACAAAGTGGAACTGGAAGTGATCGCTCCGTCAAAATTCTTACCGGCAAGGCAGTTGACTTCTTCGATACTCTTCATATCCAGATCCAGATCCAGTAACCGTCCACACTCTTCACAAAGAAAATGATTATGCGGTTCAATCCGTCCATCAAATCGATCTCCTCCGTCGGGAGTAGATATTTTTATGGCTTCGCCGATATCGGTCAGCAGATTTAAATTTCTGTAAACCGTGCCAAGACTGATGTTCGGAAATTCTTTCTTCACATGCATATAAACTGTGTCGGCGGTCGGATGCTCTTTGGTTGTCATAAGGTAATGCTTGATGGATTCTCGTTGTCTACTATATTTTAAAGCTGCCAATGGGAATCCCCCTTTCATAACTAACTAAGAACCGTTATTTAATAAATAATAGTAACGATTACTGTAATTAGAATATAATACAAAGAAAGATGTTTGTCAATCATTATTTTGAAAAAAATTATTTTTGGCTGTTAAAATTGAATATTTACGATAAAATGTTACAAAATAATTAATGAAACAAATGGAAAGAAGAAGAAAAAAGAATAATATAGAAACTTGCTGTCGAGAGATGTCAATGAAAAATCAGTAAGAGAAGTTGACAAACAAATAGCGAGTTGATATAATGTGAATGTAACAAATTTAACAAATGTGTAACATTTAAAGCTTCCTACAAAAGATAAATGTAATGCGGTAAATGACCGAAATATAGAGGAGGTTTTATATGAAGAAACCACACACAAAAGCGAGAGGCATTCTGTTTGCGGCAGCGGGAATGTTTCTGATCCCGGGGAGCGTGTCTGAAGTATCGGCGGCCGAAAGGAAAGACGAGCAGCCATTTATACAGGCATCGGGGATTGAATCGGTACTGGAGAAATGTTACGAGACAGAAGTAAAAGATAATATTAATCTCTATCTTGTACCAACAGAAGAGGGTGAGTATTTGAATATGGCGTTTTCTGATACGAAGGAGTTTACCTATATCAGAAACGCACCGGATGATTCCGGCGACTGGGTCGGGAAACTTTATAAAGATTCGGCGGCTCAGGTGCTGGAATATCTGGATGGCTGGACGAAGATCAGATCGGGTTCGGCTGAAGGATATGTGCCGGAAGATGCGCTTTTTACAGGAGAGGAGGCGCAGGCGCGTGCACAGGAGTATGAGAAGGATACAGTGACGGTTACGGCATATGTGCTTAATGTTCGGGAAGGCTGCGGAACGGACAGTAAGATTTTGACACAGATAAAAAAAGGCGAAGTTTATGAGACTGTGGGAGAAGCGACCGGCGGATGGTATCCGGTAAAAGTAGGAGATAAAAGCGGTTGGGTCTCAGGCGACTACGTGATTGCAGAAACTTCTTATTCTTATGGGGAGACAAAAGAAGAGGAAGAAAAGCGGATCGCAGAAGAAGAAGCGCAAGAAAAAATGGCAGCATCTGTCGTTTGCGGTGCTGACGGCAGACCGGGAACACGGCCTGTAGGCGCTGTTTCGCAGGGGAGAGTGAATACGCCTTCGCAAGCTCCGGGAACTCCGGGGCAGGCTGTTATTGATTATGCTTGTCAGTTTATCGGAAATCCATATGTTTGGGGAGGTACAAGCCTGACAAACGGAGCGGATTGTTCGGGTTTTGTACAGTCGGTTTATGCACATTTCGGAGTAAGTCTTCCACGGACGACATATGATATGGTGAATTCAGGATACGCCGTCAGTTACGAGGAAGCTCTTCCCGGAGACTTGATTTTGTATGACGGTCACGTCGGGCTTTATATGGGGGACGGAACGATCGTGAATGCAATGAACGAAGCAGATGGAATCGGAATATGCAGCGCTACCTATACTGATATTATTGCAGTAAGAAGAGTTCTGTAACACAAATTTTTTGAAATGGGGAATTTGTATTTTTGATGAGAGAAATACAGATTTCCCGTTTTCGACATAAAAAGACAAAATGCACAAATTTGTGTTTATTTGTAAAAAAATGTCGAAATTGAAAAACGTGGAGTTTTCAACTTATCCACACTGAAAACAACGAAAAAGGTGGAAAAAGTCGGTTTTCCCACAAAGTTATCCACATTATCCACATAAAAACATATGTTTTCGGTGGATTACTTTATAATAAAAAAAGAACGGATGTTTTGGTGAGTTATGATAAAAATGCAAATATGTCGAAAAAACTCGGATAAATTATTGACTTTTGAGTATTCAAAAAAACAAAAATAAAGGCAGGATATATCTGACAATTTAATGCGATGTAGATTTATGAAGTGTACAGAGAAGAAAGAGGATGCAGAAACAGTCATACGGTTAAAAAAGCAAGGGGGAATTCAGAGGGAATAATTCGGAGGGTGCTAGCGGAAAAAGGTGAATCAGGAAAACTGTTGATAATTTGCAGAACAAGGCTTATAATAGCCTCATAAATTCAAGGAGGAAGAGAAAATGGCAGAATTTTCAAAAGATACAAAAATCGGAGAACTTATTGATCAATTTCCGGAGAGCGCGCCGATTCTCATGGAGATCGGAATGCATTGTCTCGGATGCCCGGCGTCTCAGATGGAGACATTAGAGGAAGCGGCAATGGTTCATGGAATTGATTGTGGACTTCTTGTAGAAAAAATCAATGCTGCTGCAAAGGCAATGGGTAAATAAGAATTGCGTAAAAGGGTCGCGCTTTGCGATTTGATTGATCGTTAAAGCGCCGACCCTTTTCTTTTGAGATCCGTTGTCCGCATACAAGTTTATAATGCGGATAATTTACATACTGCATCTGCCGATATGAGAATCGTGCAATGTTCTTCAAGAAATGCAAGCACGGAAGCGTCGGCTTTTTCCGGCGATCCGTATTCGGAAAGCATATTGCAGATCTTGTTAAATTCATTTAATTTATTTTCCACCGGTGCAAGGGCAAGAATAAATGTCTCAGCGCTTTCATCCTTATATAATGTATTTGCGCCGTGATAAGCGGGAGCAATTAATTTCGCGGCTTCGATTACTCCGTCCAGTGAAGAAAAAGAAAACAACCGGATCGAGAACGAATCCGTCTGCCGGGGCTCTTCAACAGGAGCTGATGTCGCCGCTGCCGCTTCTTTGACCTTGTTCAGGAGATTGAGAAACTCCTCTGCCCCCTGGAGTTTTTCCAGTGTCTCGGAATTCAGAGGGTCTGAATTGTCAGCCGGTGTGAATTTTGAGAACCGGGTATCTAATTCTTCGGGATCCTCGACTTTAGTTATAATAAGGACAATAGAATCAGCAGATGAAGGGATTGCCTCTATCATCAGCGGAATATTTTCTGCTTCAAATCCGAAATCGAATGACGCCTGCTGCATCATGTCGCGAAATAAAGATTTAGCCTTTTCTGTGCCGTAAGCAAGCTCGCTTAGCTTCAGATGGCGCGCTGCCAGATCAGCATGTGTCAATGTACAACGAATCTGATTTTCATTAAGTTTTTCAATCTTCATACAATCACATCCTTTATACTATATAAGATAATATGCATCGGGAATAAAAATAGATACATATCCTCAAGATAAGTATAAACAAAAAAGAAAAGGATGTAAAGACTTATCAACAAATCCCATGCGGTTATGAACAAAAAACACATTGAAAACATAAAATGCGGACAATATAATGGCACTTACAAAAGATAGTATTCACTGATAAGTAAATAAAATGAAAGGAGGGAATGCTGTTTAAACTCTTATTTCCGTATCGGCTGTCTTTTGCCCTGCCTGAAAATCCGGATGTATGTCACAAACCTCCGTACGATACATAATGAAAGGGCAGGAAAACTATATTTATCACGGTTTGCATGGAAAGGAGTATTGCGGGAGATGAAAATGGATGAAACGGAATATACAGAATTATATATGGAGCTGGAAAAGTATGAGAAGCGTGGGATTGATATGCTGCTTGACGGATATCAGGCAAGTCCGCTTCAGATCGTGACGGCACATATGGTAAAAGAAGCGGGAACATATATGCGCGATTATACGATGAGTGGGGATGGCAATATAGAAACTCTTAGATTTACTGATATTAATGAACACTTTCGGGCAGAAATTACCCCTTAATGCCGGACAAAGTGGAGGTTGTGTGAAAAAAGATGTCTAAAATCTGCTGAAAGAGGCAAATTATTAACGACGCGTGTTAAAAGTGTGATATAATGTACGCGTATAATTGCTAGTAGGAGGTACGGCATGGACGAAAGAGAAAAACGGGATGTGCGGGAATGGAGTCAGACATCAGATACCCGCAGACGACGCCCTGAAAACAATGCCCGGAAACCGGTAAACCGTTCGGGACAAAGCAGACAAAGAATGTCGGAAGCGGGACCTGGACGGAATAGAAGACCTGCGAGACAAAGCAGCAGAGCAAGGAGAAGAAGGCGGAATGCGTTATACGGTGGTTTCTGTTTTTTGTGTTGATCATAATTGCAATAGGCGGATTTGTTATTTGGAAAAGATACGGTTCAACGAATGAGAAGGCCGATTTGAAACAATATTATGGAGTGGAGTCAGAAACAGATCCTGCGCTTGTAATTGACGATCAGGTTGTGAAACGGTCTCAGAATGCAGAAGAAGGAAATACGCCGGATCCGGTGAAAGTTTATGACGGGCAGTATTATGTCGAATATTCTGTTGCTCATAATCGGATCAATAAGCGGTTTTATTGGGATTCTAATGAGAACGTTCTTCTTTATACACTTCCGGGAGGCAGTGTTTCGGCAGCGGTAGGCAGTAAAGAATATACAGACATAACAGAGAAAAAGAGTGAAGATTATGTGATCCTGAAAACAGAAGGAAAGATTGCATATATTGCCCTTCCGTTTATCCAGCAATACACGAATATGGAATACGAAGTGTATGATGATCCGACCCGCGTAGTGATTACAACTGAGTGGGGAGAGAAGAAAGTGGCTTCCATCAAAAGGGATACGCAGGTACGCTATCAGGGCGGTGTGAAAAGTCCGGTTTTGACAGAAGTAAAGAAATCGGATAAGGTAACTGTTCTTGAAGATGAGAATGACTGGATGAAAGTGGCTACAAAAGACGGTTTATCGGATATGTGAAAACAAATGCGCTCAACAGTGTTGAAAAAGAGCTGGTATCCCGGGATTATGAAGAACCGGAATATACGAATATTTCGGAAAACTATACGATCAATATGGCGTGGCATAATGTTTCTAACGCCGATGCTAATAGTTATATATTGGAAACGATTGCGTCGACAAAAGGGCTGAATACGATTGCACCGACATGGTTCAGTCTTGCGGATACAGAAGGTAATATTACATCGCTTGCAGATGCGGATTATGTAAATTACGCACATCAGTCTAATTTGGAAGTATGGGCAGTGCTGAGGGATTTTCATGGAGGAATCAATTCTTATGAAGAAACATATCAAGTGCTGAGCTATACGTCGAAGCGGGCAAAACTGATCAATCAAGTTATATCAAAAGCGCTGGAGACTGACGTGGATGGAATTAACCTTGATTTTGAACTTGTATCCGATGAGTGCGGACCGCATTATGTGCAGTTCGTGCGTGAACTTTCGGTGAAGTGCCGTCAGAATGGACTTGTTTTTTCTGTAGATAATTATGTTCCGCAGCCTTATAATGCACATTATGACATTGAAGAACAGGCGGCAGTGGCGGACTATGTTGTTGTTATGGGATATGATGAACATACAGAAGGATCGTATGAAGCAGGTTCGGTTGCGTCGATCGGGTATCTGAAAAACGGAATATCAGAGGCCCTTAAGTCAGTACCGGCGGATAAATTGATCGCAGGAGTACCGTTTTATACCCGGCTTTGGTTTGAACGGCCAAAGACTGACGAAGAATTTGCGGCAGATGAGGGAACGGAAGCCGAAAATTATCCGAATAAAGTAAAGAGTTCCGCTTATGGAATGGATGATGCGGCAGAACTTATCTCATCAATGGGGGCACAGACGGAATGGGATGATAAGACGAAGCAGAATTATGCCCAGTGGGAAGGCGACGGAGGCGTTTATAAAATTTGGTTAGAAGATACTCAGTCGCTGGAAGAGAAGCTGAAAGTTATTAAAGAAAAACCAGCTTGCGGGTGTTGCGGAGTGGAGTCTTGGAATGGAAGGTTCCGGCGTGTGGGATCTCATCCTGCAATATGTAAATTAAAATGTGAACTAAAACATGAAATAAAATATCTGAAAAGGACATCCTCTTTTTGCATATATATTTATATGGAAAAGGAGGGTGTTTTTATATGCGGAAAAAAATAGTTTTCGGAATGGCGATTATTTCTCTTGTGGCAATCATTGTTTTGTGTCAAAAAGCAGGGGTGAGGCTTAAGGAGACGTTTAGGGAAAGTGAAGAAACTAATTCGGGGGCGGTTATAGGGAGGAAAGAAAAGGAGAATGAGAAATCGGATAAAAAAGGAGCGCGGGGAAAAACAAGGGGAAGCGCATAAGAAGAGAACGGTTGTAGTGGATGCCGGACACGGCGGTCCTGACGGCGGAAAAACGGGAGTCAACGGGAAGCTTGAGAAAGAGCTGAACTTAATAATCGCAGAGAAAGTGAAAAAGCTTCTTGAAGAGGAAGGGATTGCAGTGATCATGACACGTGAAGAGGACGGATGGCTTGCGGAAACCAGGATCGGAGATTTGAAAGAGCGGGTTCGCATTATGAATGAATCAAAGGCAGATCTTGCTGTAAGTATACATCAAAACAGTTATCATGAAGAAAGTGTTTTTGGAGCGCAGGTGTTTTATTATACGACGTCCGGGGAAGGGAAAGCGGCGGCGGAAATTTTGCAGAATGAACTTCTGGAAATTGATCCGGAAAATAAAAAGCGTGAAAAAGCAAATAATACTTATTATATATTGAAGAAAACAGAAGTGCCGACAGTAATTGTGGAATGTGGTTTTTTGAGTAATCACAAAGAAGCGGAAAAACTTTCTGATGAAGCGTATCAAGGAAAAATAGCAGAGGCTGTAGTAAAAGGAATTAAGAGTTTTTTTTTGAAATAAATAATGCTATAATATAGGGCATGGAAACAAAAATAGAAAAGATCGATAAAAACAAAATAAATGAAGAGATTATAGAAGAAGCGGGAATGATTCTGAAAAACGGCGGTTTGGTTGCTTTTCCGACCGAGACGGTATATGGGCTCGGAGCGGATGCGCTCAAAGAGGAGGCGGCGATGAAGACGTATGCGGCAAAAGGGCGACCGTCGGATAATCCTCTGATCGTGCATATTGCAGAATATGAAGATTGAGGAAGATTGCTGTTAATATCCCGGCTGAAACAGATGCCCTTGCAGCTCACTTCTGGCCGGGACCGCTTACTATGATCTTTGAAAAGAGCGAGGTTGTTCCTTATGGTACGACGGGAGGTCTTGATACAGTGGCGGTTCGTATGCCTACAGATGAAGTGGCGAGAGCGCTTATACGGGCAGCGGGCGGATTCGTTTCTGCCCCGAGCGCAAATACTTCGGGAAGACCAAGTCCGACGTTGGCGGAACATGTTGCGGAAGATTTGGGCGGAAAGATCGATATGATCTTAGACGGAGGAGCAGTTGAGATCGGACTAGAGTCTACGATACTTGATATGACGGTGACGCCGCCTATGATCTTGAGACCGGGAGCGATTACTGCGGAAATGTTTGAAGAAGTGATCGGAAAAGTAGATGTTGATGAGACGCTTCTTGTGGCGGAGAGTGAGAAAGCTCCGAAAGCTCCGGGGATGAAGTACAGACATTACGCTCCGAAAGCAAAACTGATGATTGTAGAAGGAGATCTGCGGGAGGAGATTTTTGCGATTCGCCAGCTTGCATACAAGGCTTATAAAGAAGGAAGAAAAGTGGGGGTTATTGCTACGACAGAGACACTTCCTTTTTATAAATACGGCGTAGTGAAAAATATTGGTACACGGGAAAATGAGAAAACGATCGCTCGAAATCTCTATAGAGTGCTCAGAGAATTTGATGAGGAAGATGTGGAAGAGATTTACAGTGAATCTTTTGCCGCGCAAGGAATCGGAAAAGCGATTATGAATCGTTTGGAAAAAGCGGCGGGGCATACGCGTCTTTCGGCGGCGGAGATCGCAAAACGGCAGAAGTACCGAAGAATCATATTTATAAGCGGTACGGATTCTGCCCGGGCGCCGATGGCGGCGGAGATGTTAAGGCATGAAGATCTGGCGCAGGAATATGTGATTGATTCACGGGGATTGGTCGTGCTGTTTCCCGAACCGGCGAATCAGAAAGCGGAGGCGATCATGAAGAGCGCCCAGATGACCCTTGAAAATCATGTTTCCAGACAGCTTGAACCGGAAACGCTGGTGGAGGATACTCTTGTCCTTACGATCGAGGAAGCCGAGAAAAACAAAATCTTGTCCGAATACGGAACAAAAGCTAACGTTTATACGTTGAATGAATTCGTGGGAAGCGACGGAGAAATCCCGAATCCATATGGGAAACCTTTGACAGCTTACGGAGAATGCTATGAGATATTGCGTGAATTAATAAAAGAACTTGCAGAAAAATTAAATTACATTGCGGAGGAAGAATAATGACAGGAAAAGTAATTGTGATGGATCACCCCTTGATCACACATAAGATCAATTATGTAAGACAGGAAAACGTAGGAACAAAAGAATTTCGTGAGGTGATCGGGGAAATTGCACAGTTGATGTGCTACGAGGCGACGAGAGATCTGAAAATGAGTGATGTTCAGATCAAAACACCTCTTATGGAGATGACAGGGAAAATGCTTTCAGGCAAAAAACTGGCTATCGTACCGATCCTTCGTGCGGGAATCGGAATGGTAGACGGAATGTTATCTCTGATTCCGGCGGCGAAGGTCGGACATATCGGTCTTTACAGAGATCCGGAGACATTAGAACCGGTAGAATATTATTGTAAACTTCCGGCAGATTGTGAAGAGAGAGAAGTGTTTGTAGTTGATCCTATGCTGGCTACGGGAGGTTCCAGTGTGGCGGCGATCAGAATGCTGAAAGAAAAAGGCGTAAAACATATCCGTTTCCTTTGTATCCTTGCAGCGCCGGAAGGAGTTAAGAAGATGCAGGAAGCGCATCCGGATGTAGACATTTATATAGGGGCGCTTGATGAGAAGCTCAATGATCATGGCTATATTGTTCCGGGACTTGGCGATGCCGGAGATCGTATTTTCGGAACAAAATAAAAAGCTTACAGAGAACAGAACAGAGATGAAAGGAGCGGAGTTGATGTCGGGGAAGAGAACAGATTATTTGACGTGGGATGAGTATTTTATGGGAGTAGCCATGCTTTCGGGGATGCGATCAAAAGACCCGAATACGCAGGTTGGCTGTTGTATTGTCAGTCAGGATAATAAAATCCTCTCTATGGGATATAATGGATTTCCGTTAGGGTGTTCGGATGATGAATTTCCGTGGGTAAGAGACGGCGAAGACCCGCTTGAGACAAAATATGTATATTCGACACATAGCGAGTTGAATGCAATTTTAAATTACAGCGGAGGAAGTTTGGCCGGAGCGAAGCTCTATGTTTCGCTCTTTCCCTGCAATGAATGTGCAAAAGCGATCATACAGGCGGGGATTAAAGAAGTAATCTATGATTGTGATAAATATGCCGATACTCCGAGCGTTATTGCGTCGAAAAGAATGATGGATGCGGCGGGAGTCAGATACCATCAATATCATCGTACAAACAGAAAGATTGAGATTGAATTATGATACGGACAGTACAGACAGAGATAATTACGGAAACAATAAAAAAGATGTGCATAGAGGCAAATTACTCGCTTTCTTCGGATATGGTGAAAGCGATGCGAAAAGCAGAGGAAAAAGAGGAGTCCGTGCTTGGAAAACAAATTCTGGCACAGCTTCAGGATAATCTTGAAATTGCCGCTTCGGATATGATACCGATCTGCAGGATACAGGAATGGCAGTTGTGTTTCTTGAGGTAGGACAAGATGTGCATTTTGAAGGCGGAAGTTTCGAAGATGCGGTAAACGAAGGGGTGCGCCGGGGCTATACGGAAGGTTTTTTGAGAAAGTCAGTCGTAGGAGACCCTATTTTGCGGGAAAACACAAAAGATAATACTCCTGCGGTTATTCATACGCGGATCGTGGAAGGTGATCGAGTGAAGATCACGGTAGCTCCGAAAGGTTTCGGAAGTGAGAATATGAGCCGTGTGTTTATGCTGAAACCGGCGGAAGGACTTGAAGGAGTAAAAAATGCGATTCTTACAGCTGTCAAAGACGCGGGACCAAATGCTTGCCCGCCGTTGGTAGTTGGGGTCGGAATCGGAGGAACATTTGAAAAATGCGCCTTAATGGCGAAGAAAGCGCTTACGCGAGAAGTGGGAAAACATTCGGATATTCCATATGTGAGAAAACTCGAAGAAGAAATGTTGGAGAAGATCAACTGTCTTGGCATCGGACCGGGCGGATTGGGTGGCACGGTGACGGCTTTGGCAGTAAATGTCAACACATATCCGACTCATATTGCGGGACTTCCGGTTGCGGTGAATATATGCTGCCATGTGAACAGGCATACAGTCTGTGTTTTGTAAAAACAGCGGATAAGATAGCAGCAGTGGAAAAAGGCAGAAGTGAAAGGAAACAGAAATGGATCGACATATTTCAGCGCCTGTCGGCAGAGAGACGGCAGAAGAACTAAGGCAGGAGATTATGTATATATTACAGGCACGATATATACAGCGCGTGATGCTGCGCATAAGCGGATGTACGAAACGCTTCGTGAGGGAGGAGACTTACCTATTAATATAGAAGGCAGGCGATATATTACATGGGACCGTCTCCGGCACGGGAAGGACGCCCGATCGGATCGGCAGGTCCGACAACGGCAAGCCGTATGGATAAATATACTCCCGAATTATTGGATCTCGGAATGGGGGCAATGATTGGAAAGGGAAAAAGAAGTCAAGAAGTGATCGATGCTGTTGTTCGCAATAAAGCGGTTTATTTTGCAGCTGTAGGCGGCGCGGGCGCGCTGCTGTCAAAATGTATTACATCATCGGAAATTGTTGCTTATGAAGATCTTGGTACAGAAGCGATTAGAAAACTTACAGTAGTAAATCTTCCGGTGATAGTGGTGATTGACTCTAAGGGAAATAATCTTTATGAAACAGCGGTAAAGGAGTATCGGAAAATATGAAAAGAATATTGATGATGGTGCTCCGAAATATAATTCTTGTTCCGTTTATGTGGTGCAAGCTTTGTTATCATGCGCATCACGTAGATAAGTATACGGAGGAAGAGCATTATAAGATGCTGAAGTTTATTGTCCGCAGAGCAAACAAAGGCGGAAATGTGACAATAGCGGCTGAAGGGCTGGATAACATACCGAAAGAAAATGGATTTATGTTTTTCCCGAATCATCAGGGAATGTATGATGTTTTGGCTATTATGGATGTGTGTCCGGTTCCGATCTCGGTTGTTGCAAAAAAAGAAGTTGCAAATATTCAGTTTTTAAAGCAGGTGTTTGCTTGTACAAAAGCATATATGATTGACAGAGAAGATGTGCGGCAGGCAATGCAGGTCATTATGAATGTAGCAAAAGAAGTGAAGGCGGGAAGAAATTATATTATTTTCCCGGAAGGAACTCGTTCGAGAAACGGAAATAAAATCGGAACATTTAAAGGTGGAAGTTTTAAAGCGGCAACAAAGGCACGTTGTCCAATCGTTCCGGTGGCGTTGATTGATTCGTTTAAACCGTTTGATACGAAGTCTATCAGTAAAGTGACGGTTCAGGTTTGTTTTTTGCCTCCGCTTTATTATGATGAATACAAAGATATGAAAACGACGGAAATCGCAGCGATAGTTCAGGAAAGAATTAGGAAAACGATAGAGGAAAAGACGGAACTAGCCGTTTACTAAAACAGTTGCTGAAAAAGGGCGGAAAAAGGTTAAAAAAAACTAAATTAATGGTTGACATTATATAGAACGTTTAGTATAATAAATTTCGCATTATCAAGCAAGAATTGAAAAAAAGCTGTGTAAACAGTCGGATTCAGAATCAGGAGAAATACTCAAGAGGCTGAAGAGGCGCCCCTGCTAAGGGTGTAGGTCGGGAAACCGGCGCGAGGGTTCAAATCCCTCTTTCTCCGTTAAGTGTTATCTCAAAAAGTTTTCAGATTGAAGGAAGCTTTGTACGCTTTATGGTATTCTGCATAAGCGGGTGAGAAAACACGTAATATAATACCTGGAGGCTTGAAAAAAACAAGTCGAAAAAGTTTGAAAAAATTGTAAAAAACAGTTGACAAAGATGAAACGAAATGGTATTATAGATGAGCTGACTCGTTGAGAGAAAGCTCCACAAAAAAGAAAATGAAAAAAGTTAAAAAAGTTCTTGACAAACGATAAAGCTTTTGATAAAATATAAAAGCTGTCGCTTGAGACAGAACAAAGAAAGAACCTTGATAACTGAACAATAGACAACAACCCTTGAAAATTTCTTTAAAGAGAAAAATTTTTAAGAACGGTTTGAAAACAAACCAAAACAGTAAAGAGGGAAAGAATTGCTAGTAGTGATTCTTGACCAAGACAAACACTTTTAACGAGAGTTTGATCCTGGCTCAGGATGAACGCTGGCGGCGTGCCTAACACATGCAAGTCGAGCGAAGCACTTTGCTTAGATTCTTCGGATGAAGAGGATTGTGACTGAGCGGCGGACGGGTGAGTAACGCGTGGGTAACCTGCCTCATACAGGGGGATAACAGTTAGAAATGACTGCTAATACCGCATAAGACCACAGCACCGCATGGTGCGGGGGTAAAAACTCCGGTGGTATGAGATGGACCCGCGTCTGATTAGCTAGTTGGTAAGGTAACGGCTTACCAAGCGACGATCAGTAGCCGACCTGAGAGGGTGACCGGCCACATTGGGACTGAGACACGGCCCAAACTCCTACGGGAGGCAGCAGTGGGGAATATTGCACAATGGGGGAAACCCTGATGCAGCGACGC
>ENA-OQCE01000904-OQCE01000904.1-human-gut-metagenome-genome-assembly--contig:-NODE-904-length-13711-cov-2.533790_pt1 | contig 13711 bp, 18 predicted proteins | sample MGYA00242495_ERZ504572 | MGnify/ENA primary metagenome ERZ504572 (study PRJEB26092, sample SAMD00036228) | human gut metagenome | host: Homo sapiens | study: EMG produced TPA metagenomics assembly of...
CCCCGGCGCCGTACCCTTCACCTCCACCATGGCACTGACAAATGCCACCCTGCCCTACACCGTAGCCCTGGCATGCAAAGGCTGGAGACAAGCCTGCAAGGACGACCCGGCTCTGGCGCAGGGATTGAACGTAGTGGAAGGCAAAGTAACATACAAAGCTGTAGCCGACGTCTTCGGGCTGAAATATGAAGCCATTGAGTGATAAGTGATGAGTGATTTGTTGGTGTTTTTCTTTCAGCATGATAGCGCAGCACAATTACCAACAAATCACTCATAACTCCTCCCCAACAAAGAATCCTTCTTCCTCGCATACTCCCACCACATAGCGAGCAGTGTGATGCAGAGGTTGAAAATAAACGGAAATTCCCTGGAATTAGTGTGGAACAAGGTCTGAAAGAAATCTGTAATGAACGGGGACAATAGAATCGCCAGATAATTCATCACCATTACAAAAGCCAGTGCCAAAGTTGTTTTTTCCGGTATGGCCGTATCTACTGTCTCGTCATAAATCAGCGGTTGAATGACACCATATCCCAAACCAACCAACATACATCCCGATATTATCAGCCATTCTTTAGGCGAAATCCATATCAAGAGCAAACCCACTGCAATGGACAAAAGGCTGTAGAACTTTGTGTGTTTCCCCATCCACTTCACGATATGCCCCAGGAAGAAACCCGGAGCCATAATGGCAAGGAAGAATAAGGAGATCATCAATCCGGAATTTCCGCTGGAGAAGTGATGGGCCTCCATCAAAAAAGGCAAGTCAAAAGTAACCGCCAGCACTATATACGTAGTGACGCCATAAAACAGCATCAACTGTAGCAGATGGCGGATATGGATGCCGTATTTACCGGGAACCGCACGCTTGGATTCCTCCGGAACAACGGCAGCCGTATCTTCTGCTATCTGCGGCTGACCGGTATCCCCCTTCAAATATCCGACAAGCAGCAGAGAAACCAACGGAAGCAGATATACCACGAAAGGCAAGTGCCAGTTTACCTCTGCCAGATACCCAGTCACCGCCGTTGCCACAACCAGCGTCACATTGGTGATGGCAGAACTGTAACCAAACTGCTTCACCCGATATTCCCCCGTGAAATAGCGTGAAACCAGACCGGTGGACAACGGAATAATCACCCCCGAACCGATGCCAAGCAAAGCGCTGACCACCATCAACTGCCACATTTTGTCCGAAAAAAGATAAAGTACCCCACTGGCGGCAAACATCCAAAGTCCCGCTTTCAGCAGACGCACAAAGTCACGTTTCTCGGCCAGCTTGCCCGCCAACAGCACAAAAGGAATTATCAGCAGCGAAGGCAGGGAGGTAAGCATCTGTATATCCAATTCCGTGGCATGTGGAAAAATGGTGGTAAGCTGTCCCAAAATAGGTGACACGGCCAACCCCGGCAAGGAAGTCAATGCAGAGACAGACCAAATGCCGACAAGCGTGATTAGGGGGATTGTACCCCTTCCGGTATTGATTTTCATATAGTAGTATATTAATTAAATGAATAATGTGGGAACAACAAACCCACCTTCAGAATGTTCGTTTTTTAAGATTTTACTACGCTGCCCTTTAATAAACGCCAAATAATGCAAAACCCCGGAACTTTCATCCGCAAACCCCGTTGTTGTGGGATATTCGACGGGGAAAAGCCCCGCCGCCTAAACCTTTAAAAAACTTATTAATATGGAAGATTTGAATTTCAGAAAAGGAGATGCAAAAACTGAAGTATTCGGCTCAAACCGTATGTTACAACCCTCACCCGTAGAAAAGATTCCCGACGGACCTACTACCCCGGAAATCGCCTATCAGATGGTGAAAGACGAGACCTTCGCCCAAACGCAGCCTCGCTTGAATCTGGCTACATTCGTCACTACCTATATGGACGAATATGCCACCAAGCTGATGAACGAAGCCATCAACATCAACTACATCGACGAGACCGAATATCCGCGCATCGCCGTAATGAACGGTAAATGTATCAACATCGTGGCCAACCTCTGGAACTCTCCTGAAAAAGAAACCTGGAAAACCGGCGCACTTGCTATCGGTTCCTCGGAGGCATGTATGCTGGGTGGTGTGGCAGCCTGGTTGCGCTGGCGCAAGAAACGTCAAGCACAAGGCAAACCGTTCGACAAACCCAACTTCGTTATTTCAACCGGTTTCCAGGTGGTATGGGAAAAATTCGCCCAATTGTGGCAGATTGAAATGCGTGAAGTGCCTTTGACACTCGACAAGACCACGCTCGACCCCGAAGAAGCCTTGAAGATGTGTGATGAGAACACCATCTGTATCGTGCCTATCCAAGGTGTTACATGGACAGGACTGAACGATGACGTCGAAGCCCTCGACAAAGCCCTCGATGCCTACAATGCAAAGACCGGCTACGACATTCCTATCCACGTGGATGCCGCCAGCGGCGGTTTCATCCTCCCGTTCCTCTATCCCGAAAAGAAGTGGGACTTCCGTCTGAAGTGGGTACTCTCCATCAGCGTCAGCGGACATAAATTCGGCCTGGTTTATCCGGGGCTGGGTTGGGTTTGCTGGAAAGGCAAGGAATATCTGCCCGAAGAAATGTCATTCAGCGTAAACTACCTCGGTGCCAACATTACTCAGGTAGGCCTGAACTTCTCCCGTCCTGCCGCACAGATTCTGGGTCAATATTACCAGTTCATCCGTTTGGGATTCCAGGGTTACAAGGAAGTACAGTACAACTCCCTGACCATCGCCAAGTATATCCATGACGAAATCGGCAAGATGGCTCCGTTCGTAAACTATTCCGACGAAGTTGTGAACCCGCTGTTCATCTGGTACTTGAAACCGGAATATGCAAAAGCTGCCAAATGGACTCTCTATGACCTGCAGGACAAGCTGTCACAACACGGTTGGATGGTACCCGCCTATACTCTGCCTTCAAAGCTGGAAGACTATGTCGTAATGCGTGTCGTTGTTCGCCAAGGATTCAGCCGCGACATGGCAGACATGCTGCTGGGTGACATCAAGAATGCCATCACGGAGCTGGAGAAACTGGACTACCCGACTCCCACCCGTATGGCGCAGGAAAAGAACCTGCCGGTGGAAGCCAAAATATTCAATCACGGATGCCGTACACATAAAAAGTAACAGCTAATATGGAAAAGAAAATATCAATTTCACAAATAAAGGAGGTTGCCCAAGAAGCCTACAACGAGGTGAAGGGCAGTACGGGAGGCAAGAATGCGGATTATATCCTACCTTGCCAACATAGACACCAAACTGTTCGGACTCAGCATCTGCCTGATGAACGGGCAGACCATCAATATAGGCGATACAGACTATCGTTTCGGTATAGAGTCCGTCTCGAAGGTACACACAGCCATCCTTATCCTGCGCCAATACGGCGCACAGAAAGTGCTGGACATGATAGTGCCGATGCCACGGGACTACCGTTCAACTCCATCATCGCCATTTTGCTGGAAAACGACCACCCTTCCACTCCGTTAGTAAATGCCGGTGCCATTTCAGCCTGTTCCATGGTGCAGCCAGTAGGAAACTCCGACAAGAAATGGGATGCCATTGTACAGAACATTACCGAGCTATGCGGCTCTGCCCCGCAACTCATCGACGAACTGTACAAATCGGAAACGGCTACCAATTCAACAACCGCTCCATTGCCTGGTTGCTGAAAAACTACAACCGCATCTACGATGATCCGGATATGGCACTCGACCTCTATACCCGCCAGTGTTCTCTCGGCATCACGGCCCAGCAACTGGGCATTGCCGCAGGAACCATCGCCAATAACGGTGTGAACCCAGTCACCAAACAAACGGTGTTCGAAGCCAGCCTGGCACCGAAAATCACGTCGATGATTTCTACCGTAGGCTTCTACGAACATTCAGGCGACTGGATGTACACCGCCGGCATACCGGCCAAAAGCGGTGTGGGCGGCGGCGTAATGGCCGTATTGCCCGGTGTCATGGGGGTATCGGCCTTCGCTCCTCCCTGGACGAAGCGGGAAATTCCGTAAAGGCCCAATCGGCAATTAAGTTCATCATGAACAAGCTCGGTCTGGGTGTGTTCAACGGTGATAACGTGACAATTACAGAATAAGATTTTTTAGTTATGAGTTATAAGTGATGAGTTATTTGTTGGTATATGCATCGTAATTAGCAAATAACTTATAACTAATAACTCATAACTTCATAATGGACTTCATCATGAAAATGGCTCTATCAGAATTTGTATTGCGGGAAAAAGGTATTTACGGCATATTACATGTCATCATACTGATACTTTCGTTATTTTTAGTCATCAGTATCTCTGTCGACACGTTCAAGGGGATTCCCTTTTACGAACAGTCAGTCTACATGAAAGTACAGCTGTGGATATGCGCTCTGTTCCTGGCTGATTTTGTGTTGGAATGGTTTCTGGCAGAGAAGAAGGGGCACTATGTAGCCACACATTTCATTTTCCTACTGGTAGCCATACCTTACCAAAATATCATTGCTATATGGGATGGACTTTCTCACCGGAAATAACCTATATGTTGCGCTTTATCCCATTAGTACGGGGTGGATATGCCATGGCTATCGTAGTGGGTTGGCTGACGTACAACCGTGCATCGGGACTGTTCGTTTCCTATCTTACCATGCTGCTGGCCACCGTCTATTTTTCCAGCCTGGCCTTTTATGTCATGGAGCATGGTCCCAATCCTCTGGTCAAAGGATATGGAGATGCTTTGTGGTGGGCATTTATGGATGTGACGACGGTAGGTTCCAATATCATAGCAGTCACTCCCACCGGACGGGTACTGTCTGTACTGCTGGCTGCGCTGGGCATGATGATGTTCCCTATCTTTACAGTGTATGTAACGAGCCTGGTCGAACGGCGCAATAAGGAAAAAGAAGAGTTCTACAAGAAAGCGGCACAGAAGCCCGCGCCTAAAGCTGATGCTTCCTGAATAGTTAAAACCGGAATTTTCACTTATCCGTTGGGAACAACTCTTCCCAAGTGTTGTTATAGACGCTGATTTTGAATATATTTTTCATCTAAAACCTTAACTTATGGCAAATATTAAACAAACAGTGAAGCTGGGGGTATTTACCCTGGCAATCATGAATGTGACGGCAGTAGTATCCCTACGTGGACTTCCTGCCGAGGCCGTGTACGGAATGAGTTCGGCCTTCTACTACTTATTTGCAGCCATTGTTTTTCTGATTCCGACGTCACTTGTCGCCGCGGAACTGGCTGCCATGTTTCAAGACAAGCAAGGCGGTGTGTTCCGCTGGGTAGCGAAGCCTACGGAAAAAAGCTGGGCTTCCTTGCCATCTGGGTACAATGGATTGAAAGTACAATCTGGTATCCTACCGTATTGACATTCGGTGCCGTATCCATTGCTTTCATCGGCATGAACGACGTACACGACATGTCACTGGCCAACAACAAATATTACTCGCTCGTCGTTGTCCTCATCATCTACTGGCTAGCCACATTCATCTCCATGAAGGGTATGAGCTGGGTAGGTAAAGTGGCAAAAGTCGGCGGCCTGGTCGGGACCATTATTCCTGCCGCACTGCTGATTATCCTAGGTATCATCTACCTTGCCACCGGCGGACACTCCAACCTGGATTTCCACAGCAGCTTCTTCCCCGACTTGACGAACTTCGACAACGTGGTGCTTGCTGCCAGTATCTTCCTCTTCTATGCCGGTATGGAAATGGGCGGTATTCACGTAAAAGACGTGAACAATCCTCCAAGAATTATCCGAAGGCAGTGTTCATCGGTGCGGCCATTACGGTTATCATCTTCGTACTCGGTACTTTCTCACTGGGTATCATCATCCCGGCCAAAGACATCAGTCTGACACAGAGTCTGCTTGTAGGCTTCGACAACTACTTCCATTACATCCGTGCTTCCTGGCTGTCACCGATTATTGCCATCGCTTTGGCATTCGGCGTACTGGCAGGTGTATTGACATGGGTTGCCGGTCCGTCCAAAGGTATCTTTGCCGTAGGAAAAGCAGGCTACATGCCTCCGTTCTTCCAAAAGACAAACAAGCTAGGCGTACAGAAGAATATCCTTTATGTACAAGGTGGTGCAGTAACCGTGTTGAGCCTTCTATTCGTAGTCATGCCTTCCGTACAGAGTTTCTACCAGATTCTGTCACAGCTGACTGTAGTCCTCTATCTTATCATGTATATGCTGATGTTCTCCGGAGCCATCGTGCTGCGTTATAAGATGAAGAAGCTGAACCGTCCGTTCCGTATCGGCAAGAATGGCAACGGATTGATGTGGCTCATCGGTGGTCTTGGTTTCTGCGGATCATTGCTGGCATTCGTACTGAGCTTTATCCCGCCCAGCCAGATTTCAACAGGCAGCAACACAGTATGGTTCTCCGTACTCATCATCGGTGCGCTGATTGTAGTCATTGCCCCATTCATTATTTATGCTTCCAAGAAACCGTCCTGGGTTGACCCGAACAGTAGCTTCGAACCGTTCCATTGGGAAGAACAACCCGCTGTACAGACAACCGGTAAAAGTGTTACAAATATGGCTACCGGTAGCGCCACTACCAGCAACAATGGCACAAGTAATTCTACCACAAGTGGAAATATGGCAAAAGACACAACCAATATCCCCAAAGGATAAAAGGTTATAAGTTGAAACTAAAAAAGGAATATTCCCGGTGATTTCGGGGATATTCCTTTTTTAGTGTTATATGATACCAGAAGACGGGAATAGTCAGAGATCCAATTCCTGCATTCTCTCCCACGCCCTTCTGCTCTCCTCCACCAACTCTTGCATGACCGACGCCACAGACTGCACTCCCTTTCCATGCAGCAAGGCAGATACCTGCCCTATTTCCAGTTCCCCTTCTTCCAAGTCACCCTCAAAAATACCACGTTTGGCACGGCCGCGCCCTAAAGGATACGAAGTTCTTCCTCTGAAGCTCCCACAGCCTCAGCAGCCTCTACGGCGCTGCGAAAGTTATTGCGCACCAGACGCACCGGAGCCAACTTCTTCAAAAGCAGACGGGTATCCCCTTCTTCCAAATGCAAGCAGTAATCCTTGAACACCTCGCTTGCAGAACTCTCTGCCGTCAAGGCAAAGCGTGTACCAATCTGCACACCTTCCGCACCCAGCACCCGGGCACCAACATGGCCTCACCCGTTGCAATGCCACCGGCGGCAATCAGCGGAAGTGTAGTAACTGCACGTACAGCAGGTATCAGACACAGAGTGGTAGTCTCCTCCCTCCCATTATGCCCACCGGCTTCGAAGCTTCGGCAACTATTGCATCAACACCCGCCTCTTCAGCCTTCACGGCAAAACGCGAGGACGAAACAACATGCACCACCGTGATGCCACGCTCGTGCAACCAACCGGTCCATTTCTTCGGGCTGCCGGCAGATGTAAATACAATCTTCACTCCCTCGTCGGCCACAATCTGCATTATCTCTTCTATCTGGGGATACATCAAGGGAATGTTCACACCAAAAGCATGATGCGTAGCCTCACGGCATTTCCTAATATGCTCCCGCAACGTTTCGGGATGCATCGAACCTGCGCCGAGCAAGCCCAGCCCTCCCGCATTGCTTACAGCAGCAGCAAGTCTCCAGCCGCTACACCACACCATACCACCTTGAATTATCGGATATCTTATTCCGAATAGAGAAGTCACTCTGTTCATTATTACTTTTTTTAAAGGTTTACTAATGAAAACAAGAAGGGGAGAAAGAAAGTTCAAAATTTGACAAAAAGTGATAAATTACTGTTGTTCCAAAACAGTTATCGAATCTCCATACGCCTTCAATACTTCCAGCGTACGGGCACGGCGCTTGCGACCTTTGAAATTCCAAAACTCACGGGTAAAAGGCGCCATCAGGTCTAAACCGGAAATTCCACCGCCACTGGTACCCTGCCAACCGCCCACAGCCATATTATTGGCCCGCTCCGTCACCCGGTAACGCAAACCGGTTGCTTCAATCTGCTCCACCGTCTCACGCGGACCAGCATCAAACGGATGTTTAGCCCAGTTCGTAGGAATCATCAGAATCTTAAGTGCATAAAATTCGTCTCCCCGCCAAGTATCTTTGTCCACCTTAATCTTTTTCTGGTAAATGGGGTCCCAATTATATTTAGTATTGGCCGTATAAGGGCGTAGGGTAAGCACAACCTTTTTCTCGGGCACTTTCGGTATGACGGGCAGCGAATTATCAAAATCCATCCATGACTTGTCCGTCACCGCTTTCGGAGTACCTAAGGAACTGTTCATTTCAAGTTCCTTCAATACCTCCGGATTCAGCTTCACCTCCCCTTCTCCCTTCAGCAACCAGTTCAGCCTCAACGAGTCTTGAGAAGTCCAATTTTGGGCATAAAAAGGGAAGGCTACTGCACAGAGCAACCCCATTACAAGTATAAATCTCTTCACTTGACAGTTTGATTACTTAATACCTAATCCTTAATCCCTAATCCCTAAAAACATTTCACCACCACATATATCCACTGCCACAAAGTGGTTCGTCATAGCAGGGATCAATCGTCCACATAGTCCGTGGATACTTACGGGTTTCCCACCAACGGCGGTAGCGCGAGGCGGCATCCAGCACCTCTTCGTCCGAAAGGAAGTAAATACCTTCATAATTCTCCGCATCCGTATGCACCATCTTGCATCCCATCGAAGCATTGTTCCCGAGACGGATAGTCTCTACCGTCCACAAGATGCATTCGCCCAAACGCAACTTACCACCTGCCGAATAGGATACCGGAGCCAAGGGGAAAGAGGAATAACCGTCAAGTCCTCGGCATACTTCAGCAATTCCTCTATATCTTCGGAAGTGAACTTGGGCATATTACTCAATCCATCCGGACTTTGGGTAGAATATTTACCAGCCTTCAACTGCTTGACAAACAAGTCTACATCCGGATGGTTGTAGTCCAACGTTTCTTTGCTGCAAGAGCCCAAAGAGAGAACAGAAAGAGTAAAGAATATGAGCAGCATAGTCTGCCCGAATATATGTAATTTATTGTATAGAGTCTTCATATTTGTATGGTATTTAAGATTAATAAGTCATGCGCACGCCGCACAACAGATTCAGATTGGTGGGCCGTTCCGTACGCAAGGTTCTTGTCTGCGAGTCCGTATCGAAATGATGGGATACAGACGGCTCTGCAAACAAGGCAAAACGGTCGTTCATTTTATAGCGTACCCCTACTCCGGCAGCAACCGACAACTGTACCGGCTCTGCGCCGAAATCATTGTCCGGAGCACCTGCAATGCATTTCTCGCTGCTCCGCCTACCATAGCATAGAAATCCACTTTCGGCGTACTGGCCAGCATCATGTTCAGCCTTACCGGAACTTCCAGCGTATGCAACGTATGGTCACCATCCAAGCAATTATACTGAAGACCAGCTTCCAAGGAGAAATGCTTGTTCAAACGACGTTCCACGCTTACCCCGGCCGTGAACGGCATATGAAAATTCCCTTTCGGCAGGGAAATGCCGATGCCTGCTTTCAATGCCCAATTACGGGGCTTGGATGGCGATACAGCACAGACTTTGCCGGTTCTTCCTCAGAAGATGGCAGCATTCTATCTATATCAGCATCCTTATGGCCAGGATTTGAATGGTAGTTCCCGTTTCCGGCCGGAGTTCCGTTACTGTAATAACCGTTTCCCGGCTGCTGCCGGTTTCCGTACACCCGTTGGGTAATCCGGATGGAAACATGGACAGACACGGATTCATCCTCATCGGCCTGCGCCGTCAATCCTGCCGGAATGCCGTTGGCGGGATGCTGTGTACCGGGCTTTTGTGCCATGGGGTTGGCCTGATGGATAGAGGGAAAACTTTCCTGCACCACATCCCCGTTCAAGTTACCTTCCGGCGTCATGGCCGCCACTTGTGTAAAGGCCTCCTTGATTTCCTCTTTCGGAGAGAAATACCAGAAAGCGGCAGAAGCAGCTCCCAGTACAAATACAACAGAGGCGGCTGCGGCTACGCGGTGAAACCTCGGAGAAAGAAAAAGCTGCCTCCTGCCTTTTGCGGCAACCGGTGACGGCAAGTCACGTTGCAACCCTTCCCAGAAGTCCTCCCGCACTGTCATCTCTGCGCCGGCAAGACGACTGCGGAATAAACCGGTTATTTCATCATTTTCTCTCATATTCAGTATATTCTTTAATTCTTTTTATTAACAAACACTTGGCACGATGCAACTGCGAGGTAGACGAATGCTCTTTGATGTGGAGGATTTCGGCTATTTCCTTGTGCGATTTCTCCTCAAAGACGTATAAGTTGAATACAGTACGGCATCCATCGGGAAGTTCCGCCACGAACGCCATCAGCATTTCTTCGGAAATGCGGCCTCCGGTTTCGGCAATGCCCGCTTCATCCGGAATGTCGGGCAATTGTTCCTCATTCACCACCAGTTGGCTGAAACGTTGCTGTTTCCGCAGGTAGTCTATCGCCTGCGTCACCATTACCCTTGTCACCCAGGTACTCAATGCACATTCGCCACGGAAGGTGAAGTGGGTGAAAATTTTGATGAAGCCATCGTGCAATACGTCATGGGCCGCATCGACATCGCCCGTATAGCGGTAACATACCGCCAGCATCTGCTTGGAGTAGAGGTGTATAATTCCTTTCGGGCGGAATCCTTTCCTGCCCGGCAGCCCTCAATCAGTTCTATCTCATTTTCCAATGTCAGTGCTCGTTTTACGGACGCCTCTTCGCGTCGTTTGTTAGTTAGACGCAGCATCCGGCAGAATGCTGCAATAGAATCTCTAAAAAGAAGTTAAAGAATAAGGTTATCCATATCTTTCCATTTCATCATTTGCCCTTTGTAACATAAGAAAAAAGCCTCTCACAGACCTGCCCTGACGGGCAGCATTCCCTATGAGAGGCTTTCCCCTATATTATATCGCCTTTATCAGCAGGCTTTAAAGCTCATGTCCAATCCCTTTACGGAATGCGTCAAAGCACCTACCGAGATAAAGTCTACCCCGCATTCGGCATAATCGCGCAGAGTGTCGAAGGTGATGCCGCCGGAAGATTCCGTTTCATAACGGCCTGCTACCATTTCTACGGCTTTCTTCGTCATTTCGGGTGTAAAGTTATCGAACATGATACGGTCTACACCGCCCAAATCGAGTACCTGTTGCAGTTCGTCGAAGTTACGTACTTCAATTTCTATCTTGAGGTCCTTGCCCTTCTCCTTGCAATATTCCTTGGCACGGGTAATGGCCTTGTCGATACCGCCGGCGAAGTCAACATGATTGTCTTTCAGCAGAATCATGTCGAACAGACCGATTCGATGGTTCACGCCGCCACCTATCTTCACAGCCATCTTCTCCAGAATACGCATGCCCGGAGTCGTCTTACGGGTATCGAGCACACGGGTATTCGTACCTTTCAGCTTCTCGGCATACTTATGGGTCATGGTAGCGATGCCGCTCATACGCTGCATAATGTTCAGCATCAGGCGTTCGGTCTGCAACAAAGACTGCACCTTGCCTTCCACAACCATAGCCACGTCGCCCGGCTTCACTTCAGTGCCGTCATTGATGAATACTTCCACTTTCATGGTGGGGTCGAAACGACGGAACACTTCTTTAGCAACCTCGATACCGGCAAGAATACCGGCTTCTTTAATCAAAAGCTTGGATTTGCCCATTGCCGTAGCAGGAATGCACGAAAGGGTGGTGTGGTCACCATCGCCTATATCTTCGGCAAAGGCCAGGTCAATCAGCCTGTCAATCAATTCTTCTTCCTTATTCATTTGTCTTATCTATTCTTATTTGGTGTATCACATATTTGCCTGCCACTTTTCTAAAGAAACAATTCACCCGGAAGTTTCCGTTCGCGGTTGTCAGCGTACCGACTATGAAACTCGACTCATTACGTTTTCCCTGGTGATTCACCGTAAAACCGCTCACCCGATTACCGGAAAAGAAAGATGCCATCTTTTTCTCTGCCGCTTGGCTGTCGACATTGATTGAACGACTCTCCAGAATCAGTTCCACTTTATCACTCAGATACCCGTTCAGTTCCTGAGAATTTCCTTTTTTAAAGGCGGAAACCACTCCTGCCGGCACGTCTTGCGCCATGAGCGAAACCGCCCAAATCAAGAGGCAGCCCCATAATATTACTACTCGTTTATTCATTTTCACAAGTATTAATGATAGGCAAAGGTAAGCAAATCTTATAAATAACAAGAAAAGAAAGGCGACATTCTCACAAGAAAGGATTATTTTTGCACGAAAATCAGTAACTCACATGAAAATGACTTTGCTCGTCGTAGGACGAACCGTAGAACAGCACTTTATTACAGCCATCAATGACTATATACAGCGCACGCGACGTTATCTCTCGTTCGATATGGAAGTTATCCCGGAACTGAAAAATACCAAAAGCCTCTCCGCAGACGTACAAAAAGAAAAAGAGGGCGAACTGATACTGAAAGCGCTCCAACCGGGCGATGTGGTGGTGCTGCTGGATGAGGGCGGAAAAGAAATGCGCTCCATAGAGTTCGCAGACTATATGAAGCGCAAGATGAATACCGTAAACAAACGGCTGGTTTTTATCATTGGCGGGCCTTACGGCTTCTCACCCAAAGTCTATGAAGCGGCACACGAGAAACTGTCTCTTTCGCGCATGACCTTTTCGCATCAGATGATAAGACTCATCTTTGTGGAGCAGTTATACCGTGCCATGACCATACTGAACGGCGGGCCGTATCACCATGAATAAATCGGAAAGCCTCTCTCTAAACAATCTCCTGCAATAGGGCCGGAATTTCGGGAGTGCTGTTTTTTATAACTGTAATACGGCTTTTCCCTTCCGGCGTCAGCGCAAAGTGCATCTGACGCTTATCCGTTTTTCCTACCAGACGGGTAATCAGCTTCTTGTCCTCTACCGAGCGGATTACCTTGGAAGTATTGGAAGCTGACAGTCCGAGCGCTTCCGCTATCTCGCTGGAGGTGAGTTTGGGCGTATTGAGCAGGGTACACAACAGCATACCTTCATTCAACGACAAGTCAAACTCCTGCATGAATTTTACTTCAAACTCGCTATCGCCCGGTAAATATCGCGGATTCTACATAAAGTTTCCATTATTCCGTTTATATAAATAGATTCACATTCGCCTTGTCCGCGCGCTCCATATAGGTCGCTACACCGCCTATGGTAACTTCGTCCAGCAATTCTTCGCGCCGGATGCCCATCATATCCATAGACATCTGACAAGCAATAAACTCAACTCCTTGCGCCAACGCCTGAGAACGCAACGATTCCAAAGAATCTATTCCTTTCCGCTTCATCAGGAAGCGCATCATCCTGCTGCCCAAGCCCATCATATTCATTTTAGACAGTTTCAGCCGCAATGAACTGGACGGAAGCATCATACCGAACATCTTTCCGAAAATATCTTTCTCTGTCCGGGGTTTCTGTATCTTCTTCAAGACATTCAATCCCCAGAAGGTGAAGAATATCGACACTTTCTGTCCGGTTGCCGCTGCGCCGTTAGCGAGTACAAAGGTAGCTAAAGCCTTGTCTAAATCATCGCTAAAAAGAATTAAAGTTTTTCCCCGTCCGCCTGCTGCCGGAAGAGACGACGGCAGGTACAAGCCTCATCGCCTTTTTCAAGCAATACCGTGTAGCGTCCTTTTTCTTCCTTTTTCTCTATCAGCTTGTTGCCCGTAGTGGCACACCAGCAGAAGCGTCACGTG
>ENA-OQCE01000905-OQCE01000905.1-human-gut-metagenome-genome-assembly--contig:-NODE-905-length-13707-cov-4.908910_pt1 | contig 13707 bp, 13 predicted proteins | sample MGYA00242495_ERZ504572 | MGnify/ENA primary metagenome ERZ504572 (study PRJEB26092, sample SAMD00036228) | human gut metagenome | host: Homo sapiens | study: EMG produced TPA metagenomics assembly of...
TACAAAAATGATTTACTGACCGACATTCTGCCTTTCTGGCTGAAATACGGTATCGATCATGAGAACGGAGGCTACTTCACTTGTTTGGACCGGGACGGTTCGCTGCTGGACACAAACAAGTCGGTCTGGTTCCAGGGACGGTTCGCCTTTATTCTCGCTTATGCTTACAACAACCTCGAAAAACAGGCCGAATGGCTGGAAGCCTGTAAAAACGGGATCGACTTTATCGAGAAATATTGTTTCGATACCGACGGCCGCATGTTTTACGAGGTGACGAAAACAGGAGCTCCCGTACGAAAACGCCGATATGTATTTTCCGAAACGTTTGCCGCAATCGCCATGGCTCAATATTCGATCGCTTCGGGTGACAAGAGCTATGCTGAAAAAGCAGTCAAGCTGTTCAAACAGATTCTCTATTACAAAAACACACCGGGCGCATTAGAGCCCAAATTCAGAGAAGGATTCGTTGCAAAAGGGCATTCCTTTTGCATGATCCTGATCGATACTGCCGCCCGCATCCGGGAGGCAGTAGACGATCCTGTCCTGACACGTCAGATCGACGAGTCGATAGCCGAACTACGTCGTGATTTCATGAAGCCGGAGTTTAAGGCCATCCTCGAAACGGTCGGGCCGAACGGCGAATTTATCGATTCGATTCCCGGCCGGACCATCAATCCGGGCCATTCCATCGAAACGGCATGGTTCATCCTCGAAGAGGCCAAGCACCGGAACTGGGACCGCAGCTGAAGCAGATAGGGCTCACGATCCTGGACTGGTCCTGGGAATGGGGTTGGGACAAAACACACGGTGGAATCACCTATTTTAGGGATTGCAAGAACCGTCCGCAGCAGGAATACTGGCATGACATGAAGTTCTGGTGGCCACAGTGCGAAGCCATCATCGCCACGTTGTATGCCTATGAAGCCACAGGCGATCCCAAATACCTGGAAATGCACAAGCAGATAAACGAATACACGTATGCCCGTTTTCCAGACAAGGAATACGGCGAATGGTTCGGCTATTTCCATTACGACGGGACGCTCTCGCAGCCGGCAAAGGGAAACATGTACAAAGGTCCGTTCCATATTCCCCGGATGCTTTTGAAATGTCATCTTTTATGTAAGGAAATTCAGGGCTATGACAAACAATAAGAAATACTATCCCTGGATCGTTGTCGCTCTGCTTTGGGGCGTGGCTTTGTTAAACTACATGGACAGACAGATGCTTTCAACCATGAAGTCTGCCATGATGATCGATATTACCGAACTGGAATCAGCCACGAACTTCGGACGCCTGATGGCGGTATTCTTGTGGATATACGGCCTGATGAGCCCGGTCGCCGGCATGATCGCCGACCGGATCAACCGGAAATGGCTGATCGTCGCAGTCTCTTCGTCTGGTCGTTCGTCACGCTGATGATGGGATATTCGACTGATTTCAACCAAATTTATATTCTCCGCGCCATTATGGGAGTCAGCGAAGCCTTGTACATCCCTGCCGGACTTTCGCTGATCACGGACTATCATCAGGAAAAAACGCGATCATTAGCTGTCGGAATCCACATGACCGGGCTCTACACCGGACAGGCATTGGGTGGCTTCGGAGCAACGATCGCAGGAGCATACAGTTGGGAAACGACTTTCCACTGGTTCGGGATTATCGGAATCGCGTATAGTCTGGTATTGATTCTTTTCCTGAAAGAGAAAAAAGATCATACGGTCGCCAAGCTTGACTCGGAACCCGGCCCGAAAGAGAGTCCGGTGAAAGCGGCTATAAAAGGAATGGGGATGTTGTTCGTCAACATTTCATTCTGGATCATCCTGCTCTATTTCGCCACTTCGAGTTTGCCGGGTTGGGCTACTAAAAACTGGCTGCCGACTTTGTTTTCGGAGAATTTGTCCATCGACATGTCGGAAGCCGGGCCATTGTCCACCTTCACGATCGCGATCTCTTCCTTCATCGGAGTGATTGCGGGCGGTATCTTGTCCGACAAATGGATTCAGCGGAATGTACGGGGACGCATTTATACCGGTTCCATCGGGCTTGCCTTGACCATTCCGGCACTCCTGCTGTTAGGATTCGGCGACAGTTTCGCCATGATTGTCGGCGGTGGACTCTGTTTCGGTATCGGTTTCGGTATTTTCGACGCCAACAACATGCCGATCCTCTGCCAGTTCGTATCGCCACGCTACCGGGCGACCGCCTACGGCATTATGAACATGACCGGGGTATTTGCCGGAGCGATCATCACAAAACTGTTGGGCGAGTCGACGGATGCCGGTAACTTAGGGCATGATTTCGCAATGATGGCCAGCTTGGTATTCGTAGCCTTAGTGGTGGAAGTCATCTTCTTACGTCCGAGAACGGTCAACATGACCGACAAGTAAAACCTGTAAGGTTTCCAAAGGTATTGACTTTTCCTGCAAATGTCATTATCTTTGGAAATCCTATTTTATAATAACCCAATCAACAAAAAACATCATGAGAAAAATCTTTCTTTACTTCAGCCTCCTTCTCTTCATGCAAACAGCCTTTGCCTCCGACAGCTTGTTTGTCAGAAAGCCGCAGATCCCGATACTGATTGACCGGACAGACAATATCCTGGTGGAAATGCGTGTACAGGCACACAAAGGGGATGTACTCAACAAGCTTTCCCTGCAATTCAAAGAAGGAATCGACTTAAACGACATAAAGGCTCTACGCTTTTTCTATAGCGGAACGGAAGCGACCTCCCGGCAGGGAAAGCATTACCGTCCGGTTTCCTACATTTCCAGCCACGCAGAAGGCAAGACAAAGGCTGCTAATCCCGCCTACTCCATCAAGCAGAGCGAAGTAACTGATATCACCAATGTCGTGACCTTCACCAGTAACCAGCCGATGGTGGAAGGAGTCAACTACTATTGGATCAGTATCGAGATGAAACCGGAGGCTTCCCTGTTAACGACCTTTACTGTCAGATGCCGATGGCTGAAATCAATAATATGCCGGCGACAATTGTCTGGGACGGCAAATCAGATGTCCGCCGCATGGGAATCGGTGTCCGCCACGCCGGTGACGACGGGGCTTCGGCCTACCGTATTCCGGGGCTGGTAACGACCAACAACGGGACGCTTCTGGGCGTGTACGATATCCGCTACAACAGCAGTGTGGACCTGCAGGAAATGGTCGATATAGGGGTAAGCCGCAGCACCGACAAAGGACAGACCTGGGAACCGATGCGTGTTGCGATGACGTTCGGCGAAACGGGCGGCCTGCCTCACGCACAGAACGGTGTGGGAGACCCGTCTATCCTGGTGGATGAAAAGACAAATACGATCTGGATCGTTGCTGCCTGGACACATGGCATGGGGAACGGACGCGCCTGGTGGAATTCCATGCCGGGTATGTCGGCCGACAGCACCGCCCAGCTGATGCTCGTCAAAAGCGAAGACGACGGCAAGACCTGGAGCCAGCCGATCAACATCACTCCGCAGGTGAAAGATCCTTCCTGGTACTTCCTGTTGCAAGGACCAGGCCGGGGTATCACGATGAAAGACGGGACGTTGGTTTTCCCGATCCAGTTCATCGACTCCACCCGTATACCGAACGCCGGTATCATGTACAGCAAAGATCGGGGAACCACCTGGCATCTGCATAATCTGGCACGTACGAACACGACCGAGGCGCAGGTAGCCGAGGTCGAACCGGGTGTCCTGATGCTGAACATGCGTGACAACCGGGGAGGCAGCCGCGCCGTGGCCACCACCCGCGATTTGGGCAAGACCTGGTATGAACATCCGTCCAGCCGCAGTGCCCTGCAGGAACCGGTTTGTATGGCAAGCCTCATCCACGTGGACGCTAAAGACAACATCACGGGGAAAGACCTGCTGATCTTCTCCAACCCGAACACGACGAAGGGACGTAACCATATTACCATAAAAGTAAGTACCGACGGAGGCATGACCTGGCCGCTTTCCAACCAAGTGACACTGGACGAAGACGAAAGCTGGGGTTATTCTTGCCTGTCCATGATCGACAAGGAGACAGTCGGCATCTTCTACGAATCGAGCGTCGCCCATATGACTTTTCAAGCTGTCAAACTGACCGATCTGGTCAAGTAGTCCTGCATGAAACGCATACTCTTCATATTGATAAGTTTATATATAGGGATATTGGCAGCACAGGCAGCCAATATCCCTCATTTGCTTCCCTGGCCGCAGAAAGTGGCATGGAACGGGAAAAAGTTTCAATATAGGGGAACTTTTGTTTCCCTTACGGAAAACTTTTGTTCCATAGGCATGGAACAACCGGCAGGCAATAAGATAACGGGCAATCCGTCAAGCCATCCGGCACTATCGGTCAAATGGGTGGAGGATTTCCCCGATATCCCTCTCAATCGCAACGAAGCCTATAAACTGCGTGTCACATCAAAAGGAGTGGAGATCGAAGCCATCACCGAAACGGGCGTTTACAGGGCAATCCAGACATTACGCCAATTGACGGAAAAGAAAGGCAACGGCATTGCAATCACCGGATGCGAGATCACCGACTGGCCCGCCTTTCGCATCCGCGGCTTCATGCAGGATGTAGGACGCACCTATATCTCGACGGACGAATTGAAACGGGAAATAGCGATCCTGGCACGTTACAAGATAAACGTCTTTCACTGGCACCTGACGGAAAATCAGGCATGGCGCCTGCAAAGCAAGGTGTTCCCAATGCTGAACGACAGCGTCAACACGACCCGCCAGCCGGGGAAATACTACACGCTGGAAGAGGCACGGGAATTGGCCGCTTTCTGCAAGCAACATCATGTCCTGCTGATCCCGGAGATCGACATGCCGGGACACAGTGCCGCTTTCGTCCGTACTTTCCGCCATGACATGCAAAGCCCGGAAGGGATGAAGATACTGAAACTCCTGATCGACGAGGTTTGCGAAACGTTCGATGTCCCTTACCTGCATATCGGGACAGACGAGGTGCAGTTCACCAATCCGGATTTCGTACCCGAAATGGTCGCTTATGTCCGCTCCAAGGGGAAAAAGGTGATCTCCTGGAATCCGGGATGGCACTACAAGCCGGGAGAGATCGACATGACGCATCTGTGGAGCTACCGAGGAAAAGCCCAGAAAGGGATTCCGGCGATCGACTCCCGTTTCCACTATCTGAACCATTTCGACACGTTTGCCGACCTCTTCGCCCTCTACAACAGCCGCATCTACAACGAGCTGCAGGGCAGCGATGATCTGGCAGGCACGATCCTGGCAATCTGGAACGACCGGATGATCCAGCCGGAAGCCGATATCGTCAAACAGAATAATTTCTACCCGAATATGCTCGCCATGGCCGAACGTGCGTGGAGAGGGGGTGGAACTGAATATTTCGACAAGCAAGGAACGGTTTTACCATCGGAAGACAGCGAGTCGTTCAAGTCTTTCGCTGATTTCGAGAACCGCCTGCTCTGGCATAAGGAACATTGTTTCGGGGGATATCCGTTCGCTTACGTCAAACAAACGAACGTCAAGTGGCGTATTACAGACGCGTTCCCGAACCAAGGCGACCTGACGGCATCATTCCCGCCCGAAAAGGAGTTGAAATCCCACTATACATACGAAAACAAGATGTATGGGACACAGGATGCGACCGGCGCAGGCATCTACCTCCGCCATGTCTGGGGGACGCTTGTTCCAGGGATCTACAAAGAGCCGCAAGAGAACCACACGGCGTATGCCTGGACCTGGGTCTACTCACCTAAAGCACAGGATGTAGGCGCCTGGATAGAGTTTCAGAACTACAGCCGTTCGGAAATGGACTTGCCGCCACTTCCGGGAAAATGGGATTACCGGGAAAGCCGAGTGTGGGTCAACGACCGGGAAATCCTGCCTCCGGTATGGACGGCAACGCACCGGACCAAATCCAACGAGGTGCTGCTCGGCAACGAGAATTGTGTCGTGCGTCCTCCCATGCCTGTCCATCTGCAGAAAGGATGGAACAAGGTATTCATGAAACTTCCGGTCGGAAAGTTCACCGCGCCGGAAATCCGCTTGCCGAAGTGGATGTTCACATTCGTATTTGTCACACCGGATGGTGAAAAGGCTGTGGACGGCCTGGTCTATTCACCCGATAAGAAACGATAAGCAAATGAAAAATATCCTGCTCTGTTTATTCATCGTATTTAGTGCCACGATCCAGGCGCAAAAGATCAAGGTGGCCTGTGTAGGCAACAGCGTAACGTATGGTCACGGAATTGAGAACCGCGAAAAGAACAGTTATCCCGCCCAGCTCCAACGGATGTTGGGCAACGAATACGAAGTCGCCAACTTCGGAAAAAGCGGGGCGACGCTATTGCGAAAGGGACACCGTCCTTACAACGAGCAGGAGGAATGCAAGGCCGCCCTCGACTTTGCCGCCGACCGGGTCGTCATCCACCTCGGACTGAACGACACCGATCCGCGCGACTGGCCGAATTACCGGGATGACTTCACGAAGGATTATCTGACCCTGATCGATGCTTTCCGACAAGCGAACCCGAAGTGTGAAATCTGGATCTGCCGCCTGACGCCGATCTCCCACCGCCATACGCGCTTCAAATCGGGCACACGCAACTGGTACTGGCAGATACAACAAAACATTGAAGATATCGCAGTACTCGCCCACACCGGACTGATTGACCTGCATACAGAACTTTATGACCGCCCTGACCTCTTGCCCGACGCCTTGCATCCCACAGCCGAAGGAGCCGGAATCATCGCACGGACGGTCTACCGGGCATTGACCGGAAATTACGGTGGTCTCCAAATGCCCGTGATCTATTCGGACAATATGGTACTCCAACGGGAGAAACCGCTCCGGATAGCCGGAACAGCCAATGCCGGAGAAAAAGTGACGGTCAGCATCGCCGGACAGAAAGGCGAAGCGATAACGGCCTCGGACGGGAAATGGTCGGTCATCCTGCCACCGATGAAGGCAGGAGGCCCGTACACGTTGAGTATCTCCGCCGAATCAGGGAAACTGGATTATACGAATATCCTGATCGGCGAAGTATGGCTTTGCTCCGGACAGTCGAATATGGCATTTCAGGTGAGCAGTGCCGTTGACAGCCAACGAAAGGCTTTTCTGGAATTTGCCGCAAGGAAACCGCAAATCCGTCTTTTCGATATGAAACCACGTTGGCTGACAAATGCGGTGGAATGGGACATTTCGACACTGGACTCCCTCAACAGGCTCCAATATTACCGGGATACTGAATGGAAGGAATGCAACGAGGAAACGACGAACCGTTTCTCCGCCGTAGCCTTTGCCTTCGGACAGATGTTGTCAGACAGCTTGCAGGTCCCGGTCGGACTTATCCTGAACGCTATAGGCGGTTCACCGGCGGAAGCCTGGATAGACCGCAAAACGCTGGAATTCGAATTCCCCGACATCCTCTACGACTGGAAGCAGAATAATTTTATCCAGGACTGGGCGCGGGAACGCGCCGCCCTCAATATCCGTAAATCGACGAACAAACAGCAACGGCATCCTTACGAGCCTTGTTACTTGTACGAATCCGGTATCCAGCCGCTCGAAAAGTTCCCGATACGGGGTATCATCTGGTATCAGGGAGAATCGAACGCTCACAATATGGAAGCACATGAGAAGTTGTTCCATCTTTTGACAAAAAACTGGCGGGAGAACTGGGCGGAAGAATTGCCTTTCTATTATGTGCAACTATCCAGCATCGACCGTCCCAGCTGGCCTTGGTTCCGGGACAGCCAGCGCCGGATGCTCCAATCGATCCCCAACAGCGGCATGGCGGTCAGCAGCGACCATGGCGACTCCCTGGATGTCCACCCGCGCCACAAACGGGAGATAGGGGAACGCCTCGCTCACTGGCACTCAACAAGACATACGGGCACGAGATCCTTCCTTCCGGCCCACTCTACCGATCGGTGATATTCAAGGACAGCACTGCCTATGTCACATTCGATTACGGAAAAGGCATGCACAGTTCCGACGGCGACAAACTACGTACTTTCGAGATAGCCGAACACGATGGTTTATTCGTCCCCGCGGAGGCACAAATCATCGATGGAAAGACAGTAAAAGTATGGAGCGGCCAAATCCGGAATCCGAAATTCGTCCGTTACGGCTGGCAACCTTTCACCCGTGCCAATTTAGTGAACGAAGCGGGGCTGCCGGCTTCGACATTCCGTTCGGAAGCGGCTCCGGTCAGCTGGTTTCGGCTGCCCGACCTACCCGGCACTGAAAAAAGCCCGTCATTAGGCGTATCTGCTCCGTTTACCGGTGTCAGTAACGGGCAGTTGTTCGTGGCCGGCGGATGCAACTTCCCCGGCAAACCAGCATCCGAAGGGGGAACAAAAGAATACTACAGCGATATATACGCATTAGATATGGCTGACCGATCTCCCACCGGATGGAGGAGGATCGGCAAACTGCCATTGCCGCTTGCCTACGGGGCATCGGTCACAACACCCGAAGGAATCGTATGGATCGGAGGAAATAACAATAAAGAGGTCTCCGGACAGGTCTTCTTCGTCAACTGGGACGGGGAAAAACAACAATTGCATATCACCAAACTGCCGCCACTTCCCATGCCGTTGGATAATCTCTCGGCCACATACGCCGATGGTTGCCTGTATGTCGCCGGGGGTAAGGGCAAGCCACAAACGGTTCCAATAGGTAAGGACGGTTCGCAAACCGCCCCTACGAACCCACTCTTTTCATTACAGCTAACACCGTCGCTTCAAAAGGAATGGGTCCGGCTTCCGGATTTTCCCGGACCTGCCCGAGTACAGCCTGTCCTCACGGCACAGCAATCCGAGGATGGCATACGACTTTATCTGGCAGGCGGTTTCCAGCCGGCATCCGCCCATCAGGAAGCCATTGTTTGCACAGAGATGCTTTCTTATCATCCGAAGACAAAACAGTGGAGAAATGAAGGATTCCTGCCTTCTTTAGCAGGCGGTTCCCACCGTACCGTTACAGGAGGTTGCGCCATCGCATCAGGCGATAGCTCCATCCTGCTGGTAGGAGGCGTGAACTACGACCGTTTCCGCGACGCCCTAAACTACCCCGAGCCGGATTATCTGCTACATCCTGCCGACTGGTATAAATTCAATACCTCCCTGTTACAATACAATACTTTCACAAAACACTGGACCCACTTAGGCAACTACGAAGAACTGGCACGTGCCGGTGCCGGCATCGCAAACAATGCCAACACGGTAATCATAATTGGCGGAGAGTTAAAACCGGGCATCCGCACGCCGGAGGTTAATGCGTTTAAACTGACGCGCCATCCCTGATTCATACCAAAGCCAATTTACGAATATTCGCATCCCAAACCGGTTCCGAAAAAATCAGTTCGACAGCTTCGGCCGGGGTAGAGGCGACCGTCCAAAGTGCTGCATGCTGCGGGCGCATGAAATGCTCGTCGACGGCCCGGCGGAACATCTCCAAAAGAGGATCGAAGTAGCCGTTTATATTCAGGATGACAATCGGGTTGAGATACAAGCCTAACTGTTTCCAGGTAATGACTTCCAACAATTCTTCGAGAGTGCCGCATCCGCCCGGAAGAGCGATCACGGCATCCGAAAGATCAGCCATTCGTTGTTTGCGCTCATGCATACTGTCGACTTCGACAGATCGGTAAGCCCCTTGTGACACCAATCCTGTTCTACCATAAAACGAGGGATCACACCGGTCACAGTCCCGCCGGCAGCCAGCGCAGCATCCGACACGGCACACATCAGGCCCGAATTGCCAGCCCCGTTGATCACTCTCAGGTTCGTTCGCCCAACAGATGTCCCAACTCGGTCGCAGCCTCCCGATATGCCGAAGCGACCTGCGTGCTGGAGGCACAATACACGCAAACGGAAGTTATCTTATTTCTTTCTCTTTCCATCTTTCTTTTTGCATTATGATTTTAAAACAAAGGGGATTCAACAAGCCATCAACCGAAATCATCGGACTCAGCGCCTTCCAAAACCACTTATTTTCCCTTATTTATATCATATCCGAACAAGGCGAAATCGCCCAGGCAAGGATCATCCGGGAAGATATGCGACAGGGCCTCGGTTATCTCAAGCGCCGTTTTCAGGGTGGCGGTTCGCTGCTGTGTCAAACCAAGTTCCAGTGAAATTTGGTGAACATGCGTGTCCAGCGGAATAATCAATTGGCGGGGATGAAAGACTGTCTGCCAAATCCCGAAATCGACGATTCCATCGGTCCGGACCATCCAGCGAAGGAACATAGCCAGGCGTTTACAGGCAGAAGTGCCGCCCATCACCGGAATACCGTTTATGCCGGAAAAGAGATCCTGCAATTTAAAAACCGGATTCGGGTAAGAGCTTGCAGCCAATGCATCTTCCAATGAATCATACCGCTGATATATCTCTTTCAACCGATCACAGAGGCACAGAGGTCCGAATGCGTATAAAAGCGATAAAACGTATCGCGTTTGCCGGCTGGGACATCCGAAACCAGTTCCCAGTACCGCCCGGACAATACCCATTCGTAAGGACTTCCACCCATCCGGCTATGTAACCAGTCCGCCTTACGGAGGATCAGTTCCCTGCGTCCATAAGAGATCCAGGAAGTGATAAAAGCGGATATTTCGATATCCCGTTTCTCCGTAAACCGATGAGGAAACTGAACCGGATCATCGGATATAAAAGACCTCACATTATAGATCCCGGCCCATTCCTTCAATTTCGCTTTCAGTTGTTCGTCCATCCCTTACTTCATCTTTAAGAAATACTGGCGCCGGTCTTCGGGATAATGCTCGATGGCATAGCGAAGAGCCGTACGCGGAAGCTGTGTCGCATAACGTTCCAGAAAGTCGGTGAGGGTATCCCGATCTCTTTTGCCCACTTCGCGGAGCTCCAGCCTACGGCTTTATGCATCAAATCATGTTTATGCGTCATCAACCGTTCGGCCAACGCCAACGTATCGGTAAAATCCGAACGGCGGATAAACGCCCAAGTACAGACGATCGAAATCCGCTGTTCCCAGAGGTTATCGCTGGCAGCCAGTTCATACAAGACGGAACGGTCCCGGTTCACCAAATATTCGCCGACAATATCCCGGCAGGACAAATCCACCAAATCCCAATTATTGCAGCGGCGGGTATTCTTCAAATAGAAACGATACATCTTTTCCCGTTCAGCTTCCGGTGTCTTCTTATCCTGAAAACGGTAGACCAAAACCAACAGGGCGCAAAGACGGGCCTCATGCCAGGGACTATCCAACAAGCGCTGCAATTCATCGAGAGGCATCGCTTTGTTAGCTTTCGCTATACTGCGAGTTTGCGGAACGACAACCCCTAAAAAGCGGTCGCCTTCGCCATATTGCCCCGGTCCGGTCTTGAAAAATCGGCTCAGATGGGCCGCCTTTTCCGGTGAACCGACCGATTGCAGTTCACTCAGCACAAACTCCGCCGTCATGGACGCAGTACCCGTGACACAGGACGGTCGCCTTCCAAGAATCCGATTACATTGTTGCAAACCGTACGCGCCATGATAATACGCGTTTCCAATGTCTGCGTCCCAATATGGGGCGTAAGGACGACATTTTCCATTTCCAGCAACTCCGGCGAGGGATAATCGCCGAACTCGAATACATCCAGACCGGCGCCATGAATCGTCCCGTCTTTCAATGCCTGCACCAAAGCCTTTTCATCGACCAAAGGACCGCGGCCGGTGTTGATCAGGACGGCCGTCGGTTTCATTTGTTTCAATTCGGCTTCACCGATGATATGGTAGGTTTCCGGTGTATAAGGGGCATTCAGAGAGACAAAATCGGATTGGGAGAGGAGCTCCTCCTTGGAAACGTATGTCACGTTCAGCTTTGTCTCTTCTTCGACATACAGTTGCCGACGGTTATGATAGAGGACTTCCATTCCACAGGCATTCGCACGTTTGGCAAGGGCCTTTCCGATACGTCCCATACCGATAATCCCCAATGTCTTCCCAGTCACGTTGATACCTAAATTCTCCAAGACGCCGACTTTCATGCCAAGGCCTTCCCGGCGCAGCTTACGGTCGCATTCGGTAATGCGGCGTGCCACATCGAGCATCAGGCCGAGTGCGAGATTAGCGGTAGGGGCCGTCACGGGGTCAGGGGTATTGGCAACCGTGATTCCTTTCTCAAGGCAGTAGGCGACATCGATATTATTGTAACCGACGGCATAGTTTGCCACCATTTTCAGTTTGGGGGCATGGTCGATCAATTCCTTGTTTACCGGGAAATCGAACATCGAGCACAACACGTCATACTCCGGAATCATCTCTAAACTTCTTCGTACGTGAAATCTCTTCCTTCGGGAAAAGTAACCTCATACTTGCTTTCCAGCTCGGTAAAACCTTCGCGGAACATGTCGTAAGTAACTAATATCTTTGTCATAACTATTCTTTTTAAATTTGCAAAAATATAAAATTATCCGATGTTCACTTCTTTTCATGGTCACGGATAAACCGGACGGCTAAAGGGAAAGCGGCGGCGCACATACTGCCGTGGTCGAAACCGCCCAACTCGTAAAGGGTCACATCAGGATGACCGAGCAGTTTGAAAAGGCGGTAGAAATAGGCGGACTCTTCGTAACGGCCATACAATTCCTTTTCACGGTCACCGGAAAGGATCAGAATAGGGGCGCAATCATTCCGGACATGGTACAAGGGAGCCGTTTCGTCGATTGTCGGCTGCAAAGGTTTCAACCCTCGCTGGTTGCGGGTTTCGAAATGAGTGATTACCTGGCCGCTGAAAGGGATGATCCCGGCGAGCTTGTCGGCATCTTTCCCATAACGCGCCAACAGCTTCTTATCCAATCCGACCATATCGACCAGATATCCGCCTGCAGAATGGCCGGCAATATAGATGGAGGAGGTGTCGCCTCCGTATTTTCCTATATTATCGAATACCCAAGCAACGGCGGCAGCGGCATCATCGACGATCTCCATCGTCTTCACATGCGGAGACAAACGGTATTCGACACCTACGACTACCATGCCATCCGTTAATAACCCGGAAGGGATTTCACGACTCCCGCCGGTCAAGCCGCCGCCATGAAACCAAACCACGACCGGCGCGTTTTGTACATCCGGCTGGTAAGCAATATCCAGACGACACATTTTAGAAGCATATTCATCACCTGTATTTCCACGGTACGGGACATTACGATCATAGGAATAATTAGCAACGATAGCCATCACAGCAAACCAGGCAAGCAGAAAGGTTAATCCGATTTTATTCGTCATATTATACACTAAATTTGAATTGATTAAACACAAAAAACATCCTCCAAATGTAATCAGCTTTTTACAACTAAACAAACAATCTGCCATTTCGCACAGGCAACCGCATCAAAATCATAAAGCGTCCATCCGTTTTCGCCACCGATACGGACTAATTACATGAATGTTTTTGCAAAAGCAACTATCATACTATCATATCCGCATGTGTATCGGTTTAAACCAATATATTATGTTATGATAGTTACCGTTTTGAACTATCATTCATCTGTCATAACCATCATGGTAAAAAACGATAACGTGCTGTGTATTAATTGGACGATAAAAACAAGGACCGTTCGGGAACAGGTACGAAACCTGTTAAAACGGCTTCTTTTTTCATCAAGACAGGCTTTTCTTTTGTCAAAAACAGCTTGCAAAGCCGCTTGAGACCCGGGTGTACCCATCATGGAGACCCGGGTGCGGGAGAGGTGCAGAC
>ENA-OQCE01000907-OQCE01000907.1-human-gut-metagenome-genome-assembly--contig:-NODE-907-length-13686-cov-4.027067_pt1 | contig 13686 bp, 17 predicted proteins | sample MGYA00242495_ERZ504572 | MGnify/ENA primary metagenome ERZ504572 (study PRJEB26092, sample SAMD00036228) | human gut metagenome | host: Homo sapiens | study: EMG produced TPA metagenomics assembly of...
AGGAAATGGTGAAGTATATGAAAGAAGTTAATTCTTTGGAATTGTGGGTGCAGTTGGTTCAGCAATTTGCATCCTTTTTTGGTGGTTGGGATGCAGGTCTTACCACTCTTTTAATTTTTATGGCGGTTGACTATCTGTCAGGACTGATTGTTGCAGGTGTTTTTCACAAGTCCAACAAGACTGACACTGGTTCACTGGAAAGCAAGACATGTTGGAAGGGTCTTTGCAGGAAGTGCATGACACTGATTTTTGTTCTTATTGCATACAGACTTGATTTGGTCATTGGCACAAATTACATCAGGGATGCAGTCATCATTGCATTCATTGGAAATGAACTGATTTCCCTTGTTGAAAATGCAGGTCTGATGGGTGTTCCCCTTCCTGCTGTTATCACCAAAGCAATTGACATTTACAGAAGAAAGCAGAAAAGGGTGGTGAATAATTATGGGATATTCAAATAGTCCACTTGTGTGTTACACTGGTTTAAGTCCAAATCATTCAGGACAGAGAACACACAGCATTGACAGAATCACACCACATTGTGTGGTTGGTCAGTTATCTTGTGAAACAATTTGTGCTTGCTTCCCACAGGGAAGAAATGCATCCTGCAATTATGGAATTGGTTCAGATGGAAGGATTTCACTTTGTGTTGAGGAAAAGAACAGGTCTTGGTGTTCTTCCAGTAACGCAAATGACCAAAGGGCAGTGACCATTGAATGTGCATCTGATAAGACAGAACCATATGCAATGACTGATGCTGTTTATCAGTCACTTATCAAGTTATGTGTGGACATCTGCAAGAGAAATGGAAAGACCAAACTTCTTTGGTTCGGTGGCAAGGACAAGTCTTTAAATTATGAACCTGCATCTGATGAAATGGTCATCACTGTTCACAGATGGTTTGCAAACAAGTCTTGTCTGGTGACTGGTTATATTCAAGACTTGGTGACCTTGCAGCAAAAGTCACTGCACAGCTTGGTGGAAGCACTGGAACATCTGACAGCGGTGTTCTTTATCGTGTCCAGGTTGGTGCATATTCCATCAAGGCAAATGCTGATGCACAGCTTGCAAGGGTGAAAGAAGCAGGATTTGACACATACATGATTCAGGTTGATGGAATGTATAAAATTCAGGTTGGGGCATATAGCAAGAAAGAAAATGCTGATGCTATGCTTGCAAAAATCAAGGCAGCAGGCTTTGATGCATTCATTTCAACCAAGGGTGGACAGGCGGTGTCTGCATCCACACCAGTGAAGAAAACCATTCAGGTTGGAAGCACTGTCAGAGTGAATCAGGGGGCAAAGACTTATTCAGGCGGTGGACTTGCTTCATTTGTCTATAAGAGAAATCATAAGGTGTCACAGTTACAGGGTGACAGGGCGGTCATCACCTATGAAGGAACTGTTGTTGCAGCAGTACATGTTTCAGACCTGACACTTGTGTGATGGTCTGCATTGGTTTCCATTAGAAACCTATTAGTAACAAAGTACCTTGAAAGGTGCATAAAATAAGGGTTCGGAATTATGCAAGCGATAATCGACTGCTCAGACTATATCAAAATGGTTCAAAAACCCCGGAAAATCAAGGTTTTCCGGGGTTTTCTTATACCTAAACGGGCTGATATAGTTTGACTTGATTTGACCAAACGAGAGCAGTTTTCACCCAATTTTTAGTGGTTAAATATAGGAGGTTATGGCATTTTTTGATTAGCCGATGGGATTGCCGCTGGCTGCGATCTGGCTGTTGGGCAAGGTGCAGAGTTTGAAATTTGCGATCCAGGATTGGGCGTATGGGTAAATGATGTGAATATAATTTGGAATGAAAAGAAGCAGGACAATGGGAGATGAGACCCAATGCCCTGCTTCTCTGTTTATTCGGAACGAACTGTAATATATTTTTGATTGCGACTTTTAGGTTTATCGGGAATAGTCATTTCTAATTGCCCGGATTCTAAAAGCGGATTGATATGCTTCAAAGTGAAGTTTCTTAAATCTTTGAAGCCGCAAAATACTGCAAGCTCTTTCTTGGATTTTGGTGTTGTGCAAAAAGCCAAAATCTGTTTGGACATCGTTGATAGTTCAATATCTTGGTGGGTAACTTGGTGGGTAACTTGGTGGGTATCACCCTCTAAGTTGTAGTTTACATTTTTCAAAATAACTCTGAAATCTGTCGCTGTTGAGGAAAATTCGGGCTTATATGCCTCTGTGTATCCAGGCAGCTTTTCAGTTTCACTGACGATTTTGCGCAGACCACTTCCACGGTGTTCCATGTACTTCATGCGGTGGAACAGGTCAGCGATCACAGGGTTTCGTCGCATCGAACGAATACTGTAAATATCGTATTCCTGAATTGAGCCGCCACCAAACATACCGCCCGGAGATGTGATTTCCACCCGATCATCAAACATATCAATATGGATTTCGCTGCCAAGCGCAATATAATCACGATGGATAAGCGCATTGACAAGAGCCTCTGTCACAGCTCGTTCAGCATAATCCGGCTTGTCTACCGATACTGTGCCTCTTTGACAAAACGGACTTTGGAATTATTGCGAATAAATTCACTGCCGCTTTTCAGTAGATAAATCAGATTCCCTTCGTATTCTTTATCGTCCAATGCATCATCAAAGATAGAGCCTTTTTCCAAGCCATTCCACCGGGTACAGAACATACGAGAGTTATAAACCGTGTGCTGATCGGTCATGAGCTTTCCGGCATTGGTCAAGACCCCATTTTTGTCAGCCAAACCGAAGGAGACATAATCTGATGGCTCAAAGCGGAGACCAGTCCGTTCCAGATAGGTTGCTTCCAGAAGTGTAAAGCTGTAATCCTTTTTTTACCGCGTCTGTTGTTATGGTATCAAAGGACTGATTGGTTCCCTTTGCAAGAGTATGGTTGTGAAGTCTCAAAGCGCGGAAAATCGTATCGACTGAAACTATCTGGTTGGGAGAAAGTCGCCCGCAAGGACAGTCTGGGCGAATGATATGGATTGGAAGATTTGCGGGCAGTTCTCTCCGGGAAGAAAGCACATACCCCGCGAAAGAAAACAGTCACACAGGCAGAGCCGCCGAAGGTCAATCTGCTGGTGGACATTCAGGCAAAATTGCAGGCTGGAAAAGGTGCTGGCTATGCTCGATCCGAAACTTCACGGAAAAAACAAGAGTTTGCTGTATGGAATCATAATATGGCTGAGTCAGTCCTCACCTCCGGGGCTGTCTCTTTTTTTATAAAAACTTATACAATCTTAGTTTCGATTGCAGGACCCTTTTCCCCACTTAATACTTTAAGCGGTATTATGGCCTTGCAAGAAAGAAATGAGGTGAACAATTATGAGCATTACAAATGCGGCGAGAAGATTTGAACAGAGATTTGACGCAAAAGCGGAGCGCTTTATTTGGCATCATCCGCTACTTGGCTTCATCTCCATCTTTGTTGGAATGCCATTACTGGTTTTGGCGTGTGTCTGTATCAGTACGATCGTTGTCGTCTTTCCTATGGCATGGCTTTTGGGTTGGTTGTAATCTTTATTTCATCTTTAAACGCACAAAAGATGACTAATGCCATTTTTAGAGGAAAGGTTTTATGATATTGGGGACAGCAAAAAAGGAGGATGAATTTTATGCAAATGCTAATTGCACTCATAGGTGTATGTGCGGCAGCAATGCTGCTGTGGTATGTCTATATTTTAATGAAGGGAGATGATCAGGCATGAGTACCATGATTCAGTATGTTTTATATCTTGCCATTCTGGTTGTTTTGGCAATTCCGCTGGGCGCATACATAAAAAACGTCATGAGCGGCGAGAAAACTTTTTTGTCCAAAGTTCTGACACCGTGCGAAAACCTGATTTACAAGGTTATGCGTGTAGACAGAGAAGAACAGATGACATGGAAAAAATATGCGATAAGTGTAATGATTTTTTCCGGTATCGGGCTTGTTTTTCTGTTCCTGCTTCAACTTCTGCAGGGAGTTCTTCCCGGAAACCCGCAGAATCTTTCCGGTGTGAAATGGGATTTGGCATTTAACACTTCTGCAAGTTTCATTACCAATACAAACTGGCAGGCATATTCCGGTGAATCCACATTGAGTTATCTCACTCAGGCTTTAGGTCTGACTGTTCAGAACTTTGTTTCCGCAGCTACAGGTATCGCCGTTCTATTTGCATTGATCCGTGGCTTTATCAAGGTGAAATCCTCCGGGTTGGGAAGCTTTTGGGTGGACTTGACCCGCATTGTGGTTCACATCCTACTCCCGCTGAATCTGGTCATTTCTCTGTTGCTGGTAGGCGGCGGCGTGATTCAGAACCTGAAAAGTGCAGAAACAGTATCCCTTGTAGAACCGATTGCCGTCAGTGCAGAAGGCGAAATCCTTGAGGATGCGGTAATTGACTTAGACACCGAAACCGTCACTGTAGATGGCGAAATCGTTTCGAATGCACAGATCGTCACCGAGCAGTTCGTACCGATGGGTCCTGCGGCCAGCCAGGTCGCAATCAAACAGACCGGCACCAACGGCGGCGGTTATATGGGCGTCAACTCCGCACATCCTTTGGAAAATCCCAATGCCTTTACCAATCTGATTGAGATGATTTCACTACTTTTAATCCCTGCGGCACTATGTTTTACTTTTGGTAACGCAGTAAAAAATAAAAAGCAGGGAATCGCAATTTTTATGGCAATGTTCCTTTGCCTTGTATTTGCACTGAGCGTGGTTGCTGTTAATGAGCAATTTGCAACACCACAACTTATTCAAAACGGAAATGTTGATGTTTCTATGGTAGATCAGGCGGGCGGAAACATGGAAGGTAAAGAAACCCGATTCGGCATTGCTGCATCTTCTACTTGGGCTACATTTACTACAGCTGCTTCCAATGGGTCCGTAAATTCTATGCATGACAGCTACACGCCGCTGGGAGGCATGGTAACAATGCTTTTGATGCAACTTGGCGAAGTTATTTTCGGTGGTGTGGGATGTGGCTTATATGGAATGCTTGCTTTCGCAATTCTGACCGTTTTTATTGCTGGACTAATGGTAGGAAGAACACCAGAATTTTTAGGCAAGAAAATAGAACCATATGAAATGAAATGGTCTGTTCTGGTATGTCTTGCAACCCCGATTGCAATTCTTGTTGGAAGTGGAATTGCAGCAGTATGGCCAGGTATTGAAAGCAGTTTGAATAATGTAGGAGCACATGGCTTTTCAGAACTGCTTTATACTTTTTCTTCCTGTGGTGGAAACAATGGTTCTGCCTTTGCTGGTTTTAATGGAAATACGATGTTCTTAAATCTATTATTGGGATTTGTGATGTTGTTTGCACGATTTTTGCCGATCATCGGGACACTGGCAATTTCTGGAAACCTTGCGGAGAAAAAGAAAATTGCAACAACTGCCGGTACACTTTCTACAACGAATACAATGTTTGTATTTCTGCTGATTTTTATTGTCCTGCTTGTGGGTGCATTGAGTTTCTTCCCAGCATTGGCATTAGGTCCCATTGCAGAATTTTTCCAGAGTATCGTTTAAGGAGGGATATTGTTATGACATCAAAGACGAAAAGCGCCTTCGCCGATAAGAAAATGATTGGCAGAGCGATAAAAGAATCGTTTATAAAATTAAATCCGAAAACGCAAGTGCAAAATCCGGTTATGCTGTTGGTATATTTATCTGCAATTCTAACAACTGTATTATGGATTGTTTCTTTATTTGGATTAAAAGATGCATCTAGCGGCTATACATTCTCAATCGCAGTTATTCTGTGGTTTACTTGTGTTTTCGCAAATTTTGCAGAGGCAATTGCGAGGGTAGAGGAAAAGCTCAGGCTGATGCGTTAAGAGCTTCTAAAAAAGATGTGGAAGCACATAAAATTCCATCTGCTGACAAAAAAGAGTTAATTACAAATGTATCTTCTGCTACTTTGAAAAAAGGAGATATTGTAATTGTAAAAGCAGGTGAGCAAATTCCTGGCGATGGAGAGGTAATTGAGGGAGCTGCTTCTGTAGATGAAAGTGCCATTACTGGCGAGTCTGCACCAGTTATTCGTGAAGCCGGTGGCGACAGAAGTGCCGTTACCGGAGGCACAACCGTCCTGTCCGATTGGATCGTTGTTCAGATTACGAGCGAAGCTGGAGCGAGCTTTCTTGATAAAATGATTGCAATGGTGGAAGGAGCCGCGAGGAAAAAGACCCCTAATGAAATCGCTTTGCAAATTTTTCTTGTAGCACTTTCCATTATTTTCATCCTTGTTACTATGTCTCTCTATACATATTCTGTTTTTTCGGCAAAACAGGCAGGGATTGATAATCCGACATCTATTACAACATTGGTTGCTTTGTTAGTGTGTCTTGCACCTACTACTATTGGTGCATTGCTCTCTGCCATTGGTATCGCTGGTATGAGTAGGCTCAATCAGGCAAATGTACTTGCTATGAGTGGACGAGCGATTGAAGCTGCTGGCGATGTAGATATTCTGATGCTTGATAAAACAGGTACAATCACACTCGGTAATCGTCAGGCTCATGCGTTTATACCTGTAGACGGTGTAAGTGAAGAAGAACTTGCTGACGCAGCACAGTTATCATCTCTTGCCGATGAAACTCCAGAAGGAAGGAGTGTAGTGATTCTTGCAAAAGAAAAGTATGGAATTAGGGGGAGAGAATTAGCAGATAAGCATATGATTTTTGTCCCATTTACAGCAAAAACCAGAATGAGCGGTGTAGACTTTGATGGAAATGAAATTCGGAAGGGTGCAGCAGAATCTATGCAGGCTTATGTTACTCAGGCAGGCGGCGTCTACTCGGAGGAATGCGACCGCATTGTACAGGATATAGCAAAACAAGGCGGAACCCCTTTGGTTGTTGCAAAAAATCATAAAATCCTTGGAGTCATTCATCTGAAAGATATTATCAAGCAGGGCGTTCAGGAAAAATTTGCAGATCTTCGGAAAATGGGAATTAAGACCATTATGATTACAGGGGACAATCCGATGACTGCCGCTGCGATTGCAGCCGAGGCCGGAGTGGATGACTTTCTTGCTGAGGCAACACCTGAAGGAAAATTGTCTATGATTCGTGATTTTCAGGCAAAAGGTCATTTAGTTGCTATGACAGGCGACGGAACTAATGATGCCCCGGCTCTTGCACAGGCAGATGTGGCAGTTGCCATGAATACAGGAACACAGGCGGCAAAGGAAGCCGGTAATATGGTGGATTTAGATTCTTCACCTACGAAGCTGATCGATATTGTGCGTATTGGCAAGCAACTATTGATGACACGAGGAAGTTTGACTACTTTTTCTATCGCAAATGATGTGGCAAAATATTTTGCAATTATTCCAGCTTTGTTTATGGGACTTTATCCTGGATTGTCTGCACTCAATATTATGGGATTGCATTCTCCACAAAGTGCTGTACTTTCGGCTATCATCTATAATGCACTTATTATCATCGCCTTGATTCCATTGGCGTTAAAAGGTGTAAAATATCGTGAAGTTTCAGCGGGAAAACTACTATCACGAAATTTGCTGATTTATGGTTTAGGTGGACTGGCTGCTCCATTTATTTTCGTAAAATTGATTGATATGCTGCTAGTTCTATTAGGATTGGTATAAGGAAAGAGGGATTATGATGAAAGCATTAAAAAGTGTATTTCCGAAAGCACTTATGATATTTTTACTATTTACTGTTATCTGTGGAGTCGCTTATACAGGGGTTGTAACCGGAGTAGCACAGCTTATCTTTCCAGATAAGGCAAATGGCAGTTTAATCGAAGTGAACGGGAAAAAATATGGTTGTGAACTTTTGGGACAACAATATACCGATGAAGAACATATGTGGGGACGTATTATGAATGTTGATATATCTACTTATAAAGATGAAAACGGTAAAACATTGATGTATGCCGCCCCATCTAACATCTCTCCGGCAAGCGAGGAGTATGCACAGCTCGTGGCAGAGCGGGTGGAAAAGCTCCGGGCTGCCGACCCGGATATGGATGAAACAGCTGTTCCGGTGGATCTTGTTACTTGTTCCGGCAGTGGGCTTGATCCCCATATTTCCCCGGCGGCAGCGGAGTATCAGGTAGCACGTATTGCAAAAGCGAATGATATGACCGAAGATGAAGTGCGTGAGATCATCCAAAACTGCACCGACGGACGATTCCTTGGCATCTTTGGTGAAGAGACCGTCAATGTGCTGGAAGTCAATCTGATGCTGGATGGTATCCTGGAGGGGTGAAATGAACATAGCTAAAATCATGATTCCCAAAATCTCCACTGTATTTCTTCATGAAAAGGATACGATTCGTCAGGGATTGGAACGGTTTATGGTACATGGCTATACCGCTGTCCCGGTACTGAATGATCAGGAACAGTATATTGGAAGCGTGACGGAGGGAGATTTCCTCCGCCACCTTCTTGTTTGCCAGACAACAGACTTGAAAGTACAGGAGGGATACCGACTTGGCAGCATTGTTCGCAGAGATTTTTGCCCTGCGTTACAAATAGATGCAGATTCCGAGCAGGTTGTAACTTCAATGCTGAATCAGAATTTTGTCCCCATCGTTGATGGCCGGAATGCTCTATGCGGGATTCTGACAAGGAAACGGCTGATTGAATTTCTGGCACAAGCTCGTGATAAAAAAGAATACGTCCTGCATCTTTAGACGGCCTTAATACAGATACGCATTCTCTTTTACCTTCTTTACTCCCTTTGATTTATAATTAAGGGCACATAAAGGGGTATAAAGGAGGATCACATAGAACTGGATGAAAATCATGCCATGTTTGAGATTCCCATTCCCAAAGATTGGGCGGACCATTCGATTGGAGAGCTTGATATTCGTAAAAAATTCAATATTAACATTATGGGAATCAAGAAAAGCGGCAAGCTGGAGTTATCTATTTCTTCAGACACAGTGCTGAAAGCAGGAGATACCATGTTGGCGTTGGGAAGTAACAGAAATTTGCAAAAAGTGCTTTCATACTTGATTTCAAGAAAAATCAAAGGAATTGGGGGGTGAATCCATGCAGGATGTTATTTTACTTGTAAGTACATTAGCTATATTTATTTTTGGGTATTTTCTGATGAATAAACTGGATGTTTTTCTGGAAAACAATTGGAATAGACAAGAAACTGCTCTGACTTACGGCGAAAACAGCTTGCGAATTGGTTTTTTCAACCCATTAATGGCAGGCGGTCTCGCAGATGCTTTCGAGACTTACGGAAAGCAGCATCCAGATGTCTCTATCCATATTTTCAGCGGAGAAGAAAGTGAATTGTGCAGAGAACTGGAAACACACAAATTGGACATAATTTTTTTACCAGAGAATACAGACATATCAAAAAAAACTCATTATAATGCACGGATGGTGCTTCTTCGTTGCGCCCCAGTTGTGATGGAATATGCTGACTTGCCCATTGAGCCGATTACCCAGAATCAAATCACACAAATAGCACTATGGAGGGATTCCAAAAAATCACCTGTCATCGATTTTTTCATTGGATGCCTGAACAAATTTGCCGTGGATCAGTCGCAGATGTAGGTTTTGACGTTGTGTGTTATAATATTGAAAAAGGGAATCGCTTTTGCTTGAGTGACAGATAGGAGGGTTAAAATGGAACTGCCAAGACAAGATCCGGATCAGCTTCTTCGTGCGATCCGTAACGATGCATCCACTAAGAAAAGAGGAAAACTCAAAATTTTTTTCGGTTATGCCGCAGGTGTCGGAAAGACCTATGCCATGCTTCAGGCGGCTCATCAGGCTAAGGAGCGTGGCATCGATGTGGTTGCCGGATACATAGAACCCCATGCCCGACCCCAGACGATGGCACTTCTGGACGGCTTGGAGCAGCTTCCTGTGAAACAAGTTGCTTACGAAGGAATGACCCTTCGTGAATTTGATATTGATGCTGCGCTCAAGCGAAATCCCCAGCTCATACTGGTGGATGAGTTGGCCCATACCAACGCCGAAAGCAGTCGGCACACGAAGCGGTATCAGGATGTTCAGGAACTGCTAAATACTGGAATTGATGTCTATACGACTGTAAATGTCCAACATATCGAGAGTCTCAACGATACAGTAGCCTCTATCACCGGAATTCTTGTGCGGGAGCGCATTCTGGATTCCACCTTTGATCAAGCAGATCAGGTAGAACTGGTGGATATTGAGCCTGCGGAGTTGCTGGAACGACTGGCAAGTGGAAATGTGTACCGGGAAGATCAGGCGCAGCGGGCAACAGTTAATTTTTTCACGCTGGAAAATCTCACCGCATTGCGGGAAATCGCCCTCCGTCGGTGCGCTGACCGGGTGAACTTGCTGACGGAAAGCGCCAGAGTACAGAGCCGAGGCGATTACCATACAGACGAGCGCATTCTGGCATGTCTTTCCTCGTCGCCATCCAACGCAAAAATCATTCGGACTGCTGCAAGGATGGCAAGAGCCTTTCGGGGAACATTTATCGCTCTTTATGTGGAAACGCCAAATACAGCGGCGATGAGTGACGATGATAAAAAGCGTTTGCAGGATAATAAGCGTCTGGCCCAGCAACTTGGCGCTGCGATTGAGACAAGTTATGGAGATGACGTGCCTTATCAGATTGCGGAATTTGCCCGTCTTTCCGGCATCTCAAAAATCGTAATTGGACGAAGTACCATTGCACGAAAGAATATTTTCAGCAAGCCCACCTTGACGGAACGCCTGATTTCCAGCGTACCTAATCTGGATATTCATGTGATACCGGATGCCAGCACAGGAACCAGCTATCAGGAAAAAAAGAGTAAGGCGCAGGTAGATGCGATGCCCCTGCGTGATGTTCTGAAGAGTATAGTCGTGTTGCTGGTAGCTACACTAATTGGCTGTGGCTTTGACGCTCTTGGGTTCACGGAGAGTAATATTATCGCAGTTTACATATTAGGCGTACTTGTGACCGCTGTAATCACAATCAACCGACTGTGCGGGATTCTGACCTCGGTTGTCAGTGTACTGGTTTTCAATTTCTTTTTTACCACTCCGAGACTGACATTCCATTTTGACGATCCGAACTATATGGTTACCTTTACCATTATGTTTATAGTAACACTGCTTTCCGGATCTCTCGCTACCCGGCTGAAAGAAAATGCGAAACAATCTGCCTATACAGCTTACCGTACAAAGATTCTCTTTGAAACCAACCAGCTTTTGCAAAAAGAACAGGATGAGAAAGCGGTAATCACCGCTACGGCAGGGCAGCTCATGAAGCTGCTGAAAAAAGATATTGTCGTCTACCTGTCTGATGGTAAAGAACTTGCCACCCCCAACGTTTTTCGTACTGTTAATAGCACTCAAGAGGATTTAATTTCTGAGAATGAGAAAGCAGTCGCCGATTGGGCCTTCCGAAATAACAAACACGCAGGAGCAGCGACTGATACATTATCCAGTGCAAAGTGTCTATACCTTGCGATTCGGGTTAACCAGAATGTATATGGAGTAGCTGGTATTGCGGTGAACGGTATTCCGCTGGACTCTTTCGAAAACAGCGTACTCCTCTCTATTCTGGGCGAGTGCGCTTTGGCACTTGAAAACATCAAAAACGCCAAAGAAAAAGAGGAAGCGGCTGTTCTGGCGCAAAATGAACTGCTTCGTGCTAACCTGCTGCGGGCAATCTCTCATGATCTTCGGACGCCTTTGACAGCGATTTCCGGCAGCGCAGACAATTTGCTTGCAAATTATAAAAAAATGGACGATGCACTACGGGAGCAGACCTTTACTGATATTTATGACGATTCCATGTGGCTAATCAATCTGGTTGAAAATTTGTTAGCAGTCACACGAATTGAGGGCGGACAGGTCAATCTAACTCGGAGTATCGAACTCATGGATGAGGTCGTTTCTGAAGCACTGAAGCACATCAACAGAAAGAGTAAAGAACACACCATTCGTGTGACCAGCGGTAAAGACTTTATCCTTGCCCACATTGATGCGAAGCTGATCGTTCAGGTGATTATCAATTTGGTTGACAACGCCATCAAATATACCCCTGTCGGTTCAGTAATTGAAATACACACCGATCAAAAAGAGCAATGGGTCACGGTTTCCGTTTCCGACAACGGCCCTGGGATTCCCGATGAGCAGAAACCCCGTATTTTCGATATGTTTTATAGTGGGGCCAATAAAGTGGTCGACAGCCGCAGAAGCCTTGGATTGGGGCTGTCCCTCTGTAAGTCCATTGTGACCGCCCACGGCGGCACGATTTCCGTATCAGACAATCAGCCAAATGGCACTGCTTTTAAATTTACATTACCTGCAGGGGAGGTAGAACTTCATGAATAAACCTTTGATATTAGTGGTTGAGGATGACCCGTCTGTACGAAATCTCATTACGACCACTTTAAAAACAAATGATTATCGTTATGTGGTAGCACCTAATGGCTCGGCAGCCATTATGGAGGCCACATCGCACAATCCTGAAATCATCTTACTTGATTTGGGCTTGCCGGATATGGATGGCGTTCAAGTCATTCAAACGGTTCGCTCTTGGTCCAATGTTCCGATTATTGTAATCAGCGCCCGAAGCGAGGATAACGATAAAATCAAGGCGCTGGATGCCGGAGCGGACGATTATTTGACAAAGCCCTTTTCGGTAGAAGAACTGCTGGCACGACTTCGGGTGACGCAGCGAAGACTCTCTCTGATGACGGCAGAGATGTTTACTGCCAGTTCTGTATTTGTGAATGGTAAATTGAAAGTGGATTATGCCGGGGGATGCGCTTATCTGGATGAAAACGAACTTCATCTGACACCCATTGAGTATAAGCTGTTGTGTCTGCTGTCCAAGAATGTCGGCAAGGTACTGACCCATACCTTTATCACACAAAATATCTGGGGCCGCAGTTGGGATAACGATGTGGCTTCGCTGCGGGTATTTATGGCAACATTGCGAAAAAAACTGGAGCCAACAGAGGAGTCTCCACAATATATTCAAACACATATTGGTGTGGGCTACCGCATGATGAAAATAGAATAACGCTATGAGGACGGCCAGTGTTCTCTATGAAAAATAGACGATTGAGTTTCTGATTGCCCTAATCATTTTTTGTTATTTGGAAAGGAAATCAATACCACACTTGCTACATTTATTGAAAATGGACAAGGAAAAGGCGTTGTACGGCAAGACATAATTCCGATGTTGACAGTTTACATTTTTTGGTCAAGCATTACTTCGTTCCTTACCCTTGCACAAATGAAAGGACAATTCATATCAAAGCAATTTTCTATCTCTGAAAGCAAGTTTTTAGATTATGGGTTCAATCAGATTATAAACTTTATTTTGGAGGTGAAAATTTGATGATGAACAGCAGTTGGTTAATATGCCCCGTATGTGGAGGAAAAACTCGTGATCAAATACGGTCTCAAAGCAGCAATGAATTTTGGCTACGTTACTGTGAACGAAGTGAACAGTAACCAAAAGTTTGACTTGATTCGAAAAAGTATATTGAGTATATTGCAAACAAAAAATGCATATGATATAATGCCAGTAGGCAAAATGATAAGGTTAAATTCATTTATAACACAGCAAAAGCCCCAGAGTTGCGACCTCTGAGGCTTTTTTTATTCCGTTTGGGCAGGGTGGCTTATTCCCCCAGGCTGGCTACCAGCTGCTATTTTCTATCCAACCATTTGCAAATGTAGTACGATTACACTTGCCAAGATAGA
>ENA-OQCE01000910-OQCE01000910.1-human-gut-metagenome-genome-assembly--contig:-NODE-910-length-13661-cov-2.160337_pt1 | contig 13661 bp, 17 predicted proteins | sample MGYA00242495_ERZ504572 | MGnify/ENA primary metagenome ERZ504572 (study PRJEB26092, sample SAMD00036228) | human gut metagenome | host: Homo sapiens | study: EMG produced TPA metagenomics assembly of...
GAAAATTCCAACACCCGTGGGCGCTATCTAAAGGATGGAGTACATCCGGATATAGAAGGGCAACGATTGATAGGACGTTACATTGCTAAAGAGATTCGTAACAACTTCTTTTAAAAAGAACAGAATAATAACATTGGAAGATTCTTAGATGAGCTACCAATATTTACAAAAAGCTAAAGAGAATGAAAAAGAATATATCAATCATTTATTTTCTGCTGTTTGTGTATAGCATAGCAAACGCTCAAGATTCTTTGTATTTCAGAGCAAACGCCTATAAAGAACAGCTGGACAATTATTACAGCATGGATGAGAAAGATTTTCCTAAACCAGGAAGCATTCTTTTTATCGGCAGTTCCTCATTGGGCATGTGGAAAAATACCGGCAGTTATTTCCCCAATCATAGGGTTTTAAATCGTGCATATGGCGGTTCATGGATCAGCGACTATTTATACCACTATCAACGCCTGGTAGTAGCCTACAAACCGGCACAGATAGTGTTGTTATGCGGTGCGAATGATCTTTATAATGGCGTATCCATCGAACGTGTTTTCGAAGACATTAAGTGCTTCTGCCGTTTATTGGATATTCATCTTCCTGGCGTTCCGGTTATTCTCCTTTCTTTTCATCCATCCCCTTCTATGCCCGACTGGATTCCAAAGGAAAGAGAGGTGAACAACTGATACAAGACTACTTCAAGACAGCCACCAAGTTACCTACGTTGATATAACATCATGTCTATATGACAAGAATGGAGCTTTACCTGAAAAGTTCTATATTAGTGACAGGCTTCATCCCAGCGTACTTGCTTATAAAGAATTTGCCAAAATAATAGAACCTTATCTCATTAATAACAAATAACCCTGATTAATAATCACATACAATATTTTATTTATTAAAATGAAAAGAATACTTTTATGTTTGAGCGTTCTCATATGCACCTTTACCAACGCTCAGGAAACCGTCTACAAGACAATTGAAAATTTAACCTATGCAACATCGCAAGATGCATATGCTCAAGAACGGTGCAAGTTAGACATCTATTATCCTGAAAATCTAAAGGATTGCCCAACTGTAATATGGTTTCATGGAGGAGGATTGACTAGTGGCAATAAGTCCATTCCAACCAAATTAAAGAAAAGTGGCATGATAGTGATAGCTGTAAACTACCGTTTACTTCCCAAAGTAACAATCTCGGAATGTTTAGGCGATGCGGCAGCAGCCATAGCCTGGACTTTTAAAGAAGTAGAAAAATACGGAGAAACAAAAAGAAAAATATTTGTTTCCGGCCATTCGGCAGGCGGCTACCTCACTGCAATGATTGGATTAGACAAAAAATGGTTAAAAGAGTACAGTATAGATGCAGATTCCCTTGCAGGTCTGATTCCCTTTAGCGGCCAAGTCATTAGTCATTTTTCCTATCGTAAAATGAATGGTATTGATAATCTACAACCTACTATCGATGAATTCGCCCCATTATTTCATGTCAGAAAAGATGCCCCCCCCCTTGATACTTATAACCGGTGATCGGGAGTTAGAGCTTTTTGGACGTTATGAGGAAAACGCTTACATGTGGCGGATGATGAAACTTGTCGGGCATGAAGACACTTATCTTTATGAAATCGGCGGGCATGGGCATGGTCCTATGGGTGAACCTGCTTTCTATATATTGCACCAACAGATAAAACGGATATTAAATACTCCCGCAAAACAGTGATATAATGCAAATCAACAGAAAGATTTTTACCATAGGTTACACAATTTAACAACATGAAGAATATGAAATGATTTTTCTCTTTTAACAGTTCCAACGTCACTCTTCTTGATATTACTTCTATGATGTATGGAACTAATGGCAAACTTAGAGAAGAACTCTATCTAAAAGACCGATTACATATCACTCCGGAAGCCTATCGCATGATAGCAGATAAGCTTGAGCCATTATTAATAAGAAATAGGAATTAATAAAACAGTCAAAAAAAAGAAAGGAGAAAACACACTCATTATCAATATTTTAAATATTTCATCAGAGTTATACTAAAAAATATCATGCATTTTATTTGCATATTAAATAAAAAGCCGTACCTTTGCACCCACAAAACGATAACATCGCGGAGTGGAGCAGTTGGTAGCTCGTTGGCTCATAACCCAAAGGTCATTCGTTCGAGTCGGATCTCCGCAACTACAATGAGGATAAAAGGTTTTATAAACCATTTTATCCTCATTTTTTTAATTCCCATCAAGGACAGAAAAAAATGTTTTGCGCAAAATAATGTTTGTGCAAATTGCTTCCACACTTCCACCTCCTCTCCACATCCCTTTATTCATCGGTATTACAGATGCGGTGGAAGCAACTCAAAAGTGTGGAAGCAAAATTTGCTTCCACACCGTTTCACAAACAGAAATACTGACACACAAGAAGCTAACATGAAGTAACACAAGTTATTAATTTCTTGTATCACATCTTATTTATATCGTACCTGCACGAAATCAATATCCTGCAAACACGGTATTAATTCCATCTCCTCCCCCTTCAAATGCAATCAGAACAAATGCGTACAGCCACACAAAGCCAAGACTTCAATACTGTTTTCCTCTGTGCTTTATTCAGAGAATGAAGGTATTTATTACGTCGGACATAAGGAATCAACAGTATGCAACGGCCATGATGCAATCGCCTAACGGCCATCAACAACCCGCTTAACAGCCGTCAGCAGATCGCCGCACGACCATTAGGCGCTGATAAGGCAATGAGTAAAAGGGAACACTCCCCTATACACAAGTAAACAAAGCCCTATATACAACGGATTGAAAGCAGCGGTTTCCCTTAGAATATCCTGATGAAAAGCAACCCCAGCCCGATGGCAACGCCAGTCGAAACAAGTCCGGGAAGCATGAACGAGTGGTTCAGCACATACTTGCCGATACGGGTAGTCCCGGTACGGTCGAAATTGATGGCTGCCACTACGGTGGGATAATTGGGAATAAAGAAGTAACCGTTTACAGCGGGGAACAGAGCAACCAGTATCATAGGCGAAATGCCCAAAGCGATGCCCAAAGGCATCAGCGCACGCACAGTGGCGGCCTGGCTATAAAGCAGAATCGACATGGCAAACAAGGCTATCCCGAACAGCCACGGCATTTGCCTCACCACTCCCTCGATGGACTGGGTCAACTGAAGCATGTTTCCCTGAAGAAAAGTATCTCCCATCCAGCAATGCCGAATATGGCAATCACCGCCTGCATGCCTGCCGGGAAGACGGAGCCTTGCGTTACCTTCATGTCGTCGGTGCGAGTCAGCAGCAAGATGAGGGCGGCGGCAGAGAGCATCACGATTTCGATAATGGCGGACATGCCGAGTCTCACCGTCTCGCCGTCTATCACGAAGGCAGGACGCAAACTGTCGAACGAACCAAAGAACACAATAAAAACAGTGGCAAGGATAAAGATAAGCACAGACAAGACGGCATGCCGTTTATTGTGTATATCCTTTATCTCCACCTTCTTGACATCAAGATAGCCTTCGGTCAACCTCTTTCTGTACTCCGGGTCGTCTGCCAACTCCTTGCCCACCTTCATGGAGAACAAGGCGCCCACAAGTACCCCGATAATGGTAGCAGGAATCGTTATTTTCAGAATATCAAACAAGGTGACATCAAATCCCGCCAGCAACCCAAGCAGTGCGACGGTGGCAGCCGAAATGGGACTTGCCGTAATAGCCTGCTGCGAAGCAATCACCGCAATGCCCAGTGGCCTCTCGGGACGAATCTTGGTCTCCGTGGCAACCTCGGCAATCACGGGAAGCACCAAATATGCCACATGTCCCGTACCGGCAACAAAAGTAAACAAATAGGTCACAATAGGCTCAAGATGGTGACCTGCGAAGGATTCTTCCGCAACAACCGTTCTGCCAGCTTTACCATATAATCCAGTCCGCCAGCCGCCTGCATGCAGGATGCGGCAGAAATGACGGCGGCTATCATCAACATAACGTCAATGGGAGGTGATGTAGGCTGCAATCCGAAACCAAACGTCAGAATTGCCAGACCTATCCCTCCCATTACACCTAGTCCAATGCCGCCCAAGCGGGCGCCTATAATGATAGCTACCAATACGAATGCCAATTGCAAGGCCATATACTCTACACTTTTTGATTCATGTGCAAAGATAAGTCATTTCGTATTATGCTACTCACCTACTTCTATTTTAACTGCTTGTTTTAACTCCACACTCAAAGAGGCATCATCCTTTAACGGTGTCCAGAACACCCGGCGGCATTCATTCTTCTGTAAAAGACAACGATGATAGCAGCTGCCGGACAGATGCTCCGTATCGATATGGAAGGAACCGGTATTGACATCCCAATCGGCTATCTCGTCCAGATTCAGATAAAGGTTGCGCACTGTGCCGCTGTTGAGATGCAAGCTCTGCGCCTGCGCCGCAAGCGCAGTGACATGGCAATCTTCCAGCCGGGCAAGGTCTCGCGTGCGGAAAGAGAGCGTATCGCAACGGAGTCCGTAGAAATTGGTTTCCATATCCTCCACATCTACCACAACCGCTTGTACCTCCGCAGGCAACCGCAATTCCATCCCTTCCGAACGAACCCTTATCCAAATGTCATTCTGAAGATGCTGTACCAGCTTATCCTCCGGAAAGTCAAAGGTGACGAGCAGGGTATCGCCAACGGAAGTCATCGACATAAAAGTCTCCATATCCCCTGCATAGGAGAAACTGCCCTGCTGCAAAGAGTCTCCGGCAGTTACCTCCAACGGCACTTCCCCGAACGAGAATATACGCTCCGCCTCCACAATACCTTCTTTTTTCTGTTTCCACACCACCGGAGGCTGTGTCAGCTTCAACACCCTGCACGAGGGCAGCTGCACCGTTTTCCGTTCTCCGCCGATTTCCATAAAATTATCTTTCTGAGTGACATTGCGGTCCACCACATAGAACATGAGTCCGCATACCATTGCCACACCGGTAACCAGCATTCCTATCATTATATAAGTCGTTCGTTTCATAACTGTCTTCTTTTATTTTTGTTTCTTGATAAACTCCTGATACATCCCGGACAACTCCTCGGCAGAGATGCCCAGCGTGAAAATCTGCTTGAAGAAATAATCCACTTCCTCCTTCAGAAAATACTCTTTCCTCAACGAGAGAATCAGCTTGCGTGCACCTACCGACACAAAATAGCCGATACCCCGCTTGTTATAAATCACTCCTTGCGTCTGCAAGTAGTCGTACGAACGCATCACCGTATTGGCGTTGACCTCTACCACAGCCGCATATTCCCGTACCGAAGGAATACGTTCTTCCTCCTGATATTGCCCGAGAAGTACCTCGTCGCAAATGCGGTCTGCTATTTGCAGGTAGATGGCCTTACTTTCCTTAAAGTTCATAGTTACCAGCGATTAATGATTTCGGACTCCTTGAAACGGAAATAGGCAAGCACCCAGTTGAAAAGGGAGAAAAACAAAGTTATAAAAATCAGCCAGTCACTCGATGCTTCCCTGTTGATATAAGGCTCGGTCATAAAAAAATTATTGGGTAGAATGGTTTCCAGACACAATACAGCTATCAAGATATATGAAACGAAGATGCAGACACCGGCCGCAAAAGTCTTGATAAGTGCATTTTGGGGCCAGATCGTACTGCCCAGCAGGAAGAAAGACTGTAGGAAAAAGTAGCAGCTCAGGAATATCCCCACCACAGCCGGTCCGCTCCTATCGTCTCATAGAAACGGTTCGTGTTACAGCAGAATTCCCACAACGGAAAGGAGTGAACGACATGCAGCTCCGGGTAGGCCAGAAGATAGAAGACGACTCTTGTCAAGTCCGCCAGCTTGAAAGCTATCAGAAAGACCAAGATAAAGCCGCAGGTAGCCACCAGCCAGCGGGCAAAGAATTTCTCGAACATGGTGGCAGGTGTCATGAGCACAACGGTACGACTCGTCTTGCTTTTCATCCTTTCCATGGCAAACGAGGCGCTAATGCATCCCCAAATGACAAGTCCCCAAAGAAAGAATCTGGACTCAAACTCCCAGATAGGGTCCATGCCCACAGCTCCCGCTTCCAGATTGTGATACTGATAGTATCCATTCCAGACAAAGACTATGGCCAACATTCCGTAGACCATCACCGAGCGGAGTATATAGGTCTTCCAATTCTCCACCATCTCTTTGCGGCATACGTTCACAAAGCGATGCAAACTAAAAAAGGTATCGCGTATCATTATTCATTTGTTTTAGTGTGAAACATTTCCGCTATCTTCCCAGGCTCTGCAAGCACGGCGCCAAACAGCAGTTCAAGATTAATCTCCGATTCCTCACCTTCCGTATTGGGCAGCATCAAGAAATTGCCTTGTACGGAGGGAAGCGTGTACAAGGCAGTCGCAGCCAACTCCCGGTCGTCACTCTCCAAGAAGAACAGTTTACTGCAAACGCTGGCAGTGGATTCGTCCAGCAATACGCGGCTGTTGTCCATAATCAGAACATGGTCCAGCACTTTGTCAATGTCACGCACCTGATGGGTGGAGATGACAATCGTCTTGTCGTCCGACATACCCGAAGCCAGAAATTTGCGGAACTGGCTCTTTCCCGGAATATCCAGTCCATTGGTAGGCTCATCCATCAGCAGCAGGGAAGTATTGGTGGCCAGCGCAAAGCTCATGAAGATTTTCTTTTTCTGCCCCATGGACAAGGCTCCCAAATCAGCATCCATATCCATCTCGAAGAAATGCAGGTACTTCACCATGTCTTCCTTGCTGAAACGGGGATAGAACTTACTGTTCAGTTCAATATAGCTGACCAGGGAAATAGGAGCAGCTCGAACTCCTCGGGTACCAGAAACATGTCCTGCAACGTGACGGGCAGCCGACGACGCATGTCGGTATCATGATACATCACTCTCCCACGTTTGGGAGCCAACAAACCGCTCATCAGATAGAGCAGCGTAGACTTGCCGGCTCCGTTCTTACCCAACAGACCGTAAACCCGGCCGGATTCCAGCGAAAGTGAAAAATCACTCAGGACTTCTTTCCGCCCCTTGCGATAACTAAATGAAATGTTTTCTACTTGTAACATACGCTTGGATGAATTAAAGATTTCACTATTTACGTGTATTAGTACAATAGTACACTGCAAACATAGGCATTTTTTTTAGAATAACAAGAGATTTGAGAAAAAAGGAAATACGTACGAAGGTTCAAAAAAAGGAGGAGCTAAGAATCACTCTCCACTCCTCCCGACACGACAAACAACTAAAATTATTGCTATTTGATGCCGTCCAATGCCTTGTTTGCTGTGGCATTGGTGGGGTCGATAGCCAGAATTTTATTCCAGTACTCTTTTGAAGTAGCATAGTCACTCTTCAACAGATAGTAGTAGCCCAGATAACTGTAACACTCTATCAATGCAGAGTTGTACCTCGGTTCGTTTTTGGCAAGCAGTACGTCCACCACCTTCTCGTAATAAGGTTTCGCCAATCCCTCTGTAGTTTCGGGGTCCATGGCAGAGTGTGTGCGAGCGCGCCACATATCTCCCAAATAACTGTCGGGAGCTTGTTCGGCAACAAGTGCGAACACAGAGTCGGCAGCCTGCAATGCCGCCATGCGGTCGGCAGGCTGAACGGCGAGAGTGTCGTCCGAGGACGTACCCTCTCCGTAGTACAGACGCCCTAACTGGAATAAGTTTTCGGACATCTTTTTATCTTGTGCCAGCGAGTCATAGTACTTTTTATAAGCAGCAATGGCTTGGGTATAGTCGTTTTTCAGTTCATAAGCATCGGCAATCTCACGCCACAAGTCCACCTGACTCTCATCCTTCTCCAATGCCTTGCCATATTCCTCAATGGCCTGGTCATATTTCTTCAGAGCACTCAACAGAGCACCGTGATAGCGGTAATCCAAGTATGAATAATCGGCATTATCCGAAGCATTGAAGAAAGCATCGGCAGCCTTCTCTGCCTCGTCATAACGCTTGAGGTCGACATTGTTGTACATCACAAGCCGGTTGAACGCGGCATGGCGGGCATTCTTCTGCAAACCTTTCTGCGCCACCGCCAAGGATTTCTCGAAGTCGTGGTTCAGGAATAGTGCAAAAGCATATTTCAGGATGTCATCTTCGTAGCCACGGGAGTATCGATGAACTTGGCATAGGTGTCGGCAGCCTTGCCAAAACGGTTGGTGGCGTAATACACTTCCGCCAGCTCCTTGTCTGCTTCCAGGCAATCCGGAGCTATGGCCTTCAGCTGGTTCAGCTTCTCTATGGCCTGCGAAGGACTGGCAGACTTGTATGCCTGCGCATATTTCAGATACGCATCCTTATAATTCGAATCAAAATAGATGGCTTGCTCATAAAGCTGGCATGCCTTTCCGATATCTTTCCGGGCAAAAGCGATGTCACCCTCGAGTACAGAAACTGCCGGAGCCTTGTTGTCGGCCTTTCTTGCCATCTCCAGATAGGTTTCCGCCTCTTTCAGCTGTCCTGCATCCAGATAGCACGGGCCACGGAAGTCACAAGCTCCACATTTTTTTTGTTCTTGCCCTTCAGCAGTTCTCCGGCTGCGTCGGAAGCCTGCTCCGGATTCGCCTTTATCAGACTTTTTACTTTATCCACCCCCACCTGCCATTCGGGCACCGGCGTTGTGCGGCGAGCGTACCTGCAAACAGCATCGCTCCCAAACAAAATACAAATCTACGTTTCATGTTAGCATTCATTTTAGTTATTCATCCTTGACGTTCACCACGCGCACCGGTTGGGTGGCGGGGACCAATCCCGACTTCAATATAATCCGCTGTCCCCGGTCGGAAGCGAGGAAAGAGGCAAATCCCCACGGAAGTGCGCTCCGCGGATCATTCAACAAGGCATAGATGCTGCGTGCCAACGGATAATCACCGTAATACAAATACGCCTGATAGGGTTTGTAACTGTTGTCCGGCGTGGCCTTGTCGGCAGCACTGACGGACATCAGCCGCACCTCTTTACTGAAAGAGAGCCCCGTACTGTCATTCCGGTCGCTCAGCCAGTTCACGCCGATAATACCGATGGCATCAGGCGTGCGGGCCACGTAGTCAATCACCTCCCTATTGGTTTTCAACGCTTTCAACTGACTGGAAAGCGGTACACCCTTACAGATGGAATCGACAGCAAAACGTACGGTACTGGAGTTCTTGTTGTCAAACACAAGACTGATATCCCCCAGACGGGAAGCCGGATAGATATCTTTCCACTGCTTCGCATCACCCGTCAGGATGCGGCGGATGTCCTTCACGCTAATCAGTGAATCCGGATTGCCAAGATGGGTTATCAATGCCAGCCCGTCCGTAGCAATCTTTATCTCCTGCGGAAAAAACTTCCGGCTATTGAAGGAATTCATCTCTTCGGGAGTCAGTCTGCGACTGGTTATTGCCAACCGCAGACTGTCCTTGAGCAAGAGGTTGACGGCATCGACTTCCGTCACATAACGGGGCACAATTCCTGCCAAGGGGAACAGTCCTTCGAACACGTCAATCTCTTCCTGCACAATAGGCTGGAAACTTTCGTCCGCAGCAATTGCAATCACACCGGAAGTATACGTATCCGTTTGTCCGTCCTTGGGCTTGCTTTGGCAGGCAGACAGCAGAGTCAGCAGCACCAGCAAGCCTGAAAGCTGAAGTTGTTTCACCGTTTTCATAACACACACACTTATTGTAATCTAAACATCACCGGTATCGTATATTTCACCGATACGGCCTTACCATTCTGTTTGCCGGGAATCCATTTGGGCATGGACATTATCACACGGACAGCTTCTTTATCCAGATAGGGGTCTACACCCCTCAGCACTTTCACATCACGCACCTTGCCGTCGGCACCTACCACAAACTGGCAGGTTACACGTCCTTGCGTACCGTTCTCCTGGGCAATGGTCGGATACTTCATATTCTTGCTGATGAACTGCATCATCTCGGCCTGACCACCGGGGAACTGGGGCATCTGCTCTACCATATCGAAAACCTTTTCAGGTTCTGGTTCGGCCTGCGTCACCACTTGTTTCAAGTCGGCGATGTCCTTGCCATGTTCCTCGTCATTACCTTTCACGTCGGCAATGGAGATGGCAACTTTCGTTTCCGTCAGTTCTGTCTGGCTTTTTATTTCATCCTCGTCCCTCACTTCCTCATCCTTTTTGATGACGGGAGCGGTAAACTTAATGGAGCTTTTCAATGCAGCGGCGGTGGGGCCACGGGCTCTATCCGCTTCATCTCTTCCTGCTTCACTTCCGGTTCTTCCAGCTGCGAAAGGGTAGTCACTTCGGTCATCACCTCTTTCTGTTTGGGGGTAGCCATCTTTATCAGCGTAGGGATACTGAAACCTATCAATGCAATTACAATTACCAGTATCACGGCAATGTTGTGCCGTCTGGGAGAGGTCTCACGCATCTTATAGGCTCCATATGCTTTGTTCTTACCACTGAACACGAGGTCACACCATGCTTGGGAGCTTAAATCTACTTTAGCCATATTCTTTCCTTTCTTTGGGTGTTACACATCATTCAGCAATGTTCTGGGACAATTCGCCCTTGCTTTCGTAGTTCTTCATCAAGAACTCGTCGGCTTCGGCAATATCCGTTATCACATACTTACCTATATTACATATCTGCATTTCATCGAGAGCATCAATCAGATTCTTGTACGAAGACTTATCGGTAGCCTTGATGATGACTGTCGGCGTATCCTTTCCGCTTTTTATCTCGGAAAGCTGTTTCCGGTAGTCATCCTCTGATATCTTAAGATCCAGTTTCTGCTGCTTCAGTCTGTTCACCTCGTTCACAGCAACTCTATTACGTTGCAGAAGCATTGCCCGCAGACCATCCGCCTGATAGGTAGTTTCCTTCAGTGAAGTATAGTCCTTGTAGTTAGGTTCCCCTTCGTAATAATACAACTTGTTGTCATCCCCCAGCAACAGCGTGATGGCTTGGGAAGCCTTGACTTTGGTCTGCTGCTCCTCGGTGATGGTCTTGTCATTGCTCGGCATGCTTATCTCCATGGTCTGAGGTTTGCTCAGTGAGGTACAAAGCATAAAGAAGGTAATCAGCAACATGTTCATGTCCACCATAGGTGTAAAGTCCACCCTGACAGTCATTTTCTTCTGCTTGCTTTTTCCACCTTTCTTGTTGCCGCTTTCTTGTATTTCAGCCATAATGTTTCCTTTCTTGTTCTACTTGTAACTCGTAGCTTGTCACTCCTTCACTTGTGGTCTTCAGAGAAGTAATCAGGTTGTACCGGTTCTCTCTGAGGTCCTGAAGTGAGTTCATCACATTTTTTTATTACGGAATAAGGAGTATTGGCATCTGCCTTGATGGCAATGCGCAAATCACTGTTCACTGCACGGGCGTTGCGTACCAGGCCTTGAACTGATTGTCAATACTGTCTGTCGGTATCCCCTCATTCTTCAATACAGCATCTTGCTGGTCTTGCGGCAAGTCGAGGTATTTCTTCATACTCTTCATCGGCACACCAAAGGTAGACGCCAGCATGAATTTTTTTAGTTTCCTCCGGAGTGAAAGTCACTCCATACTCCTGCCCCATAGCTTCCAGCACTTCGCGCAAGTCGGACTGCTTGTCCAGACTCATAAATACTTTTCCGCTCGGATCGACCAATATCTGGAGTACATTTGTCTCCGGAATCTTAATCTCGGATACAGAGGCGGGAGTCGTTACTTGTACCGGTTCTTTCTTCACGAACGTAGAAGTCAGCATGAAGAAGGTCAGCAACAGTACAGTTACGTCACTCATCGCCGTCATATCGATGAACGTACTTTTCTTTTTTATTTTCGCTCTGCCCATAATCGTTTCATTGAAAATTAAAATTGAGAATTCATTCGTTGAATAGATAATAGAAGCCTACGTCACAGCGCAGCTCCAACTATCAGCAGTCAACTATTTATGGGTAGCTGCAAAAGTCTGCACGATGGAGAAACCAATCTCATCGAGGCTGTAAGTCAACTTGTCAATCTTGTTTGTATAATAGTTGTAGGAGATAACGGCCAATGCACCGGTCAAGATACCGAAGGCTGTATTAATCAAAGCCTCGGAAATACCTTGCGACAGAGCCATGGAGTCGGCTGAACCTCCGGCTGCGAGGGCGGCAAATGAACGGATCATACCAATAACCGTACCGAGCAATCCCATCAATGTACCTAAAGTCGTGATGGTACCAATAATAGGAAGATTCTGCTCCATCATCGGCAGTTCCAGCGCAGTGGCTTCTTCCAATTCCTTCTGGATGGCAAGCAGTTTCTGGTCTTTGGACAGCTCTGTGTCATTCTCCATCTCGGCATACTTCTTCAAAGTGGCATTTACCACATTGGCTACAGAACCACGTTGTGAATCGCAGATTTGTTGTGCCTTCTTCATATCACCTTCAGCCAAGGCTGCTTTGATGTTAGCTACGAATTTCACCAATGACCCCTTACCAAAGGCAGCGCCAATGGCAATATAACGTTCAATACTCAGTGCGATGACAGTCAGCAAAAGCGTTTGAATTACAGGAACAATGAATCCACCTTTATAGATGGTACCGAGGAAGTTACCCGGCAACGGATGGTTGTTCGGGTCGTTGTTCATGAAGTTGGAGGGATTTCCCAACACAAAGTGAAAAATAAGCACGGCGATGATAAAACAGATTACGATTACCCAACCGGCGGATCTGATGCCTTTAAAAGAGGCTGCTTTTTTTTGAGTAGTTTCCATGATGAAAAGTTTAATTGTTGGTATTTAAATAGAGTTTTGAAAATAAAGCATAGGGATACGACTTCCCGCTTACGAACCGATAGGGCGTAATCATCCTTGCAACCTTAGCTAGCATATATGTACACTAAAGGTCACCTGCTTTCAGTCTCTTCAAGACAAGAAGGGAAAAAAGGGGGAAATCAATAAGAAGAAAAGTTGGCTAAATCAAAATCCGCCGAAGCGTATAGATATAGTAATCACTGCCCGTCAATGCATAGTACGGGGCTTTATCTGAGTAGTATAATTTAGAACGACCTTGAACGAGTAGATTCTCGTGGTTGGATAATATCAGAAGAATGTTTCTGAGGAAAAGATTGTCTTCAATCACCCTGCGCAAACGCAGTTGATGAGAAGAGTAAGTTTCGGAAACTGGTTTGTTTCCCAGTTCGACATCCGTAGTCCATGCAAACTTGGTATTCGTGAACAATGAATTCTTCTTGTCAATACTATTGTCGGAAGTAGAAGAACATGAAGATAAAGAAGCGGAAACTTCAGCAGTTCCAGCCATTCTGTCATCCATCTGCACCAGGTCAATGGCTTTACCGCTAATGCTGCAAGTCAACATCAGTAGCATGCATATCCAGAATGTCTTTACAGTTGTTTTCATGTCGTCTAATGATTCTACAATAAATAACAGATGTCTCTCTTATTTGTTTTACAACTATATTACTTTCTTTTGTAAAAAGATTAAATTGTTCACTGATTAAAGGATTTACTATACCTTTTAATACACTGTAAAGGTACGAAGAATATATGAAATACGAAAGTGAAAATAGAATATAAAACACTGATTTTAAGCGTTTTTAATCATTCATTTAGCACCTTAATTCGGGAATTAATCTGATGAACATGCGATGAATAATTATATATAATAAGGTATAGTGATTAGCGGT
>ENA-OQCE01000911-OQCE01000911.1-human-gut-metagenome-genome-assembly--contig:-NODE-911-length-13658-cov-1.852339_pt1 | contig 13658 bp, 13 predicted proteins | sample MGYA00242495_ERZ504572 | MGnify/ENA primary metagenome ERZ504572 (study PRJEB26092, sample SAMD00036228) | human gut metagenome | host: Homo sapiens | study: EMG produced TPA metagenomics assembly of...
CTCATTTTTTATTTTTTGCTGAATTTATAAACAATGACTTTCCGGCGCAAATCACAACTGCGCAGAGGAGTGCGGTATACTTCCTCCACCCGGTAGGTGTCTTCCGTATCCTGCAGGAACTGTTCTTGCAGTTCGTCCGTCACCAGCACATAACCTTGGGCAGGGTTCAGTTTATCAAAGATACGCACCCGGTCGCCCAGATAATAATTTATGCCATAGAACTTAACCCAGTCGGCATACGAATAGACCATGCCTTGAGCTCTAACTCATTCAGGCGTACAGCCAGATGCCTGTCCGACTTCACCGCCAATATAGTAGCTGATAAACGCCGTCCAACGACACAAATATACACAAAATGCAGCCAGCCGTACCATACAACAGCGAACGCGTGTCCGCACGCTTTACCAGCATATACAGCAAGCAGCCGGCAGCTACAAGCGGCAGGAACACAATCAGCCATTTCGGCAGTGAGAGCTGCACCGTATGCAGTGCATTCACAAAAGCTATATTCTCGCAGCATGCTTGCCTGTTCCCCAAATACTTTCGGGAATCATGTCCAAACGCACGGCAAAGAAAGTAACGGTAAGCAATATTGTCAATGCAACGAAAATCCAGGCGGAAATCCGGAATACTTTCGCGCTCGTTGCACCAATGCCAGCAGGTATTCGGCAAGCAGCATTCCCATAAACGGATAGATAGGCAGCAGATAGACGCTACGCTTACTTTTGGGAATACAATAGAAGATGAAAATCGTTAAAATCACCACCCACGCAAAAAGCTGCAACGGTGACTGAGAACGGAATTTGCACCACGCTTTCTTTAAACGTTCGCCAACGGAAGCACCTTCCGGCAGAAGATGTATCTTTTTCCATTTCAGTCCGAACAAGGAAATAAGCAGCACTAAAGTCCAGGGAACCCATCCCCAAATAATAGTCAGGAAGTTATACCACAACGGATTCTCGTGCGATGCATAGGACATTTTCCGGAAGAAACGTCCGGTATTTTCTTCCAGCATCAAATTGACAAACGCCTCTCCGCCTTGCTGATAAGCTGCCCAAAACCAAATGCCCAAAGGAATGAGGGACAGCAACCCGATGCCCAGCAATGAAAAGAAAGCCTTTCCGAACGAACGCCCGCGCAACAGCTGATACACCCCGATACCCAGACAGGGAAAGATAGAGCCGACCGGCCCTTTTGTCAATGTAGCGCATGCCATCAACAGTACGGCCAGCCAAGGAATCCCTTTGCAATTCTTCTCATCCCATCGGAAAAGCAGACACAATGAAATCACGATGAGAGAAAACTTGCAGCATATCAAGCCGGCAAGCTACCGCCGCACGGTGCACTTCAAAAGAGGACAAAAAGAAGGATAGAAGTCAGAAATGCAGTCTTTACATCCTTGCGTTTGGCTACGAAACAAGAATACCAACTGCATAGCCAGAAAAGCAAGCGCCGACGGCATACGTGCCGAGAACTCCGTGACTCCTCCCAAGACGGATGAAATGACGGCTATTGTCCAATAAAGGAAAGGCGGTTTATAAGCTATTTCACTCCGTAATTCGTCGGGAGTATCCAGTTACCGCTTTCCAGCATGGTATATGCAACTATCGCCTCACGCGGTTCCCCTTTCGAATAGAATATGGTTTCCCCTAAAAAGGGAACCAGTACAAGTACACTTAACAGTGCAATAAACAAGAACGCTATCTTTCTGTCCGACATATATTTTCGTTTTTATATTTTTCCGGCTGCAAAAGTACGAAATATTCTACAACAATACCTAACTTTGCCAGCTCAATGATAGCGTAAACCTAAAATGAAGCATTTAAAAAGATTTCCCGAGTTCATACGTTTTGTCATGGTGGGTGTCCTTGCAACCGCTTTGCACTACGGGATATACTTCTTACTGCAACGGTTCATCAATGTAAATATAGCCTATACCCTCGCTATGCCCTGAGCTTTATCGCCAATTTCTACCTTACCGCATACTTCACGTTCGGCAAAAAGCCGTCATGGAGCAAAGCGTTCGGTTTTGGCGGAGCACATTTATTCAATTACCTGCTGCACATCGGTTTGCTGAATACATTCCTCTGGTTGGGACTCTCCAAAACCCTTGCCCCTATTCCGGTATTCGCCATAGCCATTCCGGTCAATTTCCTGTTGGTACGCTTCGTTTTCAAGCGAAAAGACTGATATTTCTCAAATCAATAATTTTTAATTATAATATTTATCCCGGACTTCTCCGGAAAATAATATATTTGCAAAGTATTTACCATACACACTTGCGAAATGAAGAAAGTAACCCTACTGATTCCGGTCTACAACGAAGAAGCGATGCTCCCTACCCTATATCAGCGCTTGATAGAACTTATCAACCGCAACGGCACTTATGCATGGGAAATCCTATTTATCAATGACGGCAGCAGCGACCGGACACTCGACGTTATCCGCCAACTCCGACAAACGGACAGCAGGGTAAATTTCGTGAACCTCTCGCGCAACTTCGGTAAGGAAATCGCCATGCTTGCAGGCTTCGACTACACCACCGGAGACTGCTGCGTGGTAATGGATGCCGACCTGCAAGACCCTCCCGAACTTGTAGACCGGATGCTGCAATACTGGGAAGAAGGTTATGACGACATCTACGCCAAACGCCGCAACCGTGGCGAAGAGAGCTGGATGCGCCGCCGGCTGTCACTTGCCTTCTACAGCATCTTACAAAAGATGAGCCGGATAGATATCCTGCCGAACGTAGGAGACTTCCGCCTGCTCGACCGCCGCTGCGTACTGACGTTAAGACACTTGCGCGAACAGGAACGCTATACCAAAGGACTATTCTGCTGGATAGCTACCGGAAGAAAAGCATAGAATTCGACCGGGGCGACCGCCTTGCCGGACACTCCTCATGGAGTTTCTTCAAACTGCTGAACCTGGCAATCGAAGGAATCACCTCCTCTTCCACCGCTCCCCTGCGCATTGCCACCGTTTGCGGTATTCTCTGTTCCATTTCCAGCTTTATCTACGCCATCTATTTCCTGATAAAGACCATCATATACGGCGACCAGGCCGCCGGTTTCCCCACCCTGATAGTCGTTATTCTGTTCTTGGGCGGCATCCAACTGTTCGCATTGGGCGTTATCGGAGAGTATATCGGGCGCATTTTCAAAGAGACCAAAAGACGCCCTGCTTATATCGCATCGGATTACAATGAGAAGAAATTGGGATATGACGAATAAATTACTATTGCCCACTAATTTCCGTATGGCTAAAGAGGCGGTTGCTCACTTTTCCGCTTCCGCCACAACTGATAACTGTTGAAAATGTTTTGCCACAGCACATACGAACCCGGCCCTACGGAAGAGAGCGGATTCAAATAAGTATAGGACATCCAAATGGCAAGCACCGTATTCTTCTGTCCCAGCGCCTGTCCACCACTGATACGGTCATTGTAATGCCCGCCGATTCTCTTACCTAAATAGAATTGGACACAGCAGGCTGCCAAACCTGCTAAAGCAATCAGGACTTCCACAAACACCGGAGCATCACTGTTCGCCAACGAACGCACCGTCTGCCCCGATACAATGGCAAGCGCCACCGCCCATAAGTAAAAAGCAGCATCGTGAAATTCCAATAAGCATCTATGCATTTCTTGACAAACACCCGCAGAAACCAGGCCATGAAGAAAGGCAGAAGCAACAGCGGAAACACCTTACTCAGTATTTTCAAGAAAGCCGCAAAAAAAGTAACATCCGCATGAGGTTCAACCCAAGGAAATACCAACGGAACAACCACCGCAGCCAAAAGATTGGACAACAACGTATATGTGGTAAGACTCGACGCACTTCCGCCCAGCTTACCGGTAATGACCGCAGCAGCAGTAGCCGTAGGACAAATAAGGCATACCATAGCCCCTTCAAAAACTTCCCGATACATCTCCTCCATCGGACAGCACACCAGCAAAGCCGCCACAACCAGGCACGCCACCGTCTGAAACAGCAACAGCCAGCCATGCCACCCTTTCGGTTTCAAATCACGCACTTCTACCTTACAGAAGGTTAGCAGCAATTGGGCAAAAATCAAAGCCGGAGTCAGGAGAGCCACCAACCCGTTCAAACAAGGTCTCACCGGTGCAAACCAGGGAATTTTCGCAAAGAAGAAATATCCGGCCGTACCGGCAAGCATCGCCAAAGGCAATGTCCAATTCTTTATAAGACGAAGAAGCATACCTGTATCTACCAATTAATATTTGTGCGCAAAGTTACAGATATTATCAACAAATAGACTCATCGCAGAAAATAAAAGGGAAAAAAGAGAAGCATTGACACAGAACATAGTATTTTTAATTCGTTAGACAGTCGTCGCCCTTTCGTTAGACCCGGGTCATCCGTTCGTTAGACCTTGGTTGAACGAACGGATGACCCGGGTCTAACGAATTATGCACAGCCAACCGCCAAACAGAAGCAAGTATAGAAAACATGTAAATTTTGCAAATGCAAAGACTAAATCTCCCTAAAAAGAAGCTGTTACGAATAAAACTTGAAAGCAAAGTGTGAGTTTTCTATAAAATTACATTACTTTTGCAGGGCGATAATAGACCTTTGCGCTATCTTTGCAACGATATTTTAATATGAAACGATACAGACAACATATCTTATATATAAGCCTTTGCCTGGGACTGCTCATTGCGCCTTTTTGTTGCAGCAATATCGGGGCGAAGGATTTTGTTGTCGTCATCGACGCCGGACACGGCGGACACGACCCCGGCGCCATCGGCAGAATCTCCAAAGAAAAGAACATAAACCTGAATGTCGCACTCAAGCTCGGCAAGCAGATACAAAAGAACTGCCCGGACGTAAAAGTCGTATATACCCGTACGCGGGATGTCTTTATTCCCCTAAACCGACGCGCGGAAATAGCCAACGATGCCAAAGCGGATTTGTTCATCTCGATCCATACCAATGCGCTTGCCAATAACCGGACCGCCAAAGGCGCATCCACCTGGACGTTAGGTCTTGCAAAATCGGATGCCAACCTTGAAGTTGCCAAGCGGGAAAACTCGGTCATTCTTTACGAAAGCGACTATAAGACCCGCTATGCAGGATTTAATCCCAATTCCGCCGAGTCCTACATTATCTTCGAGTTCATGCAGGATAAATATATGTCGCAAAGCGTACATCTGGCATCACTTGTACAAAAGCATTTCCGCAACACCTGCCGCCGGGTAGACCGGGGCGTGCACCAGGCCGGTTTTCTGGTATTGAAAGCCAGTGCCATGCCCAGTATTCTGGTAGAACTCGGTTTTATCTCCACCCCCGAAGAAGAACGGTATCTAAACACGGACGCAGGCACCAATACTCTTGCCAACGGCATCTTCCGCGCTTTCCTCACCTATAAGCGCGAGCAGGAAATCCGGTTGAACGGAAGCAGCCAGACCATTCTGCCGGAAGACCTGCCACAACCGGAAGAGAAAACGCCCGCTCCTGCCGATGCCACACCCGAGACAGAGAAAAAAGCGACCGTCCGGAACAACAAACCGGCCCCCCAGCTTCGGAAAAAGCAACCGTTGCGCAGACAGAGGACAAAGCCCCTGTGTTCAAGATACAGATACTCACCTCTTCCCGTCCGCTGGCCAAGAACGACAAGCGGCTGAAGGATTGAAAAAATGTGGATTATTATAAGGAAGGCGGCCTGTACAAATACACCTATGGCGCATCTTCCGATTACAATAAGGTGCTACGCACCAAACGTTCAATTACGGCAAAATTCAAGGATGCTTTCATCATTGCCTTTAAGAACGGCAGGAAAGTAAACGTCAATGCTGCATCAGAGAATTTAAAAACAAAAGAAATAAATAAAATACATCATGAAGTATATTACCAAAGAAGTCAGAATTGGAATCGCAGGCATAGCAGCGCTTTGCATATTAGTATATGGTATCAACTATCTGAAAGGCATTCACATGTTCAAGCCTTCCAGTTATTTCTATGTCAAGTTCCATAATGTCAACGGACTCACCAAATCAAGTCCGGTCTTTGCCGACGGTTTCCGCGTAGGTATCGTACGCGACCTGTATTACGATTATACCCAACCCGGAAAAGTGGTTGCCGAAATAGATGTCAACACCGACCTCCGCATTCCCAAAGGCAGTACGGCGGAGCTGGCCACAGAAATGTTAGCGGCGTCAAGATGAATCTTCTTCTTGCCAACAATCCCCGCGAGAAGTATCAGTCGGAGATACGATTCCCGGCACCCTCAACAACGGAATGATGGAGAAAGTGGCTACCATGATGCCGCCAACTGGAAAAGATGCTGCCCAAACTGGATTCTATCCTCGGCTCTTTAAATACGGTATTGGCAGACCCCGCCATACCTGCCACCCTGCACAATGTGCAGAACCTGACCGCCAACCTGGCCGTAACCAGCGGGCAACTGCAAACATTGATGAATAAAGACATCCCGCAGCTCACAGGAAAGCTGAACACCATCGGAGATAACTTTGTTCTGATTTCCAACAACCTGAAAGAGATAGACTACGCAACAGCCATGCAAAGCATAGACTCAACGCTGGCCAACGTAAAGATGCTTACAGACAAATTAAACCGTAAGGACAATACAGTAGGATTGTTGCTGAACGACCCGTCGCTTTACAACAATCTGAATGCCACCACGGCAAACGCAGCGAGCTTGTTGGAAGACTTGAAATCGCATCCGAAACGCTACGTCCATTTTCTCTTTGTTCGGCAAGAAAGATAAGTAGAATTTCCTCTTAAATAGATTTTGTCTAAATAAGAAGGTTCATTTGTTATTGGGAAAGAAATCCCTTGATAAGTCTACGTATAAAGGTAAAAAAGAGGTTTATACTCATGCCGTTTCCAATGGATGCAGCAGCTTGTGTATAGGCTATAATACACTACATTACAAGCTGTTACATAAAAGCAAGACTTCCGGCAAAGGCATAGGTTTCATACACTCCGATAAGTAGCTGAAAGTAAAGAGATTATTGTTTTCCTGAGAAATGCAAGAAAAGAGAGATTTGTTTTTTTCAAATAAGATTGCCAATTTTGCAAACGTAGAAGTTTTGCTTAATTAATAAATGTATTAGTAACCGTTATGAGTGGACAGGATCATGTCGGATTGTGGAACCGCTGTCTTGAAATCATCAGAGACAATGTTCCGGAACAGACATATAAACTTGGTTTCTCCCCATCGTTCCCTTAAAATATGAGGATAAAACGCTCGTTGTACAAGTTCCCAGCCAGTTCTTTTACGAATTTCTGGAGGATAAATTTGTAGACTTGTTGCGTAAGACCCTTTATAAGGTAATCGGAGAGGGAACAAAGTTGATGTATAATGTTATGGTGGACAAAAGTTCACGGCCTGAAAAGACCGTCAACTACGAGTCGACCCACCGTACTATTATGCCACAAAAGCAAACGATAGATAAAGCTATTCCACAGATACCTGTCCCTGATTTGGATCCGCATCTGAATCCGGAATACAATTTCGACACGTTTATTGAAGGATATAGCAATAAACTCTCTCGTAGTGTTGCAGAAGCAGTGGCGCTCAATCCGGCTAAGACCATATTCAATCCGCTGTTTTTGTATGGAGCATCAGGTGTGGGAAAAACTCACCTTGCCAATGCCATCGGTACAAAAATCAAGGAATTATATCCGGAGAAACGCGTATTGTACGTATCTGCGCATTTATTCCAAGTACAATACACCGACTCTGTACGTAACAATACGACCAACGATTTCATCAACTTCTACCAGACTATTGACATATTGATTATTGACGATATTCAGGAATTTGCAGGCGTTACCAAAACGCAGAACACATTCTTCCATATCTTCAACCATCTGCATCAAAACGGCAAACAGCTTATTCTCACTTCAGACCGGGCTCCCGTACTGCTTCAAGGTATGGAAGAACGCTTGATTACACGTTTCAAATGGGGAATGGTGGCGGAACTGGAAAAGCCCACGGTAGAATTGCGCAAAAATATCCTGCGCAATAAGATACATCGTGACGGTTTACAATTCCCGCCGGAAGTAATTGATTATATAGCAGAGAATGTAGGTAACAGCGTGCGCGACCTGGAAGGCATTGTCATCTCCATTATGGCCCATTCTACGATATACAACAAGGAAATCGACCTGGAGTTGGCACAACGCATCGTACGCAAAGTCGTGAACTGCGAAAGCAAAGCCATAACCATTGACGACATCATCACCACCGTATGCAAACACTTTGGTTTGGAAAATGCCGCCATACATACAAAATCGCGTAAACGCGAAGTGGTGCAAGCCCGTCAGATAGCCATGTATTTAGCCAAAAAACATACAGACTTCTCTACAGCCAAGATAGGTACGCTAATCGGAAATAAAGACCATGCCACCGTACTGCATGCCTGCAAAACAATCAAGCAACTGAAAGAGGTGGACAAATCATTCCGCGCTGAAATCGAAGAAATTCAGACCGCCTTGAAAAAAGTATAAGGTACGGAACAAAAGTATAAGGTATGAGGTATAAAGTCATCATGCAAACTGCATGGATACGCTTTATACCTCATACGTTATACTCAAATTAAAATCCCTGTTGTTTCATTACTTTCCAAAGGTTCTCGGACATAGCCTCGCTGTCTTTCTTTGTATAGCGTACATCCGTAAAGACCTGAGCCAATGTCTCTTTATTATTTTCTGCGATAAACTGTTTATTCTCAGGCAAAGACTCCTTATAGGCATACAGACGGTCAATATCCTCAGGAGTATAATCATGATAAGTTTCTTCATGGACAATGGCCTCCAAAGGCAGGCGGTCTACTTGTGCAGGAGTCTCTGCCGGCCAGCCTACGGTAACGGTAGTGATAGGGAAGACCAATTCGGGCAACTCCAATGCCTCAATAATCATTTGGGGGTTGTAGGTGGTAGTACCCAGATAGCAGATGCCCAAACCTTTTTCTTCGGCTGCCACACAGAATGTTTGCGCAACCAACAAAGCATCCACAGCTCCGGTAACAAACCATTCAAAATTGTTATATCCCGGCTCTGCCTTCCGCTGCTCGCACCATTTGCTAAAACGGCGCAAGTCGATGCAAAAAGTAAGAACTGCCGGCGCCGTCTTCACCATAGCTGATTGAAATGCGCCGGTGCCAACCTGGCTTTCCGGTCAGCGTCACGGGTTACAATTACGCTATACACCTGCATGTTTCCAACCGTAGAAGCACGGAAAGAGGTTTCAAGCAAATCATTTAACAAATCAGAAGAAATATCTTTCTGCTGATACTTACGGATTGTTCTCCTTTGTTTTAGACTTTCCATTCTTTCTTTTTTCTGCAAATATATGAAAAGAAACACAGAATATCATCCAATAGTTCCAAATATGTGCAGGCATGTTTTCTAAAAAGGACAAACTACCCGAACAGTATTCGTTATGGAATTTTCTTTTTAGAAAACTTTTTGTTAATTTACAAAAAGCCATTTTATTATAAACCAACAAATTAACCGATTAAAACTGAAAACTAACAACCGGTTAATAAAAACATCAATTTTTATTTTGCCATAACAAAAAACATTCATAGATTTGCAGCCACATTTGTTAGCAATAAGTACAACTTCTACACTTTTACTTATTCATAATTAAATCTAAGAGTTATCGCATCGTGGAAAAGAAGTTTATTCTTATGACGAAGCTACGAAGAATCTTTACGATACTTCCAAGGCGACGAACTGGCTGCAAGGGTTTGGGTGAACAAATACGCAGTCAAAGATTCTTTCGGAAATATTTACGAAAAATCTCCGGAAGACATGCATTGGAGAATAGCCAATGAAGTAGCCCGCATCGAAGCCAAGTACCCCAACGCACTGACTTCCGAAGAACTCTTCGGCTTGTTGGACCACTTCAAATACATCGTTCCGCAAGGCAGCCCGATGACCGGAATCGGAAACAACTACCAGGTAGCTTCCCTTTCCAACTGTTTTGTGATAGGTGTGGATGGCGAGGCCGACTCATACGGTGCAATCTTCAAGATTGATGAAGAGCAGGTACAACTGATGAAACGCCGCGGCGGTGTAGGACACGACTTGTCACACATCCGCCCGAAAGGTTCGCCGGTAAAAAATTCCGCCCTGACATCAACCGGACTGGTTCCTTTCATGGAACGCTACTCCAACTCCACCCGTGAAGTAGCCCAAGACGGCCGCCGGGGTGCGCTGATGTTAAGCGTATCCATCAAGCATCCGGATTCGGAAGCCTTTATAGATGCAAAAATGACAGAAGGTAAAGTTACGGGGGCCAATGTATCCGTCAAGCTGACCGACGCATTTATGCAGGCAGCCATCGACGGCAAGCCATTCGTACAGCAATATCCCATTGACGCGGACGAACCTCTGTTCAAGAAAGAAATCAGTGCCACCGATTTGTGGAAAAAAATCGTGCACAACGCATGGAAGTCCGCCGAGCCCGGCGTACTCTTCTGGGACACCATATTAAGAGAGTCCGTACCCGATTGCTACGCGGACCTGGGTTACCGTACCGTGTCCACCAACCCTTGCGGTGAAATCCCCTTGTGCCCCTACGACTCCTGCCGTTTGCTGGCCATTAACCTATATTCATATGTAGTCAATCCGTTCAAACCGGATGCCTACTTCGATTTCGACTTGTTCAAGAAGCACGTAGCACTCGCCCAGCGCATCATGGACGACATCATCGACCTGGAACTTGAGAAGATAGAACGTATCATGGCCAAAATTGACTCCGATCCGGAAAACGAAGATGTAAAGCATACCGAAAGCGTTTTGTGGCAGAAAATCTACAAAAAGAGCGGACAAGGCCGCCGCACCGGCGTAGGCATCACCGCCGAAGGCGACATGCTTGCAGCATTGGGACTGCGTTACGGCACTGAAGAGGCTACCGAATTTGCAGAGAAAGTACACCAGACCGTAGCACTGAGTGCATACCGCTCTTCTGTGGAAATGGCTAAAGAACGCGGCGCTTTCGAAGTATACGACAGCGAACGCGAAAAGAACAACCCGTTCATCAACCGCCTGCGCGAAGCAGACCCGGAACTGTACGAGGAAATGAAGAAATACGGCCGCCGCAACATTGCCTGTCTCACCATCGCACCGACAGGCACGACAAGCCTGATGACGCAAACCACTTCCGGTATCGAACCCGTATTCCTGCCGGTATACAAGCGACGTCGCAAAGTCAATCCGAATGACGCCAACGTACATGTGGATTTCGTGGATGAAACCGGAGACACATTCGAGGAATACATCGTATTCCATCCCAAGTTCGTCACCTGGATGCAGGCGCAAGGATACGATCCTGCCAAGCACTACACCCAGGACGAGGTAGATGCACTGGTACAGAAGTCACCTTATTATAAAGCAACTTCCAATGATGTGGACTGGCTGATGAAAGTCAAGATGCAGGGACGTATCCAGAAATGGGTAGACCACTCCATCAGCGTTACCATCAACCTGCCGAACGATGTAGACGAGGAACTGGTGAACCGTCTCTATGTAGAAGCGTGGAAATCGGGATGCAAAGGCTGTACGGTATACCGCGACGGCTCACGTTCGGGCGTGCTTATCTCCACCAAAAAAGACAAAAAAGAGGAGTTGCCCCCGTGCAAACCGCCTACGGTTGTCGAAACCCGCCCGAAAGTGCTTGAAGCAGACGTTGTACGCTTCCAGAACAATAAGGAGAAATGGGTGGCATTCGTCGGTTTGCTCGACGGATATCCTTATGAAATATTTACCGGTCTTCAGGACGACGATGAAGGAATCATCCTTCCGAAGAACGTTTCAACAGGACACATCATCAAGAACGTTGATGAAAACGGCAACAAGCGTTACGACTTCCAGTTCGAGAACAAGCGCGGCTACAAGGTAACCATCGAGGGACTGTCCGAGAAGTTCAACAAAGAATACTGGAACTATGCCAAACTCATCTCCGGCGTACTGCGTTACCGCATGCCTATCGAGCAGGTAATGAAGCTGGTAAGCTCACTGCAACTGGACAGCGAGAACATCAATACCCTGGAAAAACGGCGTGGGAAACGTGCCTTGAAGAAATACGTTACGGACGGCACCGCAGCCAAAGGTCAGAAATGCCCGAATTGCGGCAACGAGACACTGGTTTATCAGGAAGGCTGCCTTATCTGCACCACCTGCGTACATCCCGTTGCGGATAAGGTTCAGGCAAGCACAAACGTTTGCATAGGAATTTAAATGAGATAGCCAGCAATAGCTGCATGATTATGAGGAATATTTTCTATACTTGCATAATCATTGCAGCTATTGTTGTTTCTAAATCTAATATATATGATTTTATTATTCAATATCGAGTACAGAACAATTGGGGTGAAGAAGTCAGAGTTTCAGGCTCCATCCCCGAACTCGGAAACGAACATCCCGACAAAGCTTTGCCGCTACAGACCATAGACGGTATCCACTGGACTGCGGAAGTAAACATTGCAATGCCGGAAGACGGACTTGTCCGATACAGCTACCATATCTTCCGCGACGGCCGGCATACACGTGCAGAGTGGAACAGCCTGCCCCGTACGCTTTATCTTTCCGGAACTTCCAAGAAAACGTACCGGATACAGGATTGCTGGAAAAACCTGCCGGAGCAGCAGTATTTCTATACTTCCGCCTTTACGGAATCTCTTCTGGCACACCGCGAACGCAACGCCGCACCCAAAGGACACAAGAAGGGGCTGCTGATAAAGGCATACGCACCCTGCATAGACAGTGACCATTGCCTGGGCATCTGCGGAAACCAGCCTATATTCGGAGAGTGGAACCCGAACAAAGCCGTGCTTATGAGTGATGCCAACTTCCCGGAGTGCAGATAGAGGTGGATGCCACCAAAATCAGCTTCCCGCTGGAATATAAATTCATTCTATATAACAAGAAAGAACGCCGTGCCGTTTGCTGGGAAAACAATCCGAACCGGTATATGGCAGACCCGCAAACAGGCGCCAACGAAACCCTTGTTGTCGGCGACCGCTACGTATATTTCAGCCTTCCCGCCTGGAAGGGCGCAGGTGTTGCCGTGCCCGTATTCTCACTCCGCTCCGAAAAGAGCTTTGGTGTGGGCGACTTCGGCGACTTGAAGCGTATGATTGACTGGGCGGTAAGCACCAAACAGAAAGCCGTACAGATTCTGCCCATTAACGACACTACCATGACGCATACATGGACGGATTCCTATCCTTACAACAGCATCTCCATCTATGCTTTCCATCCGATGTACACCGACTTGAAGCAACTGGGAACATTGAAGGATAAAAAAGCCATGGCAGACTTCAACAAACGGCAGAAAGAGCTGAATGCCCTGCCCGCCGTCGATTACGAAGCCGTCAACAAAACCAAGTGGGAATATTTTCATCTCATATTCAAGCAAGAAGGAGAAAAAGTATTAAGCTCGGCAGCTTTCCACGATTTTTTTGAATCAAACAAAGAGTGGCTGCAACCGTACGCCGTTTTCAGTTACCTGCGCGATGCTTATAAAACGCCCAACTTCCGCGAGTGGCCTAAATACAACAGCTACGATGCCGCAGAGATTGAGAAGCTCTGCCAACCGGAATCAGCCGATTACCCGCATATAGCCATTTACTTTTATATCCAGTTCAACCTGCATCTGCA